>ERZ773026.1531-NODE-1531-length-11613-cov-2.668801_pt1 | contig 11613 bp, 14 predicted proteins | sample MGYA00580838_ERZ773026 | MGnify/ENA primary metagenome ERZ773026 (study PRJEB29015, sample SAMEA2738006) | human oral metagenome | biome: human oral; feature: human-associated habitat; material: dental | place: China | collected 2055 ... | reverse complement strand
CGCGGACTAAGAGCCGCCGAGAATTGGTACATAATCGAAGATCTTGCCGAAGTACTCGGCGCTGCCACCGCTTGTTCTAAGCCTGTGGCTGATATGGGGTGGCGTCCACACGCTGAACACGTCGGACAAACAGGAAAACCCGTTGCGCCTAACTTGTATATTGCCATTGGCATTTCAGGGGCTATACAACACTTGGCCGGGGTTAATGCCTCAAAAGTGAAGCTGGTTATCAACACCGATGCCGAGGCTCCTTTCTTTAAAGCTGCCGATTACGGCGTGGTAGGCGATGCTTTTGAAGTTGTTCCTAAGCTTATAGAAAAACTAAAAGCTAAACTTTAATATTTGCAATCGCTTTTCACGGCTGGGAAATGCCCAAGAAACTGTGAAGATTTACAACCAATACAAAGAATGCTATGCAGAAAGCAAGAGAGACTTTTCAATAAAATAAACTGATGAGTTAATGGGTTAATTTGTTACTATACTAATTGACTTTTTAGCTCATCACCTAATCAAAAAATTGAACAATGCCTTTATTTAAAAAAGACCCTTTCGGACATACACTTTTCGTAAAACGATGGCTCATCCGCGTTTTTGGTATCCTTACTCACAGCAGGTATGATGGTTTTAACCAACTGAAGATTGAGGGTTCGGACGTTATTCGCGAGTTGCCACCACAGAATGTGATGTTCATTTCAAATCACCAGACTTATTTCGCCGACGTAACAGCTATGTTTCACGTGTTCAACGCAAGTCTTAAAGGTCGTAAAGATACTTTGGATAATATGGGCTATCTGTGGAACCCAAAACTCAACATTTATTACGTGGCGGCTTCCGAGACTATGAAATCAGGGATTCTGCCCAAAATATTAGGTTACGCAGGAGCTATACCGGTAAACAGAACCTGGCGTGAAAAAGGGAAAGAAATACACCGCGAAGTCCGCCAAGCCGACGTGGAAAACATAGGTATCGCCCTTGCCGATGGTTGGGTGATTACCTTCCCGCAGGGCACTACCTCGCCGTGGAAACCTATCCGCAAGGGTACTGCACACCTCATCAAGCAATACAAACCTGTGGTGGTGCCCATCGTAATCGATGGATTCCGTCGCTCGTTTGATAAAAAGGGAATAAACATCAAAAAGAAAGGAGTGCAACAATCGATGATTATCAAATCGCCTTTGCAAATAGATTATGAAAATGATACGGTTGAAGAAATTGTAACCCAAATTGAAATGGCTATCGAACAACACGAATCATTCCTCAAAGTAAAAAAATTAGAATCTGAGAATACGCCAAAGGTAGAAAGTCAAGAGCAACCCTAAACTTGCCAAACCTGCCCCCATAAGCGATGGGTAATTGGTGCTGAACCCATAGAGCAGTGGCAATCCTCCTACATAAGCTCCAATAGAATTAGCAGTGTTGAATCCCGCTTGCATAAAAGCGGCTCCCATCATTTCTGATTGAGGAGCGCAGCGAAAAATAAGCATATTCAGTGGAGAACCTAATGACATCGACATTGCTCCACATACAAATGTAAGCACCCACGCTATAGGCTGAATATGTGAGAAAAAGAAGACCAATAGCAATACACTGATGAGCATCAACGAGATGTAAATAGTCGCTTTGATAGGCGATAGTTGGTCAGTAATCCAGCCTCCTAAGAGGTTGCCTACGACCATTCCCGCACCCGCAACTATCATCACCACCGATTTCATATCAGGGTTGATATGCGCCGTCTCTATCATCAGTGGTTGTATATAGCTGAACCACGCAAAAAGTCCGCCACAACCTAAAGCAGTAATACCTAAAACTAATAACGATCTTGGATTGAAAAATAAACGTACTTCGCGTTTGATACCAAAGTCTCTTTTGTTTTCTATATTGGGTAAGAAAAAGAATATCGATAGCATGGTAAGTAATCCTAACGATGATACACAGCCCATTGCTGTTCGCCAGCCTATCCACGCTCCTATGTAAGTAAGCAAAGGTACCATTATCAAATTGGCGACAGTAAGTCCTGCAAACATAATTGAAATGGCAAAAGCTTCTTTACCTTTAGGGGCTAACTGCTTGGCTACAATAGCACCTACCCCAAAGAATGCACCGTGGGGTAACCCCGAAAAGAAACGCGCTAAAAGCAAAGTAGTATAATTAGGTGAAAAAGCTGAAAGCCCGTTGAAGAGCGTGAAGAGCAACATAAAGAACAATAGTATCTTCTTAGGATTGTATGAGGCTGCCAATGCGATGAGTGTTGGTGCACCTACAACTACACCTATGGCATAAGCCGAAATAAGCCGCCCTGTGATAGCATCTTCTAAATGCATATCTTCGCCTATTACGCGTAATAATCCCATTATTAGGAACTCGGTAGCTCCTAAAGCTAAACCTCCTATAGCAAGAGGCCACAGTTTTTTAATCATAAGTTTTCTTTTTTTAAGTAAATTCTATTATATAATACCTAATTTCTTCATCAAAAAGGTAGCGTTTTTGTTTTTGCATACCCCATCTCTCAGTTTGTAATCAAAAGTGAGTTCTCCATTTTCAATTACTGATTCAAAACATTTGTTTTGCAACTGTTGAGGATATTTTTTGCTGAGATTGCACACTTCTATATCGTGGGTAGCGAGTATCCCTAAAGCTTGCAAAGAGAGTAAGCGCTCTACAATTTTGATAGTACCATGCTGTTTATCTTCAGAGTTGGTACCCCGCAACACTTCGTCTAATAAAACAAAACAACGTTCGTCTTCTAAGGTTTTTACTATCTGCTGTATGCGGTTGATTTCGGCAAAGAAATACGATTTGCCATCGTTAAGAGAATCAGCGAGACGCATAGAAACGAGTAATCGCAAAGGATGTACGTTAGCCTTACGCGCACAAACGGGTAAGCCTGCCAAAGTGAGCAACATATTTACCCCTAAAGTACGCAAGAAAGTACTCTTTCCCGACATATTAGAGCCTGTAAGCAATATAAAAGCCTGCTCATTGAGGGTAATATCGTTAGTAATGCGCTGTTCTGAAGGAATAAGAGGGTGTCCTACTGCCTCAAAAGCTATTTCATACTTGTTATTAAGGGTAGGATATACAAAATTAGGGTGATTATAGCTAAAGTTGGCAAAACTACACAACACTTCAATCTCTGCAACCGATTGCAACCACTCTTCTATATGGGCTGCGTAGTATGCTTTCCATTGCAAAAGCTGTTGGTAACGATGTATATGATAGAAAGAAAAAGCGTTTAGAGGTATAGAGACTAATATATTTCCTATACTGTCTAAATCGTCTAATAAGCGAGAAAGTTTGGCTATTTGAGTGCTAGCTTGCTTGTTTTTATCGGGAAAACGCGCTTCTACTTGGGCAATACACTCTCTAAAAGCATAAAGCATTGTATAAGTCCGCTCAAAACCCAATTTTTCTTTTGTAATTCTACCTACAAAACTAAAGAAAATCACTAAATTGAGAGTGAGTAATAACTTTCCTATAGTTTTTAGCAGTTCATTATCCCATCCATAACCTATCAATAGACTTACAATGAGCAGTATAGGTAAGGCTATAAGCGTATAGCGCATTGTATTACTCAACAGTTCAATAGGGGCTTTTGCCCACGCACTCAGTTTGGTGTAGAACTCCTCACTATCGTCTATTTGTTGGGCATAAGCAGTAAAGGTTTGTCGCCAATCAAGGTCGGGAGTAAGGGCTTGTATTTGTTTTTGAGTATCGAGAATATGCCCTGGAGTAGGGGAGAGGAGGCGTTCAGCTAATAGTTTTCTTCCTAAGAAAGTATGTGTGCGATTGAGGTAGTGATAGAGCGAGCGTTCACCTAAAATATCTAAATCATAAGCATAAGGGTGATTTTCTTGCTGGAAAGCACTACCATTATCAGTAAAGAAAATGTGTTCTTCTAAAAAAGCAATTTCCTGCTCATTGAGGCGTATTTTGGTTTTAGCAATAGTGCGAAGAGCGCTTATCTTCTTGTGTTTTACAATCAATAAAAAGAAAACAATAATAGCTAATGCACAAAAGAGCCCCATCAGTATAGAGGGGGCTTTGATAACTTGGTAACCCAGAGCAATAATTAGTAGCATATCAGCTAATCGTAGCAATCCTATTTGGTTGTATTGCTTGTTGAGTTTTTGGTATTGTGTTGTGGCTTCTGTAAGTTTTTCTTTATATGAGTTTGTCATTTTTTGTCATTTGTAATTATTATCGAATCCAATCATTCAAGCGGTTAGCATCTAATCGTAAGAAGATAAAGAGCAAAATAGTAAATGCCCAAAGTCCAGAGCCTCCATAACTAAAGAAAGGCAACGGAATCCCAATGGTAGGGATAAGACTAATCACCATACCTATATTGATGCAAAAGTGTACAAAGAGAATTGAGATTACACAATAGCCATAAACCCTATTGAACTTAGATTTCTGTCGTTCGGCTAATACTATGAGTCGCAAGAGTAAGAAGGTGAATAGTATTACTACAGTAGCTGTACCAACAAATCCCCATTCTTCTCCTATGGTGGTGAAAATATAATCGGTGTGTTGTTCAGGGATAAAACTTCCTTTGGTACGCGTGCCTTCCAAGAATCCTTTTCCTAAAGCACCTCCAGAGGTAATCGCCGATTCTGCCATATTGGTATTATAAGCAAAATCACGCTTCATAGCTGCAATTTTTTGAGGGTCGGTTTCAAGGCGTAACCACAAGTTTAGACGATTGCGATGGTGCTGTTTCAGTACATTGTCATACACGGGGTGAGTAGCGAAAGCTGTTAGCAAGCACAACAATGAGAGTATAAAAATATTCTGAAAAGGAATTCTGTTAGTTTTCTTTTTATGCCAAAATCCATAAGCCCCAATACTGATAATAGAGGCTAAAATGGTGAAAGTTGTGCCAAATTTTAGTGAAGAGATAAATACTACAGCCGATAAAAAGAGGTAGAAGAGTAGGGCTGAAGGCATTCCTTCACGGAAGAGTGCAAAAGCTAATGAGAAGAATACTAATAAACTCCCTACATCGGGTTGTAACAAGATGAGAAAAGCAGGTACACAAATGATAGCAATAGCGCGTAAGAGATCGGGAGTGCGACGAATATCGGTATGGATATCACTTACATAGCGAGAAAAAGCAAGAGCAGTAGCTACTTTGGCAAACTCACTGGGTTGCACTGTTATAGAGCCTATAGCATACCACGCTTTGGCGCCATTAGTCTCTTTACCAAAAATAAATAACCCCGCTAATAAAACAATAGCAATGAGATAGAAGAGTACTGAAAAATTAGAGTATATTTTGGGGTCTAAAGCCAAAATAAAAGTAATCAGTAAGAAGCTGAGCCCTATAAAAAGCATCTGTTTTCCATAAAACTGATTGATATCGAAAATAGAAGTAACATTTAGGTCGCTATAGGTAGTAGAAAAGATAGCAATCCACCCACACATTACTAATAATAAATACAATATTACAGAAATCCAATCGAGATTCTTTACAAGGCTATGTTTCATTTAAAATTATAAAAAATTATTTGAGTTTTTTTCTAAAAAGGAAAAATAAGGCGTATTCAATAGCTAAGTTAAGCCACTTTCTTTCATTGAATAAGAAAGAGAACCAAGTATTAGCAAGTAAATTTTTAGGAGTAAGACTCTCAGCAGCTGTAGATACTTGTTGAGTGAGTGACAAACGGTCTATTTCCTTTTCTAAACGTAGTATTTTAAGGTCGTTATCAATTTCTTCAAAAGAATGATAGGTTTTATTCTTCGTCATCAGGTTCAGCTTTAAAATAGATTTCGGAGAGTTTTTCTAATAGGGGCTTCTCAATGAGTTTTTTTCGGAAAGCCAATACTATTACAGCAATCAATATATAGAAAGCTCCTACAATAACAAATCCTAAGGCATTGCTACCCAATGCTTCGCCTATAGCATAGGCTGTAGCAAAGGACAAGAAGAACAATACCAACAAACTCGCAAAAGCAACTATAAAGAAAGTAATGAGACCATAGGATGATTTACCTATAAATCTAAAAATAAATAATTTATAGTAAGCGATTTGCGAATTGAGGGCGGAACTTGCTTTTGTAGGAACTTCCTCAAAAGATTCTTTGATAGAATGGATAGACATAAGTGTTTATTTCTGTAGTTTAGCGTTAGCTTCTTTTAAAGCAGCTAATTTTTTTTCTAAGAAAGTAATCACATCTTCAGCTTTGTAGCTTGATTTAGAAAGTAAAGATTCTACTTTATCTTCTAAAGAACCTTTAAACTCAGCTGATTTTTCTTTTACACTATCGGTTAAACGTTCAAGCTGTTCTTTTAGTTTATCAGCTTTATCACTCACAGAGTCTTTAATTTTTTCGCGAGTGTTTTTTCCTTTGTCGGGAGCGAAAAGAATGCCTAATCCTACTCCAATGACAGTACCTGCTGCCAAACCTAATAATACATTTGCTGTTTTTGCCATAATATTCTAAATTTAAATGTTTATTCTTTAAAGTATCAATTTCTATACCATTTGTAAGCTAATAGTGTGTTTTTCAGTAGCATTGCTATAGTCATAGGTCCTACACCACCAGGAACAGGAGTAATGTAGCTCGCTTTTTCTTTTACTTCATTGAAAGCTACATCGCCTACTATACGGTATCCTTTAGGGATGCTATCGTCTTTTAGGCGTGTAATTCCTACATCTATTACGGTTACGCCTTCTTTTACCATATCGCCTTTTAGAAATTCTGGAATACCCAATGCCATCACCACAATATCGGCTTGACGGGTGAGGTCAGCGAGGTTAGGGGTATGACTGTGGGTGAGGGTAACTGTTGCATTGCCTTGGGCTCCTTTTTGACTAAGTAATATACTAATAGGACGACCTACAATGTGTGAACGCCCTACTACTACTACGTGTTTGCCTTGGGTAGGCACTTTGTAGCGTTTTAGCAATTCCATAATACCAAAGGGAGTAGCAGGAATGAAAGCCTCCATATCCAATGCCATTCTGCCGAAGTTAGCAGGATGAAAACCATCTACATCTTTTGTAGGGTCGATGGCTAAAAGTATTTTCTGCTCATTGATGTGTTTAGGCAGAGGTAATTGCACAATATAACCATCGATTTCAGGATTGGTATTTAGCTTTGCAATTTCTTGTAGTAATTTTTCTTCACTAATATCAGCGGGAAGTTTTACCAAAGTAGAAGCAAAACCCACTTGCTCACAAGCCTTTACTTTACTACCTACATAAGTGAGGCTTGCACCATCGTCGCCTACTAATACAGCTGCTAAATGAGGTACTTTTTTACCTTGGTTTTTAAGTTGTTTTACCTCTTCAGCGATTTCTTGTTTAAGAGCTTCAGAAGTTTTTTTTCCGTCTAAAATAGTCATTAAGAGTTCTGTTTTTATAGGTTAGAGAGCTTCTTCATCAGTGATATCAAGCTCTATTTGATTTAAGAGTTGTTTTACTTGGGCTAATGATTCGAATGAGTCGCTAAAAGTAACGGCTGTTTTGGTTCTTTCGATTTCGTATACCAATGCTTTTACTAAATCAACAGGTACAAGTTCCTCTCCTCCTGATAAATCGGCATTAAAACCAATACCAATAGCCATTGTTTCTACTTGCATTCCAAAGCAAATTTCGATAAACTCTTCTAAAGTAGCAGATTTTACGATTCCTTTAACCCATTCGTCGGCTTTACAAGCGGCAGCTTGTTTTTCATCTTCCCAAAAGAGAGCTACAGGAATAGCCTCTTTGCTTTCTTCAATATAGAAAGCTTGTGAGCCACACATTGCAAAGGATTCGTCTACCTCTAAGTAGAACACTTTTTTATTCTTTACTACGGTTTCAATGAATTTCTTTAACATATTTGTATTAATTTATTTATCTCATACCTTGCATCATCTGCATCATTTTTCTACCGCCGCCGCCTTGCATCATTTTCATCATTTTACTCATTTGCTCAAACTGTTTCATCAGTTGGTTTACTTCTTGAATATCACGACCACTACCTTTAGCAATGCGTTTTTTGCGGCTTAAATCTATAATAGCAGGAGTACTACGCTCTTTTGGAGTCATTGAGTGTATAATAGCTTCGATGTGTTTGAAGGCATCGTCTTTGATATCGAGATCTTTTACAGCTTTACCAACACCAGGGAGCATACCAAGGAGGTCTTTCATATTACCCATACGTTTGATTTGTTGAATTTGTTCGAGGAAGTCGTCGAAACCAAATTGATTTTTAGCAATTTTCTTTTGCAATTTGCGTGCTTGTTCCTCATCAAACTGTTCTTGAGCGCGTTCTACTAATGATACAACGTCCCCCATTCCGAGTATACGGTCAGCCATACGTTCAGGATAGAACACATCAATAGCGTCCATTTTTTCACCTGTACCTACAAATTTGATAGGTTTATTAACTACCGATTTGATAGTAATCGCTGCCCCACCGCGGGTGTCACCATCGAGTTTGGTGAGGATAACCCCATCGAAGTTGAGTACATCGTTGAATGCTTTGGCGGTATTCACGGCGTCTTGTCCCGTCATTGCATCAACTACAAAAAGGGTTTCTTGTGGGTTCAGTGCTTTGTGGATATTCGATATTTCGGTCATCATTTGCTCGTCTACTGCCAACCGACCTGCGGTATCCACAATCACCACGTTCAAGTGGTTTTCTTTAGCGTACTGCACCCCTTTTTGAGCAATATCTACGGGGTTGCTGTTGCCTTTATCGGAGAATACGGGTACCCCTATTTGTTCACCAACGATATGTAACTGGTCAATCGCAGCAGGACGATAGACATCGCAAGCAACGAGCAAAGGTTTTTTATTTTTCTTGTTTTTGAGGTAGTTAGCTAATTTTCCTGAAAAAGTAGTTTTACCAGAACCTTGCAATCCAGACATTAGGATAACAGTAGGGTTTCCTGATAGGTTTATACCTGCAGCATCGCCTCCCATTAGCTGGGTGAGTTCGTCTTTTACGATTTTCACCATTAACTGACCAGGTTGTAAGGTGGTGAGAACCTGCTGACCTAAGGCTTTTTCTTTTACATTGTTAGTAAAATCTTTGGCTATCTTATAATTCACATCGGCATCTAATAAAGCACGACGTACTTCTTTTAGCGTTTCAGCTACGTTTATTTCAGTAATTTTTCCGTGTCCCTTTAGATTATGTAGGGCTTTCTCTAATTTATCACTTAAATTATCAAACATTTTTTTCTGTTTTAAAAACTTGGGCAAAGGTAGAAAAAAAAGTGGAAACTAAAAAGTAAAGAGATAAAAAATAAATAAAATGTGTTTGTAATTCAAAAAAACTTTGTACTTTTGTCGCATTATTAAACATAGAATTATGAAGAAATTTGGTGATGTCATCAATGTAAGTACCCCAGTACTCCTTTGTTTCTACTCAGAAGGTATAGAGGTTTCACTGCATATGAACGCAGTGTTACGCGAAGTAGCTTCGGTACTTAGAGAGCGTGTAAAGGTAGTGAAAATAGATGTAAACAAGAATGCTGAATTGAGTAAGGCGTTGAAGATAAGTGCTTTGCCAACAGTTATTATTTTCAATAAACTAAGCCTTATTTGGCGCGCTGAGGGCTTCCAAGATAGTGAAGTATTACTAATGGAGCTCAATAAATTTCTTTAATAATATTGAATATAAAAAAACAACTTTGCTAAAGTTTTAAACTTTAGCAAAGTTTCTATTGTCTTGCTAATACCTAAACTCTAATTCTTCTTAATGGTTATAATGTGGTATTAGTAATCCTATTACTAAATCATAACTATTGATACCTTGCTTTTGTTTATTTGCTTTTAAGAATGCATCATAGCTGGCTTTGAAAATAGGTTCGGCTTTGTTTTCATATTGTTTCCAAAACAAACGTACTTCTTTATAATTTTCGAAAATTCCTTTGTGAACTTGTGAGAGAAGTGCTTCATACTCAATAGGGGCTACTACAGCTACTTCGTTTAAGAAATAACGGAGGGCAAATAGTTCAGCACTATAATCAAAATAGGGATTTTTTGTTTTTTTTGCAGCTAAATAGCCTAAGTAATTAGCTTCTTCTTCAGCAGCATATCCCATTTGATGGGCTATTTCGTGACAAGCAGTAATAGGAGTACTATAGCCTATCATTTTTCCATTTACTTGTGCTTCATTAGTAAATGGATTTAAATATCCACTATATCCCATATAGGTGAGCAAAGTACTATAAATAGAAGGTTTTACACTTTTTATAGCTTTAAAATCACTAATACCTTGTATTGTTAGTGGGTAGCCTTCAGTAGCAATGCGGTATATTTCCTTTTGAGAAAGCCAAAAATCTACTTTGGTACTATCATTAGGAGCTAATCGTGAATGGAGAGCATTAGCTCTGTTTATACATATTTGGGTAGCTTTAAGTAGTTGCTCCTCGCTATATTGTTTAGAAATTTTTAATGAGTCCTCCAAAGGTATTCTAAAATAGTTGAAGCCCCATAAAAAGAAAAAAGCAAAGACTATACGCACACTTTTAGAGAATATTTTATCTAAGGTTTTTAGAGGTTCTGTCCATAGTTTCTTGAAGTGTTTTACCACTGTTATAACTAAACCAATAATAACCAAAGTGTACAAAATATCACCTACAGAGAAAGGTATCCACCCCAATAGAAAGTGAAGCACTTTAGCTATATATGGGTAGATACCTTTACTGTAGATATGTTCAGTAACAGAGGGGAAACTGCGAAAAATGAGCCAGATTGCTATGTAAATAGCCAATATACTATATTTTCGCACTTGTTTTCTTTCCATTACTAATTATCTTTACCTTCTAAATCTCTCTCAAATTGTTTTACTTCTTTGAGTTGTTCAATAATTTTATCAATAGTTTCTTTCTTATCTATCTCGATAGGGATTTCCACTTTTGTGTATTCCCAACGGATGATGAGGTTCAATTTTTCATTAGAAAGACTCTCAAAAGAAAATTCTAAGGACTCTTGTAAATCTTTAGTTTGTATTACAGGAACTGTAAACTCTATAGCGTTTTCATTAGGGTCATAGCTATAAGCACCCCAAGCATCGGCATCGTAGTTCAGTACTATTTTCCATTGGTGTTGTTCGGGAGTTATAAAAATGGCATAATCTCCTTTTTTTACTGGTTTTCCACCTACTTTAACAGGTTGTAAAAAGCTGATACTCGTAGCTTGATTAGCTCCTGCACGCCATACTTTTCCGTAAGGAACCAATTCACCGAAAATCTTTCTACCTCGCACACTAGGGCGACCATAGTCTACCGTTACTTGGCTTACTGAAAATTGTTGAGTAATCACTTGTCGTGGGCTCGCCATTGGGTAGCTAAAGTTTTGGGCATAAGAGATACAACTTGCTAAAATACCTATAAGAAATACGATTTTTTTCATACTATTCAAAATTGAGATTTAACAAGAAACCACGTGTTTTGAGCCCATTGATATTACCTGTCCATCTACTATTAGCATCTTTATCGAGGATTAATTCGTTATTTACAGAGAACAAAGCTCTGAGGGAAGGGGATACCCTAAAGTAATGAGTATAAATATCTAAACCTATTCCCATTTCATAGAAAAATACGTTTTTAGTAGCACGGAAAGTTTTTTCGGAGTTATCGATAGTAAGTTTGTCATTACTACTTAGGTTGAA
>ERZ773026.1528-NODE-1528-length-11616-cov-2.471845_pt1 | contig 11616 bp, 10 predicted proteins | sample MGYA00580838_ERZ773026 | MGnify/ENA primary metagenome ERZ773026 (study PRJEB29015, sample SAMEA2738006) | human oral metagenome | biome: human oral; feature: human-associated habitat; material: dental | place: China | collected 2055 ... | reverse complement strand
TCACATTCGGCACCACTGACGATGCTGACGTGTTGTTTTGCTCCCCAGATCGTGTGGATGCAAGCTTTACCGGCGATATTGCGCTGGTGACTACGGATCCTTTTGGTCGCGGGGTCGTCGAGACGGGTGGGTCTGTGCCAGATGGTGTGGTGGATTTCGGTCCCACGGTCCGGTTCTACGGCGACCAATTTTTCGGTGATACTCCAGCATTACCTGCGCTTTTCGACGCCGCGGTGATCGAACCGTTGGCAGCCTCCCGGGTGCTCAGTGCCGGGTGGCGGGATCGCGCAAGCTTTGACACGAACATTCTCGCCCCACTTGCTGCGGGAGGATCGGTGGTTGTGGTGTCAGGGCTGATTGATAGCGCCCGCGTCGAGCAGATTGCTAAATCAGAACGGGTTACTGTGACTTTGCTTCCAATTTAGCGGATATTTCACCCCCAAAAAGGGGTTACCAATGACACTTTTGTTCTACTTTCATTCGATTGTGACCTCCATATCACTACATTCAGTAGAGACGCCTACAACACAGACGCCTGCGAGCGTCTACGAGATGTAAGGATTCTCTCATGAAGTTGTACTACACCCGCAAAGCGGCTACAGCTCTTGCAGCATCGGCACTGATTGCTGGAATCGCCCTAGCCGGTTGTTCCTCTGGTGGCTCCTCTTCGAACGGAGGAGACAACAACACGGACCACGGTCCCATCACGTTTGCGATGGGCAAAAACGACACCGACAAGATCAAACCGGTGATCGAAAAGTGGAACCAGGAGCACCCCGATGAGAAGGTGACCCTAAAGGAACTGGCCGGTGAAGCCGACGCACAGCGCGAGACCCTAGTGCAGGCGCTGCAGGCGAAAAGCAGTGACTACGACGTGATGGCACTGGACGTCATTTGGACCGCAGACTTCGCCGCCAATCAGTGGCTCACCCCGCTAACTGGTGACCTGAAGGTGGACACTGACAAACTGCTGCCCGCAACAGTCAAGTCCGCCACCTACAAAGACACCCTCTACGCAGTTCCCCAGAACACCAATGGCCAGCTGCTGTTCCGCAACACGGAACTTGCTCCTAATGCTCCGAAAAACTGGGGTGAACTGACTGAAAGCTGCCACCAGGTCCAGGGCAAAGACTGCCTCACCCTGCAGCTGAAGCAGTACGAGGGTCTGACGGTGAACACCGCTGACTTCATGTCAGGCTGGGGCGGCGGCGTCCTCGAATCCGACGGCACCACTCCCGCAGTGGACTCCGCTGCATCCAAGGAAGGTTTACAGGAACTGGTCAAAGGTTACAAGGACGGTGTGATTGCTAAGAGCTCCACCTCCGCCACCGAAGAGGAAACCAACCTCGCTTTCGTTGAAGGCAAGACCGCCTACGCCGTGAACTGGCCGTACATGTATGCCAACGCCACTAAAGAAGGATCCGCCGTGGCCGGCAAGGTTGAGGTGCAGCCTCTAGTGGGCAAGGACGGCGTGGGTGTATCCACTCTTGGTGGGTACAACAACGGCATCAGCGCATTCTCCAAGCACAAGGGCACCGCTCACGACTTCGTGGAGTTCGTGATCAACGAGGAAAACCAGACGTCCTTCGCTGATAACTCCTTCCCGCCCGTGCTGGCATCCATCTACGATAACCCAGAGTTAGTGGCAAAGTACCCGTACCTGCCCGCTCTGAAGGAATCCCTGGAAAACGCCTCGCCGCGCCCGGTCAGCCCGTTCTACCCGGCCATTTCCAAGGCCATCCAGGACAACGCCTACGCAGCGCTCACCACGGACAAGAGCGTTGACGCTGCCACAGCCGACATGAAGGCCGCCATCGAAAACGCATCGAAGTAGTTCCTTTATGTCACTGAAAGGGGAGCCGCTTACCCTTGGTGAGCACTCCCCTTTTTGTTCTTTCCGCTTTACCCCTACGTGTCTTACCGTTTGAGGAGGTGATGGGCCGAGTGTCCACACCCAAACAATCCCGCGCGGCGGCGCTGCTTATAGCGCCGACGATGATTGTGCTGGCCATTGTTATCGGCTACCCCATTGTTCGTGCGATCTGGTTATCCTTCCAGGCCGATAAAGGGCTCGACCCCACCACCGGAGTATTTACTGACGGCGGTTTTGCGGGCCTTGAACACTACCTGTACTGGACCACGCAACGATGCATGTCCCCCAGTGGCGCTGTCTCAACGTGTCCGCCCGGAGTGCTGGCCACAGATTTCTGGCCCGCATTACGCATCACGCTGTTTTTCACCGTGGTCACTGTTGCATTGGAAACGCTCCTAGGCATGTGGATGGCCACAGTGATGAACCGCGACTTTAAGGGCAGGGGCATGCTCCGCGCGGCAGTGCTCATCCCCTGGGCGATTCCCACGGCCGTGACCGCCAAGTTGTGGCAGTTCATTTTCGCCGACCACGGCATTATTAACTCCCTACTGGGCACTCATGTGCACTGGACAACAGACCCCTGGGCCGCCCGCATTGCCGTGATCATTGCCGATGTCTGGAAAACCACCCCGTTCATGGCGCTGCTTATTCTTGCCGGCCTGCAAATGATCCCCAAGGACCTGTACGAGGCCGCGCGCGTGGATGGCGCTTCCCGCTGGCAAATGTTCACACAGATCACGATGCCGCTGGTCAAACCAGCATTAATGGTGGCAGTCTTGTTCCGAACCCTGGACGCGCTGCGCATGTACGACCTGCCCGTGATCTTGATTTCCTCCTCCTCGAACTCCCCCACCGCCACCATCTCCCAGCTGGTGGTTGAAGACATGCGTCAGAACCACTTCAACTCCGCGTCCGCCCTGTCCACGTTGGTGTTCCTGCTGATCTTCTTCGTGGCCTTCGTGATGATCCGCTTCCTCGGCGCTGACGTGAGCGGCAGCGGCGACCAACGAATCATGAAACGCGCACAAAGACGGGCGCAGAAACAGGCACGGAAACAACAAGCACAAACGCGCCCAGCACACGCGAAACAACGCAAGGAGGCCACCCGATGATGCAGGCAGTACGCAACTATTTCGGTGTTGTTGTAATCCTGGTGTGGGGTTTGGCCCCCTTCTACTGGATGGTGGTCACCGCCCTGCGCGACAAGGACCACACCTTTGACACCACACCGTGGCCCACGCACGTCACGCTTGAGAATTTCGGTGATGCCCTAGCCACGGACAAAGGCAATGACTTTCTCGGTGCCATCGGAAACTCGCTGCTGGTGGGTGCGGTCACCACGTTCCTCGCGGTGCTGGTTGGTGTGTTCACCGCCTACGCCATCGCGCGTCTGGACTTCCGCGCCAAAGGCATCGTCACCGGCATCGTCCTCGCCGCCTCCATGTTCCCCGGAATCGCCCTGGTCACGCCACTGTTCCAGCTGTTTGGCGACCTCGGTTGGATCGGCACCTACCGCGCACTAATCATCCCCAACATCTCCTTCGCACTCCCTCTCACCATTTACACGCTGGTCTCCTTCTTCCGGCAGCTGCCCTGGGAGCTGGAGGAAGCCGCGCGTGTCGACGGCGCGACCCGAGGTCAAGCTTTCCGCCTTGTGCTCCTGCCACTCGCCGCACCAGCGCTGTTCACCACAGCAATCCTGGCGTTCATTGCCACCTGGAACGAATTCATGCTGGCCAAGCAGCTATCCAGCAATGCCACCGAACCCGTCACCGTGGCCATCGCGCGTTTCTCAGGCCCCAGCGCTTTCGAGTATCCCTACGCCGCCATCATGGCCGCTGGCACGCTGGTGACCATCCCATTGGTGATCATGGTGCTAGTGTTCCAGCGTCGCATCGTCGCCGGACTTACCGCAGGCGGCGTGAAAGCCTAGAAATGGCCGACCACAACAATCACCGACCCGGCGAGCAGCAACGCAGAAAACTCATGTGGGATACGCTCGTCGGGTTCGTTGGGTTCTTCGCCTTCCTCTCCGTCATCCAGGCAGTAGTGAACCTCCTCTCCCCCGAACCCGCCGTCTGGCCAGCAGTACTAGCGTTAGTTCTGGTCATCGCGGCGGTAACTGTATGGCGGATTGGGAGGTCGCGGTAATAGGGTTTTGCCCATGTGCGCCTACGCCGCGTGAGAACTGCTTGATGGGGTCACCACATGGCCATCTGAATCAACCCGTACCCCAGCGTTTCGGCATGAAATGAATGTTTAACGTCTCCGCTCAGTCGTAATTAATCAACTTGTATTCCGCAATGGTCCGCAGGGATTCCTCCGCCTCCTGCTCGTCCACAATGCTCATGGCAAAGCCGTTCTGGATCAGCACATAATCCCCCACCTGCGCCTCCGGCAGATAAGCCAGGCAGCAGGTGCGTTGCTGCCCGGCGACATCAATCACCGCATTTGGTAGCACATCCCCCTCAATGGAGATGATGCGCGCTGGAATGCCGATACACATCGCTACAGCCTTTCTTCCTTGATCGTCACGTTCATCTGCCCGGGCGGTGCTGAGCTGCACGGCAGGCACGGGTCGGCGGTACGTATCGAGGACTCCACATCAACCATCTCCCGCAGCATCCCGGCCAGCCACCATTCGTTTTGCGCCGTCGGGGTCAGGATCTGGCAGTCCACCAGCACACCCGCATCATCCACCGTATACACATGCACCAGCAGCCCCCGCGGACCATCCACCACGCCCACCCCAACACCTGCACGTAGCTGCCCTTCCGCCACCACCGCGCCGTCGATAAGCGCGGGGTTGTGTGTGAGTTCGGCGATGGCATCAAGGCTGCGCTGAATCATGGCCACGGTGGGGTTGCTTGTCGACGCCGCGATGCGCTGCTGCGCCCACGGACCCACTCGGTAGGGATCGTTCCCAATAACGGGCCTGGGGGCGGGCGCGCCGGGCTGGGTTTCGTGGACGCGGCGGGGCCAGTCTTGGATGGGAAAGAGTTCGATGTGTCCGCTGCGGTGCACGGCGATGTGCGTGCCCAGGGGGTCGAGCTCACCGTTATCGCTGGTCACCGCGAGGTCGTAACCATCGTAGTCTGGTACGAAGGCATCAACGGCCAACGCCTCAGGGAGTTCAGGAATCACAAGCGCCGCGACAAGGTCGGGGTTTGCGGCAGCACGAACGCCACCGGGTATGGCAACGTCAGGAAAATGTCCGGGGCACCCAGCGGCCGCCATGACGGCTTTGCCGAAGCGTTTGAGCTGGATGGCAAGTTCCTGGTTGGTGGAAAACAGCTTGGGTGCGGCGGCGTCGATGAGCGAACCGTGGTGCAGGAGTGCGCGAACGGCGCGCGCGGTGGGTGTGATGGGGGCGTCGATAAGCGCGTCGAGGGCACGAGTGCCCGCCAGGTGGTGAGTGACGGGGCAAATGCCGCAGAGTCGTTTGACGATGTCGGGGACGTCAGCGGCGGGGCGGCCGATCAGCATGGGGTCAAGACGCGGGAGCCCAGAGAGGTCGAACCGGGCATCAATGATGGTGCCTGAATCGTCTCGGGTGTAAATGACGGTTGCTTCGTTGGGGTCCACGAACTGGTCGAGACGGAGCGTTGTACTCACCCGCAGCTCCTTCCTACTGATGGGCGATAATGGGAGTGTGCATGAGTTAGGTTTGCTGTCCGGCGTGGTTGATGTGGTTGTTCAGGCCGCTGACCAGCGTACTATTCGGCGAGTGGCGTTGCGGGTGGGCGCGCGATCCGGGGTGGTTCCCGAGGCGCTGCATGCGGCCTGGCCGATCGCTTCCTTGGGCACTGCCTGCGGCGACGCGGAACTCACCGTGGAGCATATCGAGGCAACGGTGTGGTGCCCGACCTGCGCGGCAGAGCAGCCGATCGACGAGTTTTTTGCACTGACCTGCCCCGTATGCGACACCCCGACGGCGGATCTGCGCCACGGCCGGGAATTCGAGGTCGCCTACATCGATGTGGAGTGACATAGCCATTCATCCAGCAGTGTTCGGGCTTCCGTCACGGCACCTGGCAGGGCACGTGTGACGGTGGGGGTCAGCCCAACATGAAGTTCCGTCGACTCAGCCACCACACCCACCACCGCAACCCGGCGCGGCTCCGTGCCAAGCAGGCGCGCGGCCGACAGCAGGTCCAGAAGTCCCACCTGGTGCGGGGAGAGTTTCGAGTTCAGCAGGCGGGGAATCTGGTCGCCGATAAGCGTGACGACGTCCCCCGGGTTACTGTGTGCCGTCGACGCGAGGGCATCCAGCACGAGGAGGGATTCGGCGTCCTGGATTGTGGGCAGCAGCTCCATCCCAGAGGTTCCGCCGTCGACGAATTCTAGGTGCTGCTGGTCCGTGTAGTGTGCGCGAAGCTGTTCGAGGATTTCTAGGCCAACGCCATCGTCGCTCATGATGGGGTTGCCAATGCCCAGTACGGTAATAGGTTCCGGCATGATGCTAGGCTCCCTACCCGATTTCCGGGGCGTCGACAGGCTTCGCCCCACGCCGCAGCCACACGCCACCATTGACCATGGAGGACACACCACCGTGGCGTTCCAGGGCGTCCGCGCGGGTGGCCAGGTAGACGTGGACGATCACAAAACTCCACAGCACAAACATGATCAGGGCGTGGATCATGCGGATGGTGGACACCCCCATCCAGTGCATGGGGTAGGCCACAATGACCCAAAACCAGTTTGTTTGGTTGTACAAACCGTAGAGCACTATGCCGCTGAGCATTTGGATCAGGCACATGACGTAAATGCCGGTGTAGGCGAACTGCTGCAGTGGATTGTGTGCGAGGTAAAGCGGTCCTTCTTTCTTCAGGAACAGGTAGTACTGTATGGTGCCCCACAGCCCTTTGACGTCCTCGTGGGAGTTGAGGGGCCAGAGGCTGCGCCATCGAAGCTGGCGGTCTTTGGCGGTGAAGGATAGTACGAGGCGGGAGAACCCGAGCCCCAGCCATAGGTAGGCCGAGACGTAGTGGATGAGGCGTACCCAACCCATGAGGTATCCCACGTCGTGGCCGGTTTCGGCTGCGGGGCCGAAGAACGGGTTCATGATGTAGTAGCCGCTCATGGACATGATGACGATGAGCGCCATGTTGGCCCAGTGCTGGAAACGCAGCGTGGCCGACCAAATGTTGATGCGGACCCATTCGTTGGGGTTGCTGGAGAATTTCTTGGCCACCTGGGAGGGTTTCTCTAGGACCATAGCCACGAACCCCTCAACAAAGAATTCCCCTACTGTGCCGTCTTCGGCGATTTCGGCAGACGCGACGGCCAGGCAGCGCTGTCCGGACATCCGCATCACTTCAGCGTTGCGGATAAACAGGGGGCGTTCCTCGCGGCTGATGGTGGCCTTAGCCAATACGGATTCCATGTCTCCGCGCATGATCATCACGTTTTTCGGCACGTCTTCCACGGGAAAATCATCGACCCTGACCAGCGAGTATTTACGTTTCGGGGTGGCTGGACTGAACTCATCTGTGGGAACCCTGATGGGAACAATATCGGGGCGGTTGACGCGCAGCGAGGCGTGCAGCGCTACGTCCACTGGGTCTTCCGAATCAAACGGCGCCACCGCAGCCATTGCGAGTAGTCGGCCGGGGCTGAGCTTGCGCACGCTGTAGGCTCGCGCCACGCGGATGACGCGCTGTGGGGAAGCAACGTTTGTCATGGGGTGATCACCTGAACCTGAATGTTGCCGTCGGGATCAAAAACATGCACCGCACAGGACATGCACGGGTCAAAGGAGTGGATGGTGCGCAGCGGCTCCAAGGGTTGCTTCGGATCCGCCAGGGGGTGGGTTCCACTGCTGGCCAGCGCCGCCTCGTAGGGGCCGAGATGTCCGTCGGGGTCACGTCCACCGGCGAGCCATGTGGTTGGAACCACAGCCTGGTAGTTGTCCACCTTGCCGTTTTTGATGGTCACCCAGTGGGTGAGAAAACCACGCGCCACCTCCATCATGGCGAAGCCGCTTGCCTTTTTCGGCCAGGAACTTGGCTCCCACTTGGTGGGGTCAAACACGTCGTAGTCGCCGTAGCGCAAGCCATCTTTGAAGGCTGGTAGAAGCTCGTGGGCTAGGTGATCTGCCGTGGTCACAGCCTCTAAGGCGCGGGCAAGTGTGCGGCCTGCGGTAGAGTTCATTTTTTCCAGCGGCACGTCCACCGCGTCGAGGGCATCGTTGAGCAGGGATACGGTCTTTGGGTGTCCTTGCAGGTAGGCAATGAGCACCCTGGCGATCGGGCCGACCTGAGCCGGGCGGCCGTCGTAACGCGGGGCCTTGGACCACGTGTACTTGTCGTTGTCGGCGAGCCAATCATACGGGGGTTTCGGGCCGGTGTAGCGTACCGTTGTTTCGCCCACGTCGGGGGTGACACCGGCATCATCACCCTCGGTGTAGGTGTACCAAGCAGAGGAAATGTACTCCTTGATTTTCTTTGGGTCGAGTGGATGGACGGTGGTGTAGTCGCCGTCCATGATCACGCCGCCCTTTACGTCAGTGTGTCCAGATGAGACTGGGCGTTCAGTGCCGCCTTCGTACCGCGCGCCTCCCATGCCCGCCGCGATAAATGTTGGCGAGGAGGCACCAATGTCAAAATAGTCTTTATAAACAGACATGATCGCTAACGCATCGGGATAATAGCAGCCGTTAATAAAGTCCAGGATTTCATTCACCCACACCCCCATCTGATCCAGCTGGACCTGATTCACCGTCTCCGACTTATCCGGGTCAATGGAACAGGCCATGCCGCCCACCAGGAAATTCGGGTGTGGGTTTTTCCCGCCAAAAATCGTATTAATGCGGATAATCGACCGTTGAAACTGCAGCGCATCCAGGTAATGCGACACAGCCATCAAATTCGCCTCAGGTGGGAGCCGGTAGTCGGGGTGATCCCAATATCCTCCGGTGAAAATACTGAGCTGCCCAGAGTCCAACACGCCCCGAATAGTGTCCCGAACCTTGGCAAACTGTGTCTCTGTGTTGCCCTTCCAGGTGGAATTAATAGATTTAGCAAATTCAACCGCCTTAGCCGGATCCGCATCCGCAGCGCTCACCACGTTGACCCAGTCCAGGGCATGCAAATGATAAAAATGCACCACGTGGTCATGGATTTCCTGGGAGGCCATCACGAGGTCGCGGATCAGCTGGGCCTGTTTAGGAGGATTGGACCCAATGGCATCCTCCACAGCCGTCACCGATGCCACCGAATGCGTTCCAGTACACACGCCGCAAATACGGCCAACAAAAGCCCACACATCGCGGGGATCCCGCCCCTCAACAATGGTTTCAATGCCGCGGAATTGTGTGGATTCGCTCCAGGCGTTTTTAATCTGATTGTCGTCGCATTCCAGCTCGATGCGTAAGTGCCCCTCAATGCGGGTCAGCGGATCAATGACAACCCTTTCCGTAGCCATGTGAATTACTCGCCCTTCCCACTGTTGTTGGTATCAGTATCTGTATTGTCTGTGCTGGTAGCACCACTATCTGTGCCAGCAGTACCTGAGCGTGGTTCCTCAAACACCTCATGGCCCCCGGCCAGTAGATTCCGGCCCACCAGGCCACCCGCATGGTGATGGTCATCCACCTCACCGAAGGCGGCAAGCAGTTCCTCGTCGTGGGCGCTTCGGCGGCGCGCCATGGATTTCACGGTGGTGATACTGCCATGGATCGCGGTGCCCACAGCGGCGACCCCAATAAGACCCCAACCAACCTTCTCCGCCGAGGCTTCAATACCCAGGCCTTCCACATCCGGCAGGGTGGAGTAAAACGGCGTGAATCTATCAAAAAAGTGCTTCTCTGTGCATCCAATACACGGGTGACCAGCACCAATGGGCCACCCAGATTTCATATTCCACTGAATGATAGGACACGGACTGAAGGTGGAGGGACCCTTGCACCCCACCTCATACAGGCACCAGCCGCTGCGGGCACCGGCATCATCAAAGGAGCGCACGAACTGCCCGGCGTCGAAATGCGCGCGGCGCGGGCAGGAATCGTGAATGCGCTGGTCGTAGGCGAACAGTGGGCGCCCTTCCGCATCCACTTTCGGCGGGGCATCGTGGGTGAGAATGTAGGAGATGGTGGCCGTGATCACCTCACCGATAGGTGGGCACCCGGAAACGTTGATCACTGGTTTGTCTTTGATGATCTCATCCACTCCCACTGCGCCCGTGGGATTCGGCTTGGCGGCCTGCACTGATCCGTAGACGGCGCATGCCCCCACCGCCAAGATCATACTGGCGTGTTCCGCCGCCTCCAGCAGAATATCTTCCGAGCTTTTGCCACCGATGGTGCAGTAAACACCGTTTTCCGCCGTGGACACGGAACCGTTGACCACAAGAATGTGCGGTTGCTGATTCAGCTCATGCAATGCGTGTTCCGCCGCCTCCCCCGACGCGGCCATGACCAGCTCGTTATAGTTTACGGACAGCAAATCCAGCACGGCATCTTCAACGGTAGTACCGCCCGAGCGCAGCACCGATTCCATGCAACCGGTGCATTCCTGCAACTGCAGCCACGCGACATTGGGTTTGGTTACGTTGCCCAGCCGTTCAGCGATGAGGTTGGTGCTTTCCTCCAGTTCCTGCGCCGCCGCAGCCGGGGCGCGCTCGGGGGAACCAAAGGCGAACACCGCCGCCAGACCACCGCAGAGTTTCATAAAATCTCGTCGCGATACTCCCCTCCGCTCAAGGTTGTCGCGCAAGGTCTCCCCCTGCCAGCTTCCACCTAAGTTCATTCGAACACGCCCCATCATCTCGGGTGACCTCGATTTCGGCCTTCATGCGCCAAAATCACCTTTAGTTGAAGCGTATCAACCACACCCCTCCCTGCGGGTGGAGTTCGGACGTTTGACTACCCCCGAATGTAGCCATCCGACCTGCTACTTCCTGCCGTTTAGCACGCCGCATCACGCGCCACGTGACACGCGTGACGACGCCCAGGCCCACACCGTTTCCACTGCAGGTTAACTGCTCCGGGGTTAGAGCTCCGGTTTCAGTTCGGGTGAGAACCAGCGCAGCAGTTCAGCCATGCCCTCCCCAGTTTTCGCCGACACCTCAAACACCGGAACGCCCGGATTAACTTTCTCCAGGTTGGCGAGGAACAGCTCCCGATCAAAGTCCAGGTAAGGCAGCAAATCCACCTTATTCACCACTACCGCCCCCACAGAGCGGAACATCACCGGGTATTTCAGGGGCTTGTCTTCCCCCTCTGTCACCGCGTACACCATTAGTTTGCGATGCTCCCCCACTTCGAATTCCGCAGGGCACACCAGGTTACCCACGTTTTCGATAAGCACAAGGTCCAGCGCGGAAAGATCCAACCTGGACAGGGCCGCTGCCACCATGGGCGCATCCAAGTGACATTCCCCGCCAAAGCCATTGCCCGTGTTCAGCAAGGAAATCTGCGCCCCATAACCACCCAGCCGATCAGCGTCCAGTGAGGTTTCAATATCCCCCTCAATCACGCCGGTTCTTATTCCCGCAGCCTGCGCCGCTGCCAACACGTGCTGCAGCACTGTGGTCTTACCCGAGCCGGGGGAGCTCATTACATTGATGGCCTGCACGTTATGTGCATCGAAAGCGTCCCGATTGTGCGCGGCACAGTGATCATTCTCCGCAAAAATATCCTCTAGCACCTCAATGCGTTCCCGCCCGGTTTCGTAGCCGGAATGGTCGCCGTGGTCGTGGTGACTGTGATCGTGCTCGTGGTGATCGTGGGCATCGTGGGAGTG
>ERZ773026.1525-NODE-1525-length-11640-cov-2.904791_pt1 | contig 11640 bp, 9 predicted proteins | sample MGYA00580838_ERZ773026 | MGnify/ENA primary metagenome ERZ773026 (study PRJEB29015, sample SAMEA2738006) | human oral metagenome | biome: human oral; feature: human-associated habitat; material: dental | place: China | collected 2055 ... | reverse complement strand
TCGGATTTGCGGATAAGATGACTCATATATCTACCGGAGGCGGAGCAAGCCTTGAATTCCTTGAGGGTAAGGAACTTCCGGGAGTGGCTGCCGCACAAGGTAAATAATTATAAATATAAATTGGGAGTAATAAATTATGTCAAGAAGAAAGATTATAGCAGGAAACTGGAAGATGAATATGACACCTGATGAGGCGGTTAAACTTATAGAAGAGTTAAAGCCTTTGGTAAAGGGTGCCGATGCGGATGTTGTATTTTGTGTTCCGGCTATAGATATAATTCCTGCACTTGAAGCAGTTAAGGGAACCGAGATCAAGATAGGTGCAGAGAATATGTACTTTGAAGATAAGGGGGCTTTCACAGGTGAGATATCAGCACCGATGCTTAAGAGCGTTGGCGTAGAATACGTTATTATCGGACATTCCGAGAGAAGAGAATATTTTGCGGAGACTGATGAAACAGTTAATAAGAAGGTACATAAGGCATTTGAGCATGGTATCACACCTATTATATGCTGTGGAGAGAGCTTAAAGCAAAGAGAGCAGGGTATTACAATTGACTTTATACGTCAGCAGATAAAGATAGCTTTCCAAGGAGTAAGCGAAGATAACGCTAAGAAATCGGTAATAGCATACGAGCCTATATGGGCTATAGGAACAGGTAAGACCGCAACTACTGAGCAGGCTCAGGAAGTATGTAAGGCGATAAGAGTTTGTATAGAAGAACTTTACGGGGCTGCTGTAAGCGAAGTTATACGTATACAGTACGGCGGTTCAGTAGGTGCTGCCAATGCAGCCGAGCTTTTTGCACAGGCTGACATAGACGGAGGTCTCGTAGGCGGAGCAAGCTTAAAACCTGATTTCGGTAAGATAGTAAATTACAAATAAGATAATTTAATAAACTGTTGCATTGAGAGTTTGGCAGATCGAATCCAGGCTTTCATTGCGGCAGTTTTTTTGTTATGATGAAAGACAAGGTGAATTTATATAAGACTTAGGATAAGCTTTCGTAACAGCCGGACATAACCTGGTATTACTCAGAATTGTTAAAAGCTAAAAATCGGCTTATAAAAACCAAATAAAGTACCGGGTAGCTGGCGAAGATATAACCTAATATAACTTAACTGTTACTAATTGTTAAGTAATTAAGAAAAATATCAGCTTATTCATATGGAGCTTTATTTGTAAATAGTATATACTATTACGAAGTGTATAGTTGTGGGAAACTAAAGTAAGATCGTGAATGTGATTATGTGCGATCTGAAAAAAGACCGCAACTATGATTTGATCCATAGACCGGTAAAAGCTTTGATCTAAGTAGATATTTATTTTGATTTAGATGATCATTTTGCTTGTGAGTTGTAGATATTGATGAGCTTTCAGAAAAAACTGTGGTGCTGTAGGTATCTTTATAATAGTTTTCACCGGAATATGTGTAAAATGTAAATGTCAGTTCAATTATAAAAGGAGATAACAATGAGGAAAATCTTGATCTTAACCGCAGCTACGGTATTCAGTATGTGTTTAAGCATAAATGTTATGGCAGGAACATGGAAAAAGGATAGTAACGGTTGGTGGTACGATTACGGTAACGGAAGCTTTCCCAAATCCGGTTGGGAATGGATAGATGATGACGGTGATTCATACGCTGAGAGTTATTATTTTAATGATAAAGGCTATATTTTGACGAATACCGTAAAAGACGGATATAAGATAAATCCTTCCGGTGCCTGGATAGACAGTATGGGACAGGTGCAAAAAAAAGAGATCAAAGCACCGAATAAAAAAGGTCTTGCGGTTACCAACCTTGACAACAATCATGCAGCCGAACTGGGGGTCTCTAATATTATATGGAACAATACCGTAATCCATGACTACAGCCCATCTCTTAGGGCATCAAAGGCAAGAGGTATATCCAATACAGTAATAATGCTAAATCCCTGGCAGACATCAGATCCGGCACTGCTTCCGGTAAGTGCTCCTCAGTCCGGAGCGGTATTCTACGGATTTAATACACAGACCGAGGCGGGAAGACAGGAGCTTAAGAAAACTGCCGAAAAGTATGCAAAAAGTTACAGTGATTGCGTGGACAGTTGGGTCATAGGCAATGAGATCAATAACGGTAACACATGGAACTTTATGCCTAACAGAGAACTTGATTCCTACACCAAACAATATGCTGACGCTTTTCGTATCTGGTATGAGGCAATAAAGAAAGAAAATCCCAATGCCAAGGTCTATATACCTTTTGATTACAGGTGGAACTGGTACAGTGATCAAGGTTACGGTTATCTTCAAGCCTCACACATGCTTCCTATATTAAATGAGCAGCTCAAGGATACCGAGTACGGCATAGCATGGCATGCTTATCCGGAGGACTTAAAAGATCCCGACTTTACTGATGATGCGAGTGTAAAGGATAATTTCTCAACTCCTATAATCAATATGAAAAATATAGCCGTACTTACAGATTTTATGCAACAAAGAGACTATCTCGATCCGAAAGGAAAAGTAAGAAGTATTATTTTATCCGAGCAGGGATTCAATGCAGTCTCTGATGATAAGCAGGCTAAAATGATAGAAGAGGCATATAATATTGCTAAAAACAACCCGTATATCGAAACCTTTTATCTGAATCGTGAAAATGACCTGGGAGAGATACACATGGGTACTGAAATGAGATTCGGTCTTATAGACAGATCGGGTAACAAGAGAAAAAGTTTTGAAGTTTATAAGAATTTAAAATAAATCATGTTAATAACCGGAGCAGACAGTCTGTATATTTTTTCGCCTCCTTATGAGCAACTTGCAACGATGGGGATCTTGTTATATATGGCGGAAAAATACAGAGTTTATTCTCCGGTTATTTTAAGAAAAAAACGTTCGGGAGGAAATATGGCAAAGCTGCATTTCAAATACGGAGTAATGGGTTCTGCAAAGTCGCTGGATCTTATACGTGCCAATTATAATTACAGAGAAAAAGGTATGGATACCATAGTATTAAAACCGGATAAGGACAGCAGAGACGGTGATAATGAGTGCGTAATAAAAGCAAGAGTAGACGGTGTATCCGTAAACGGAAGCTTTATACCGAGTGATGACAGAGAATATGATAAGTTTATAAAAGAACTTAAAGAAAGGCTTAAAAAGGAAAAGATATCGGCTATTTTTATAGATGAAGCACAGTTTTTAAGTAAAAAACAGGTAGAGGATATGTATGGGATAGTTTACGAATTGGATGTGCCTGTGCTTTGTTACGGACTTAAGAATAATTTCAGGTCCGAGCTTTTTGAAGGTTCAAAAAGGCTTTTGGAACTTGCCGACGATCTGCAGGAGATAATAGGTATCTGTCACTGTGGCAGAAAAGCAAAACAAAATGTTAGAATAGTTAACGGAAGTATACAATATACAGGAGACGAGGTTGTGATGGGAGGCGTGGATGAGGATGCTCCCATACACTATATTGCGGTATGTAATCATTGCTATTTCAAAGGCAATATAAAATTATAATAATAACTATTGTAAATTTTGCTTTGTATTAGTAAAATAAAAAAATTAATCTAAAAAAGTTATTAAGGAGTTTTGAATGGAAATAGCACTTTCTAAGGAAGATAAATCAGAGATCCTTAGATATTTGGAATATCGAAAGCATGATATAGATGAAAATCTTGATAAGCAGCTTGACAGATGTATGGATCTGATCAATAAGGCTGCAAGACCGAAATATATAACAAAGGTCGTTGATATTAGCGAGGGAATACCCAAGGACTGTACTTTTATTAAAGGTTTTGATATATTAAAGCATCTTAGCGGTGCTCAAAAAATGATACTGATGGCGGCAACACTCGGTCCCGAGGTTGAATTCGCTATAAGAAAGGCACAGATCAGAGATGTATCCGATGCCCTTATAATGGATTCATGTGCCAGTACTCTTGTAGAAGTTCTTTGCGACAGTATAGAAGCGGAGTTTAGAACGGAGTACGAAAAAGAAGGATTGTACCTTAGTACAAGGTATTCACCGGGCTACGGAGACATGCCTATAAGTGTACAAAGAGAATTTACCCTGTATATGGATACCGTACGCAGGATTGGTCTTAATGTAAGTGAAAGCGGGATCATGATACCCAGAAAATCGGTGACCGCTATAATAGCGATAACAAAAGAAAAAAATGCCGGACTGAAAAGAAATTGCGGAACTTGTAATATAAGAAAGGCATGCAGATTTTTAAGAAGAGGTACGACTTGTGGAATATAAAATAACGATATTAGACGGAGCTATGGGAACAATGCTTCAAAAAGCCGGTTTAAAGCCGGGGGAGCATCCGGAAGTTTTCGGATATAATAATCCCGAAATAGTTACAAAGATACATAAAAAATATATAGATGCAGGCAGTGATATAGTTTATACCAATACTTTCGGTGCAAACTCACATAAGCTCTCAGGTTGTGGCTTAAGCGTGGATGAGGCGGTAAAGTCTGCCGTGTATTGTGCTAAAGAGGCGGCAAAAGGAAGCGGTGTCAAAGTAGCACTTGACGTGGGACCCATAGGAGAATTGTTAGAACCGTTGGGAACTTTGGCTTTTGAAGATGCGTATGAGGTTTATAAGGAACTTATGACAGCCGGTGAAAAATACGGAGTAGACCTTATAGTATGTGAAACATTTACCGATCTTTACGATGTAAAGGCTGCGGTACTTGCAGCCAAGGAGAACACAAAACTTCCGGTGTGGGTCACCATGAGCTACGAAGAGAGCGGAAGAACATTTACAGGAACGATCATTCCTTCCATGGCACTTACCCTCGAAGGTCTCGGAGTAGATGCTATGGGATTTAACTGTTCTTTGGGACCTCTCCAGATGAAAGGTTTTATAGAAGAACTGAGACAGTGGACAAGGCTTCCTATAATACTTAAGCCCAATGCCGGTCTGCCCGATCCTTTGACCGGAGCTTACGATCTGTCGGGAGAAGATTTTGCGGATCACATGGCAAGTTTAAGAGCGCTTGATATAAGCGTAATGGGAGGATGTTGCGGAACCGATCCCGAATACATAGGACTTCTCAGCTCAAAGTTTAAAGACAGTGAATCTTTGGCTGTCTTGGAAAGACCAAAGCAAAGACACGGAGTATGTTCGGCTACACATACGACTGAATTCAAGGGTGTAAGGGTTATAGGAGAAAGGCTTAATCCTACAGGTAAGAAAAGATTTGCACAGGCACTTCTGGAAAGAGATATGAATTATATAAGCAAGATTGCTTTGGAAGAAGAAGAGTGCGGTGCCGAAATACTCGATGTCAATGTAGGAGTTCCGGGAGCGGATGAAGTCTCACTTATGATAGATGTAGTAAAGGCACTTCAGGGAATAGTATCGGTTCCGTTACAGATAGACTCTTCCGATCCCGAAGCCATAGAAGCCGGACTTAGGGTGTATAACGGTAAATCGATCATCAACTCCGTTAATGCGGATGATGAAAAGCTCGATAAGATACTTCCGATAGCTAAGAAGTACGGTGCGGCGGTCATAGCTTTGGCATTAAACGAAGACGGAATACCGGATACTGTTGAAAAAAGGGTCGAGCATGCAGAATATATACTTAAAAAAGCTTTGGAATACGGACTTAAAAAAGAAGACATCATTATAGACTGTCTTACACTTACCGTATCGGCTCAGCAAGAGCAGGCTGTAAAAACATTGAAAGCGGTCGAGATAGTAAGTAAGAAGATGGGGCTTAATACTACACTTGGAGTAAGCAACATATCTTTCGGATTGCCGGAGAGGAAGAATATTACTGATAGTTTCCTTATACAGGCAATGTATGCGGGACTTAATCTGCCTATCATAAATCCGAATATAAGTTCACACATGGATGCTGTAGTATCTTTCAGAGTGCTTTCAGGAGAAGACGAAAATTGCAATAAATATATAGAAAGATTTGCCAATGCCAATAATGAACAGGAAAATAAACCCAAAGCGGTATCCTCTCATAATGAAAGCATTGAAAGTGCTATACTGAAAGGACTTAAGGCGGAGACCAAAGAACTTGCCGAGAGTTTACTGGAGACCATGTCCGAGGTGGAGCTGATAAATCAAAAGCTCATACCCGCACTTGACATAGTCGGAGAAAAGTATGAAAAACAGGAGATATTCCTACCACAGTTGATCAACTCGGCTAATGCTGCCTGTGAGGCATTTGAACTTGTAAAACTCAGAATAGCCAAGCAGGGAAAAGAAAGTAAGAGCAGAGGTAAGATAGCACTTGCAACGGTAAAGGGCGATATACATGATATAGGTAAAAATATAGTTAAAGTAATTTTGGAAAATTACGGATACAAGATAATAGACTTAGGAAGAGATGTAGCTATAGAAAAGGTCGTAAAGACTGTCATAGAAGAAGAAGTGGATCTTGTGGGACTTTCTGCACTGATGACAACTACACTTCCTTCTATGAAAGAGACTATAGAAAAGGTTAAAAAAGCCTCTCCCAATACCAAGGTATGGGTAGGAGGAGCTGTACTTACCGAAGACTATGCCTATGAGATAGGGGCGGACTATTATGCCAAGGATGCAAGGGCAAGTGTAGATATAGCAAAAAAGGCATTTGGAGATAAGGATGAGAGTTAAAGAATATTTACAGGATAATATATTGATATTTGACGGTGCGATGGGAACTTATTATGCGGCTCTTATGAATGATATGAGTTCTAATTGTGAAGCTGCCAATATAGATAATCCGAAACTTATACTGGATATACACAAAGAATATATAGCCGCCGGAGCACAGGCGATAAAAACCAATACCTTCGGACTTGATATCAATAATCTCGGCGGAGACAGAAAAAGACAAAAAGCACTCATAAAAGCCGGTTATGAACTGGCTTTGGAGGCTGCACAGGATAAGGCATTTGTATTTGCGGATATAGGTCCGATCATGGCAGGGGAGCATGATGAGAAGGTTGAAGAATACATTAATATAGTATCTGAATTTTTAGAGTTGGGTGCTAAGAATTTCCTTTTTGAAACTCACAGTTCAGATATAGCAATGGTGGAAGTGGCGAGGTATATTAAAAAAGAGTGTACGGATGCTTTCGTAATAGTAAGCTATGCCTGTCATTCGGACGGATATACGAGAGAAGGTTATTCATATAAAAGCCTTTTGGAAAAGGTTGCCAATTCCGATGTTATAGATGCGACAGGTTTGAATTGTATATGCAGTGCAAGCCACATGTATCAGCTTTTGAAAAAGATAAGTATCGACAATATACCTCTTTTGGCAATGCCTAATGCCGGCTATCCTGTAGTAAGAGGTAACAGGACATATTACGGCGGAACCAAAGAATATTTTGCCGAGCAGATGAAGCAAATACTTGAGATAGGAGTAAGGATAGTAGGTGCTTGTTGCGGAAGCAATCCCGAATATATACAGATAATTAAAAGTGTTGTAGAGCAGATCGGTCATCCGGAAAAAAAGAAAATAAAATACACCGATAAAAAAGATCTGTCAGAGCTTAAAAATGTATTTTGGGATAAGATAAATACCGAAAAGAAAGTTATAGCGGTGGAACTTGACTCTCCTAAGGATTTTAATACAGATCATTTTATCAGATCGAGCATCAGGCTTAAAGATGCGGGGGCGGATATCATAACCATAGCTGATTGCCCGATTGCAAGACCAAGACTCGACAGTTGTATGCTGGCTGCAAAACTGAAAAGAGAATATTCTATTGATGCTATGCCTCATATGACTTGCAGAGACAGAAATATTAATGCAACTAAGTCACTTTTACTCGGAATACGTGCCGAGAATATCTCGAACGTCCTTACCGTTACCGGAGATCCGATACCCAATGCCGAAAGAAGTGAGGTCGCAGCGGTATACCAGCTTAATTCAAGGAAACTTGCAGCCTACATAGATTCACTTAACAAAGAAGTCTTTAATAATTCCATAAAGGTATACGGTGCACTTAATGTCAATGCGAGGAACTTTGATTCCGAATTAAAAAGAGCAATGAGCAAGATGTCCTCGGGAGTAGTCGGATTTTTGACTCAGCCGGTACTTACAGATGAAGCACTGCATAATCTGAAGATCGCAAGGGAAAAACTTGATGTAAAGATCTTAGGAGGAATACTTCCGATAATAAGCGATAAAAATGCACTTTTTATACAAAACGAAGTAAACGGTATAAATGTACCCGAAGATATGATAAAGCTTTATGAAGGTAAGAACAAAGAAGAGGCTGAAGATCTGGCTTATGAGATATCGATAGATATAGCAAAGCGTATGGCGGATCATGTGGACGGATATTATTTGATAACACCGTTTACACGTATAGATCTGATGCTCAGGATCATTAATTATATAAAATACATCTAGTATTTATAAATTTACGCTTTATTTATTCTTATCTATCGAAAAGGTAAAGCAGTTGAAACAAGGGAGGAGGAATATAATGAATAAGATACTTAAAGATCATTTCGACAAACTTGTTTTGGCACTTGTGCTTATAAGTCTTGTATTTATTTATTATTGTGTTCCGAATGTCAGTACTGATGTCAATAAGGTATTTGCAATGCTTGTCAAAGGAGATTTTGAAAATATTAAAATTTTTGTAAGATCCTATGGAGCATACGCCATACTTGTATCTTTTGCTTTAATGATAATGCAGTGTATAGTGGCTCCTCTGCCTGCTTTTGTAATCACGCTTGCCAATGCCGGACTTTTCGGTTGGTGGCAGGGAGCCTTGCTTTCATGGGTCAGTTCACTTGCGGGAGCGAGCACCTGCTTTTATATAACAAGGATACTCGGAAGGGATGCGGCACAGAGATTTGTAAGCAAGGGTAGTCTTTTAAAAGTTGATAAATTCTTTGAAAAGTACGGTAAAAATGCCGTTTTGATATGCAGACTTTTTCCTGTGATTTCCTTTGATTATGTAAGTTATGCGGCAGGGCTTACTCCTATGTCTTACAGCGAGTTTGCTTTGGCGACGGGAATAGGTCAGATACCTGCTATATTTATATATTCCTACTTCGGTAAGATATTAACACAAAGAATAGAATATCTTGTCATAGGACTTCTCGTTTTTTTTACCTTGGGAGCAGTTGTATTTATCATGAAAAATATATACAGATCAAAGTCAAAATAGAGTTTATGTTTTCAAGATGATCTTTTATCCGCTTCGTATAAACCAACTTAGCTAAAGTGTTTATTTGACTTTGCTTTTTGATAGTAATATAATATATTGGTACAAAGCTATAATATTATGTGCGGAAATGAGGTTTGGTGCAGTGATTAAAAGTATGACAGGATTCGGTAAGGCGGAAGAACTTACTCGTGATTATAAGATTGCTGTAGAAATAAGGTCTGTAAATCATAGATATTTTGATCTTAACGTCAAGATGCCTAAAAGATTTTCAAAATTCGAGGCTGATATAAGGAAACTTGTGAAGGAATATGTTCAAAGAGGAAAAATAGACCTTAGTATCGTATATGAGTCATATACCGATACATGCAGTAACCTCATATTGAATGAAGATATACTTGATCAATATATTGCACATGCCAGGCATATCGAAAAAAAATACGGAATAAAAGGTGAGCTTAACATGAGCAGTTTGCTGAGGTTTCCTGAGGTCATAACCGTATCAAACTCTGAAGAGACCGCCGAACATATATGGATGCACATGAGGGAATTTATCGTAAAAGCTCTTGAAGAGTTTGTTGCGGCAAGAGATCTTGAGGGTGCTCATTTGCATAAGGATATATCGGATAAGCTTGAAGCCTTGCTTAAAACCACAGCTGAGATAGAAGAAAGAGTGCCTTTTGTTATGGAAAGATACCATAACAAATTAAAGGATAAAATAAGCTCCCTGCTTGATGGTGTAGATATCGATGAGAGCAGGATAATCACCGAAGTTGCCATCTATGCGGATAAGATAAGTATAGATGAGGAACTTGTAAGATTGAAAAGCCATATAAAAGGCGTTGAAAAAGAACTTGAGCTTGGAGATAATATAGGAAGAAAGATAGATTTTATATTACAAGAGCTTAACAGAGAGGCTAATACCATACTGTCAAAGTCCGATGATATGGAGATATCAAACAGAGCTTTGGAATTAAAGACTTGTATAGAAAAAATAAGAGAACAAATACAAAATATAGAATAGATATAAGGAAGAGTCGGATGGAGCAGGGACTTCTTATAGTACTTTCCGGATTCTCGGGAGCCGGTAAAGGAACTATGATCAATAAATTATTGGAACAATATGACAAATATGCACTTTCAATATCAGCAACTACAAGAAAGCCCAGAGATGGTGAGGTACATGCAAGGGAATACTTTTTTGTAAGTACCGAGGATTTTATTTCCATGATAGATAATGATGAGCTGATAGAGCATGCAAAATATGTAGATAACTATTATGGTACACCGAGGGCTTATGTCGAGGAAAAGTTACAAAAGGGAATAGATGTAATACTCGAGATTGAGGTACAGGGAGCGGTAAAGGTAAAAGAAAAGTTCCCCGATGCCGTTTTGATATTCGTAAGCACAAAGGACGCAAAGATACTTGAAGACAGATTGAGAACGAGAAATACCGAAAAAGAGGATCAGATAGAGGGCAGGCTCTTACGTGCTGCCAAGGAGTCCGAATATATCGATCAATACGACTATATACTGATCAATGAAAGTATAGAAGAAGTGACAAAAGATTTTAACAGCATAATAGAGAGTGAGCATAAAAAAACCTTTAGAAATAAAGAATTCACGAATACCCGCCACCACTTTTGAGCGAATCACAAAAGTACGACGAGATTCTTCATTAGAAATTAAATCTAAGTAACGTTGACGATAACGCGCTTCCATGTCGGTTAAACCATGGAATTTGTTTGGTAACGGACGAAGTGCTTTGGTTAAAAGTTGAACTTCTGTTGTTTTAATGGTTAATTCATTAGTTTTGGTTTTGAAAAGCGTGCCTTTCACGCCAATAATATCGCCCAAATCCCAGCTACCCACATCTTCAGCATAAACGCCTTCTGGAAGATTATCACGAGCAACGTATAATTGAATTTTGCCACTCATATCTTGCAAGGTAATAAAGGTTGCTTTACCCATTGCACGACGAGTCATAATACGGCCGGCAACGGCTACTTCAATGGCTTTTTCTTTTAATACTTCGCCATCTTCGGCTTCATACTTATCATGTAAATCTTGGGCAAGGGCGTCACGACGAAATTGATTTGGAAATGCATTACCTTTTGCTCGTAATGCGGCTAATTTTTCACGGCGAACAAGCATTTCGCCATGGAGATCTAATTCTTTCACTTCTTGTTCTGACATATCCTTTACCTCACTGGTTTTACTTAGAATGTGATTTATTAAAAATAGAATTCTCTTATTCTACCTATAGCATTGTTTTTTGTTAAGCCTTTTTTAATTAAGTCATCTTTTTTACTCAGAAAGTTTAACAAATTGAATAGTAGCAAGAGAAATCATGTAATTTTATGGCATTAATACTTATTTCTAGATTGTGGGCTACTATATAAAAATATAAATAAAAAAGTGCGGTCAATTTTATCAGCGTTTTTAAAAACGTTTGAAAAGTTGACCGCACTTTTAGCGATATTAAGAATTATAGATCGAAATCGTC
>ERZ773026.1523-NODE-1523-length-11650-cov-6.040880_pt1 | contig 11650 bp, 8 predicted proteins | sample MGYA00580838_ERZ773026 | MGnify/ENA primary metagenome ERZ773026 (study PRJEB29015, sample SAMEA2738006) | human oral metagenome | biome: human oral; feature: human-associated habitat; material: dental | place: China | collected 2055 ... | reverse complement strand
AACCGTTGGTCTCACGTCATTTGCCTCAGAAGATATTGGTGATTACGCCGGACGCATGTACGACTACCACCGTGAACATCCCGATCTAATGCGTCTGCTGCGCTGGGAATCCCTCACGATTGACGGCGAAGTCCCCCATGAGAAATACAGGCGCGGTCACTACACCTTCAAAGCGAATGCGGTGCGCGCTGGGCAAGAGGCAGGTTCCGTCACGGACGATATAGACGCCGCCTATCTTGTACTTTTTATTCTCGCTATCGTGGGTTGGTGGTCGGCTATGCCGCAGGTATCTCGCATGCTCTGCGGCGAACCTACCGAGGAAGAGCACCGCAAACGTCGCGCCGCCGTGGTGGAGGCAGCGCGGAGGCTAGGGAACCCACATTGCAAGTCGGATAAGAGCTAAACTCCTTTATTGGTACGGGGGCTTACCCGTCTAATTCGTCGAGCATGCTCTCTAAATAGTCGAGCACCGCACCGTCATTATTCGAGCCGATCACCCGCTGGGACACAGCCTTGAGCTCGTCTGAAGCGTGGGCCATTGCCACACCAGTACCGGCTAACGAGAGCATCTCAAGGTCGTTATCGCTATCACCGAAGGCCACTATCTGAGCAGGGGTTATCCGCAAACGCTCACACAGATCTTTCAGCCCCGTTGCCTTATTCACACCGGCACGCACCAGGTCAATGGCACCGAAACCACTAACGAGCGGGGTTACCGTCTGCGGCAGGGTGCGCCGTAACTGTGCTGTAGCATCCGGCAGATCCCGATGCGTTACTTGCAGAGAAAATTTGATGGGAACACCACGCACCTGCTCGTAAGAGCTAATACGCTCGGTTCCGGGATAAAACATACTGGCAAAAGCGAAGGGATCGATATTCTGCGGCAACGGCTTACCCTGCACCTCAAAATAGTCCCGGATAATGTTCATAACCGTTTTTTCGCGGTTTTCCAGTATAAAGCTGCTCTCTGCCGTACACACAACGATCCCAAGCTGAGGCATACCGTTCAGTATCTCGTACACACGCGGCAGATCCTCGGCAGCAAAATGATGCACCGCAAGTTCCCCGGAATCATCCGCTACATAGGCACCATTTTCTGCGATATAAATAATGTCTCGATGTTCAAAACCATGCATATACTGGCGTAATTTCGTGTAGGTATTTCCGCTTGCCACCACAAAATAAATTCCATGCCGAGACAAGCAGGTTAGGATTCTCTCAAAACGCTCAACATCGAACGTCTTATCATCATTCAGGAAAGTACCATCCATATCTACGGCAACCATACGCACGGGCTTGTTACTGCGGTTTTCCTGCTGTGTGGGCATTGGGGTTCCTCTAATAATCGGCATGTACAAAGGCTACGTTTATAAACACAAGCTGACTGTACGCGGGAGAGAATATCGTTCTGCTCCGCACATTTCTCCATTAATTTTAGTTTCTTTATATACACAAATCGTGTGACATCACCAAAATTCCCCCTTTACGGGCGTTTTCTTTCTATACTGTGAAAAGCATTCACTCTATGCACACATACAATCTCTAGGAATCATTGATGTTAAAAACACTGCCATCGCGCTCTGACGCGCATGTTTTTTGGTCATCTGCATCAGATCAAGGGCGTTCCTTGAAACTCGGTACAAGATTTTCCGCAGCTTTTCTAGCCCTAGGACTTGCGCTGAGCGGATGCTCCTCTGAAACTATCACAATTTCTGAGTCTACCGTCTCTGCGTCCAGCACCCCCTCAGCGAACGAACACTCTTCTACTTCTTCACAAAGCACGGAGGCCTCACAGCAACCCACGGTTTCCGCGCAGGATTCGGAACAAACACCCACCGTGACCGAGGTAGGTGAATCACCCGAAGAGAATAATGCCGATACTTCGACGGCTCATCCGGGTTCCCAAATTCGCCCCGGAACCGTCACTATCGTCAATCCTGATACCAGCTCCGTTGAGCCTCAAGGAACGGCGCCTATAGGATCTGACGAGGCTAGTGAGGCCCTGCGCATCCTCAATACCCTTCCCGTTAAAGGCCGCGCCCCTAAGACCGGGTACTCCCGTGCCCAGTTCGGAGATGCCTGGAGCGATATCGACCGTAACGGATGCGATACCCGCAATGACATTCTCAACCGGGATCTCACTGCAAAACAGCATAAAAACTCTCGCGGATGCGTGGTGATCTCGGGCATTCTTAACGATCCTTACACCGGGAAGGTCATTAATTTCATGCGTGGGAAAGATACCTCGGAGCAGGTTCAGATCGACCACGTTGTGGCGCTTTCCGACGCCTGGCAGTCGGGTGCTCAGGAGATTTCAGCTCAAGAACGCTTACAACTCGCCAATGATCCCGAAAACCTTCTGGCAGTTGATGGTCCTGCGAATCAGCAGAAAAGCGATTCGGATGCCGCCACCTGGCTGCCAGCAAACGCATCGTTCCGCTGCTCTTATGTGGCACGTCAGATTCGGGTGAAAGCTAAGTACCACCTGTGGGTCAAACCAGCCGAAAAAGAGGCTATGATCAACGTTCTTACACCCTGCGCAGGAGCCGCAGAAGCACCCGCTCCGAAGCCTGCGCCTGATACCCCCGCTCCTGTAGTCCCGACGGATGCGCCTGCTCCTGTGCCCCAGGTGGATACGCCTCCCGCACAGAACCCCGCCCCGGCTTTGGCATTTCAAACCTGCGCCGATGCCCGTGCCGCAGGGTATCGTAATATGCACCGCGGTGCACCGGGATATTCCGACCATCTTGATGGTGACGGTGACGGCATAGCATGCGAGTCACGCTAAGTCTCTGAGCCTTACCTCCGTCTACACTCACCTACAGATACACATACCCCCGCCCTGACAAGCAGTAAGGGCGGGGGTTTACTGTCACAATTCTTCATCTTGAGGCCCATATAGACTCTTTAAGAGTGCAGCATCACGCCGAACCTGTGTTTAAGCTTTGTAGAACCTATGTAAAAAAGATTTATAGATGTTTACCTTTGCTTGATAAAACTTTACCTGACAACCTTGTAGTCATGAAGAATGAAATAACTAAATCTGTTGGCACCCTAATTTTCCGCGTAGCGCTGGGCTTCACCTTTGTCATGCACGGTTTCCAGAAGGCATTCCTGATCGGTCCCGCAGCAGAAGGTGCAGCGTTCGCCAAAATGGGTATTCCTGCACCCGAGCTTTCGGCGTACTTTACCATTGGTGCCGAGCTTATTGGCGGAGCTCTCTTGATCCTTGGTTTAGGAACTCGTTTTGCGGCCGCCGCCATCGCAATCGCTATGGCAGGTGCTTTTATTTTTGTTCACATCAACGACCCCTTCATCACCGATCAGAAGACCGGCGCAGGCTTCGAGTACGTTTTCGTCTTGGGCATGGCAGCCATCATGTTCATTCTGACCGGTGGAGGCAGGTACTCACTAGATTCGTTCTTCAGTCGCAATGAGGCTTAACCGCCTGAGCGTTCTTCCAGAACGTATCTATCACTCATTCGTCTACCCACCCGGAAGGCGCCGTCGTCGCGACGGTGCCTTCTTTATATACCGTGGATTCTCCCCTACCCAGCGATCCCATGATTCTCATAAGGTAGAGATACGCTCGCCTCCCAAGGCATACAAATAGCCCGTCGCATCCGATAAAACATTTGGATGCGACGGGCTATTATAGCGTGCCCCCAGTGGGACTCGAACCCACACTGGACGGATTTTAAGTCCGCTGCCTCTGCCAATTGGGCTATAGGGGCAAAGTCTAAACCCGCAAGACCATTACTAAGAATAGCATTAGTTTGCGGGTTTCGACGCTTTAAGCTCGTTAGAGCTTTGCCTTAGTCTTCGCCGGTGCCGTTCCGGTAGCCTCTTGGAAAGCGAGACGCGGGGAACGCTGGTGGCGAATTGTCGTGGTGTCACGGCCAAAGAGCTGGTTGAGTGCCCAGGTCGTCATAACGCGCACAGTACGCTCGGTCGTGGGAATTGCAGAACCGTGGTAGCCGCGGTGCATGATCCACGCGAGCGGACCTGCAAAGGTCTTGCCTTTGAAGTTTGCAACACCCTTCCACAGACCTAGACCGGCAACCACACCGATGGTCTCATGGTAGTAGTCGGTCAGAGGCTCGCCGCGGCGTGATGCCAGAATATTCTTGGCGAGAACCAAAGCCTGACGAGATGCGTGCTGTGCGTTTGGTACGCAGAAGCCGCCAACGCCGCCTCCGGAAAGATCGGGAACGGCAGCGTTATCGCCAGCCGCCCAAGCGCCTTCAACCACACCATTATCGCCAGCTACACGCAAATCTGCGTTCACGCGAACGCGACCGCGTTCGTCGATCGGGAAGTCAGTGTTCTTGAGCATCGGCGATGCAGCAACACCAGCAGTCCAAATGAGCGTATCGGTATCCATCTCACCAGCGGGCGACTTATCTGTCATGTTGATGAGCTGCAGGTGACCGTCGGTAGCGTCCGAGAGGGAGGTATTGAGCAGAACCTCAATGCCGCGAGCGCGAAGCTCAGCCACAACCTTCTCGGCACGGTCTTCTGGAACCTCCGGCATGATGCGCGGCGCAGCTTCGATCATCACGAAGCGCAGGTCAGATACGCTCAAACGGTCGTTACGATTAACAGCTTCGCGAGCCATGTCTTCCAGTTCGGAGATGGTCTCAACACCGGCGAAACCGCCGCCTACGACGACGACGGTCAGGGCGCGGCGGCGAGCATCGGGGTCATCCAGTACGGAGGCAACCTCAATACGTTCCAGCACCCAGTTACGCACGGAGACGGCTTCTTCGACAGTCTTCATGCCGATAGCAACTTCGGCAAGACCGGGGATTGGGAACGCACGGGTCACGGCACCAGCGCCGAGAATGATCTCATCATATTTCAGATCGAAGGGTTCGCCATTGTCGATGGGTTCAACCGTAGCGGTACGCTCTGCATGGTTAACGGAGACAACATGCCCGGGAATCAACTCGGTATCGCGCAGGTGCTGGCGGAGCGGAACGGTAGCGTTACGGCCTTCCATCGAACCCGCAGCGACTTCGGGCAGGAACGGCTGGTAAGTCATATAGGGGTTGGGCTCTACGATGGTTACCACGCCACCGGTCTGTTTGATAGCCTTCTGGATTTTCTTGGCGACGGTAAAGCCTACGTAGCCACCACCGACAATAAGAATACGGGGACGATCCTGTGCCTTATGAAACGACATATATTGCTACTTCCTAGATTTTGTTTACCCACTGCGCTTTAGCGCGCGAGCACTCAATGATACGCTCACATGTGCTTCCCAGAGTGCAGGATACATGGACATGTGAACGAACAGAAATTCTTAAGCTTTCTCCGTAAGCCCCGATGTTCGGTGCCGCAAACGCGAAAACACTATTTTTCCTGCATGTTATATACCACTATTTTACGCGTTTATCCCGAGGAAAACACATTTATGTAGACATACGAAGTAAGGAAAACCGCCCTTGGATGATAACGTTTCGCGTTTATGCGCCGAGGTTTTGCCCCGTCAGCGGGGTTGCGTTCCGCATCATGTAGCGCGTCCTTAGGGTGTTTTAAACCTTTGCTCTACCCACAGACCAGGTGTTAGGAGTCACGAAGTTTTCTTCCACATTTTTATCGGAAATGTTTATTAACTGCGTGCTTTTCACTATCACTAGGAGGAGCTAGGATTCCGTGGCTCAGGTTCGTGAGCCGATGAAGGCTCTGGAATACCAGATTCCGGCGCGGCGGGTATTGAGGAACGCCCCGAAGCGGCGCCCTGCGGACGAAGGCGCGACGAGTTAGCCGTCTTCTTGCGCGGCGTGCGAGTATTATGTTTCTTCTGGGCGGAAGCGACCTTTCGCGGTGCTGAAGCCGGGCGACCGTCCTGCCCCGTAGGATTCTGTACGGATGCTGAACTCGCTGCCTCGTCAGGAACATCTGGAACACCTGTTTCCGGAACTTGGCGCTTAATCCCAGAAATATGTGGCAGACGAGGTTTCCGATGCGGGGGTAACGGGCCCCTGCCGAAGTGATGGGCTCGATGCTGTGCCATACCGTTCTTCTGAGCGGGTCGGTGCGAAGCTTTCCCGATCGTATCTGCCGATACCTGTGACGCTTCAGGATCGGAGGATTCCTGCCCTACGGTCGAGTCCTTAACCGGCTCGGCGGCGGGACTCTGCGGGGTGCGAGATACGCCCTCGCTCTGAGCTACAGTCTGAGCCAGGGCAGGTTTTTCTGATTCCTGAGGTTCAGGTGCGACGGGCTTTTGCTCGGGTGCAGGCGCATTCTCCTGGTCCGCCGGTTGAGTCGCTTTCGCGGGTGCGGCAGGAGTCTGCGCTACCGTATTGTGCTGGTCGGTCTGCTGAGACTCTGCCGGTTTCTGCGTCTGAGGTAATGGCTGTCCTGTAGCCACCGTTGACTGTTCAGCCACGCTTGATGCTGATGCCGCAGGTTGTACTGCGCCGACGTTCTGTGCCGAGTCAACATTGTGCTCCGTTGTGCCAACGTTCTGCACGGTGGCAGGAGGCTGCGTGGGCACGGCGCTCTGCTCGGTACCCGCTGCGGCTGCGCTCTTTTGACCCGTAGGTGCATCCTGTTGTTTATCTAGGCTCTGATCCGCCGCGGGGTGGGGATCGAGGGTGGAGGGCGCCGACGGCATCGCGACTGCGGCGTCTGGTGCCGGGGAGGGAATAGAGACAGGTGCAACCTGTGTTTGTGCCTGCGCAGCAGTCTCAGGTTCGGGGCTCTGGGGCGCGCTGGCAGCGGGCGACTGAATGGCAGGAGCGACCGGAGCAGGAGCATCCGGAACAGCAACCGAAGCTGCGGAGGGCTTGGAATGTGAAGCTTGCTTTGGCTCACCGTGCCCGTGCAGATGAGGATGCGGCACTACATCGCGCACATTAACGTGCAGGCGATGCAGACGACGAACGCTGCGTACCGTGAGCAGCCCCAAAATGACAAAAAGAGCCCCCACGATGATAAACGGCAAAAATCCGCGATCCTCAACCGGGCGGCTGGGCTCTGGAATCTTCGCCTTAACGATAGTCTCGCCTTCTTCATGCACCGGTGTGGCCGAAGCATCGGCGGGAGTTGGCGCAGGCACCTCTTGACGGCGGTGCACTGCAATCCATGCCTTCAGCGACCCTAGCGGATTCTCCGTAGCATCCTGCGGGGTTGAAGGGTCCAGAGCCATCAGCGGATTTATGATGCCAAACCCATACACCGGGTCACGCCCGACAGCGCCAGTGTCGTCGGCACTTTCAGTAATACGCTGAATAATCTGAGCCGCGCTCAGATTGGGGTACTTAGACTTAATCAACGCAGCAAGGCCAGAAACCAACGGAGCGGACGCCGAAGACCCCGACCATATCATGTACTTATTCCCCGGTGCGGCAGCAATCATATCGTTGCTCGGCGCCGTCACACCAATAGAAATACCCTGAGTCGAAGAGCCCTTGGAAGCCTCACGCTGACGGTCCACGCCGCCAACTGTCAGAACCCCCGGAATAGTCGCCGGGGCACCCACCTGGGTAATACCGCTGCCACGGTTACCGGCGGATGCTACGACGACCACGCCCTTCTCTTCGGCGTAGGCAAAAGCATCGTCCCAGCTCTTGGGCCAGGTCGTCTTATTCGAGCCAATAGAAAGATTGATGACCTGCGCGCCATGATCTACCGCATAACGCACGGCGGCGGGAATCTGCTCATCAATACTTTTCTCAGCATTTGAGACCATGTTAAGGGAGATAGGCAGAATCTTGGCATCCGGCGCCACGCCGATAACGCCCGCAGGTTTACCAGGCTGACCAGCAATCTTAGGAATACCGGAAACATTATGACCGTGACCGGCAATCAGGGATGCAACTTCGGTGCCGTGCATGGGTTCTACGCCCAGCCCCTGCCAACCGTTAGGAGAGCCCTCGCCAGAAGCGTCATAACCCTCCAGCACATTATCTACGAGATCTGGGTGGGTGCCGTCGACGCCGGTGTCAATGACGGCAACCGTCACGCCCGATCCCGTCGATTGTTTCCACGCATCCACAATCCTGTAGTCGGTAAGCCAATATTCGTGCTGACGAACGTCGTCCTTACCTAGAACGGCGGCTTCAGCGGGAGTGAGCGTTATAGGGGTTGGTGAGGCCGTCGGAGCGGCAGATGCAGGAGCTCCGGACAGGGCTAAACCGGTCGCGAGCGCCCCGCATCCGAGAAGCGCTACGACCCGACGTATGCTTGTGCGCGTCATCATGACGATGTGGTTGGAACGCGTCATACCTGTGTACCTACCGTCGTTGGGTGTTAGTTGTACATGCTTAACGTACCTGGGATAGTGCTATGCCGTCCAGAATGTCATGTTCGCTCACCGTCACAGAATCGATGTTTCCTTCGGTGATCTCACGCAGACGAGTCATGATACGGGCGTAAATGGTAGCCCCGGCGCCAATAACATCAACCCGACCGGGGTGCATATACCCCAGCGCGGCGCGCTCCTCGCGGGTCATAGAGCGCAGCATCTCTGCCGTTTTCTGTACCATATCTACAGAGATGGAAGAACCGTTAATAGCCTCGGAATCATAGGTCTTTAGCCCCAATGCCGCGGCGGCGATCGTGGTTGCAGTACCGGCAACGGCAACGGCCCGGGTAGCCTTTTCGAGAGGAACGCTCTGCAATACGGTGTCGATTGCCGCATCGGTGTCAGCTTCAACACGTTGAATCTGATCCGAGGTTGCGGGAGCAGATGCCATATGCCGTTCAGTCAAGCGCACACATCCGATATTCACGCTTCTTGCCGCCTGCACACCGTCTTCGGTTCCAAGCACGAATTCGGTAGACCCACCGCCCAGGTCAAAGACTACGGTCTTAGACTCATCGGCACCGACCGCCAGTACGGCGCCCGCAAACGACAGTTCCGCCTCTTCGTCGCCGGTAATCACCTCGGGTTCAATACCCAGAATGTCACGAATACCATCCATAAAAACCTGACGGTTTCCGGCATCGCGGGTGGCACTCGTCGCCACGAAACGAAGCTTCTTGACCTTGTGTTTACGCAAAAGTTTTGCGTATTCCCGCGTTGCTTCAAAAGTGCGGTCCAAGGCCTCTTGAGCAAGCCATCCAGTGGCATCAACCCCCTGCCCCAGGCGGACGATACGCATCTGCCGCACCACGTCGTTGAGACGGGTTACCGTGCGACCGTTAACGGTTTCGGTGCTGGCGTCAGCGATCAGAAGACGGATAGAGTTGGTACCGCAGTCAATTGCGCCAACACGCATAATGGGCTCCAATCCACGCAAGGCGTGAGGTTCTAAAGTTATCTAGCCTGCCGCAGATTAATGCGTCGAGCTACTTACATATTAGGTGCCCGTACCGGTTACAGTGAACGGCACGGGTAAAGTTCTTAAAAATGGCTGAAATTAGGCATCCCGCCATGATGGTTCACATGCGCAAACCTGCGGGGTCCACCAATCGGCGATCTCATCCAGACCCCAGTCCCCCATAGGGTTAATGCCGCGGCCCACCGCCAGGGTGTGACCAATCACGGCATGCAGGCATTTGACGCGCGTGGGCATCCCGCCCGCCGAAATATTCTCAATTTCGGGCACCTCATCGGTTCCGCTGATCAGACGTATGCGCTCACGCTCGGCTAGGTAGTTTTCGTGTGCTAGGGTGTATCGGTTCGCAAGTTCGGTATCGGCCGCGAGCGCATCGGTCATCTCGTACATGAGGCCCCCCGCTTCCAGGCGGGATGCGGCCGCAGTAATCGCCGGATGCGCCAGGTAAAACACGGTTGGGAACGGGCTTCCGTTCGATAGCCTCGGTGCTGTAGCGGCAACGAGCGGGTTACCGCATACACAGCGTGCGGGAATCTCAATAACATCCCGCACAGTACGGCCCAACTGTGCTGAGAGCACTCGGATATCTTGGTCGGTGGGCGTCAAGGTTTCTACGGTAACGCCGAAACCCTGCGGGGCGCGGTTTTTGAGGTCTTCTACAGTGCTCATAGATCTTTCTTGAAGAATCGGTACGTCAGGTTTTATCGTACAGCACGGTTCACGTGTACAGCCGTACCGGCGTTACTTATCAGCAGGTTTAGGCGAAGGAGCCTTACCATCGTTCAGGGACCCCCAAAGTTTGTTCGTCCACGAATCTTCGGGAGCATTTTTCCCGGAGGCAGAGGTGCTGTCAGCCCGGCCGTCATCCGAATCTATACCGGTGACTGTATACGGGGTATCGCCCGGCGCCACATAGAATAGACGGCTGCGGGCCTGCTGGCGCACATAGTCGTCGTCTTGCCACCAGGTTTTCTCGGCTTGAAGCTGCACGTTTTCCTGTTTGAGCTCAGCAATGCGGGCGCGGGTAGTGTTAATTTCTCGCTGCTGATCAACATAGTTAGTCAGCGGGTATGCAGTACCCAGCAGGAGCACCGCGATCATAATAAGAATGCCCAAAAATTTTCCGCTAAAGCGATGCGCCGCGACGGGAGTCTCGTAATTCTCATCCTCATCGTGTTCACGGTGAATGCGGCGTTCACGTGCATCGCGTTCCCTATCGGTGCGATGTGCGCGGGTACGGGCACCGAAGAAACTGTTAGCGGCGCGCATCCAGGCGGGACGCTGCAAATACGAGCGTTCTTCAACGATTCGATGGGTTGCGGTGATGTGGGGTTCCTTCGCCGCAGGTGCAGAAGATTTGACGCTCGCGGACTTAACCTGTTGATTGTGCGATTCACGATGCGCTGGCTGCGGGGGCGGCAGGGTGGCCTTCGAGCGCCGCGCAGTTGGCTTCTGCTGAGCCTGGTTATCTGCGGTGTTGGCCGTACGGGATGAACCGGGTTTATGCGCCTTCTGCTTGCGGGCACGGGATTTACGGGCAGATGCTGGAGCATCGGAAAGACTTTCGCGCGCGGCAGCGGACTGGCTGCCACGTGATGTGCGACCTCGACGCGGTTCCTGCCCCGCCGGGCTTTTGCGTCGTTCACGTCCGTCGCGCTGAGCCATCATGTAGTGCTTTCCTTCCCTGCCCCTAAGTCTTTGATTACCATTCTAAGCTACCGTGAACGTTCAGACGGAGTTATCCCCCGAAAAAGTGATATACCCGAACTATTGCGAGTGCATTCTCCTAACCCCTAGGGAAAACTGAGCTGTTAGATTTGGAGGGATACATGTTCAAGAGCCATAAAGCGCGCCGTCGTCATAGGCACCCTTATAGAGAGAGTCTACGAAGAAAAGTAGGAGATAAAAAATCTGGTGCTCTCGCAGGTAATGTACCAGTCGAGAGCACCAGATTATGATGTATACGGTTCTAGCCGTCCGTATATTATCGCGTTACGCCTTCTTGAAGCGGGGGAATGCTGACTTGCCAGCGTAAACAGCGGCATCGCCCAGCTCTTCCTCAATGCGCAGCAGCTGGTTGTACTTTGCCACGCGCTCGGAACGTGCGGGTGCACCGGTCTTGATCTGACCCGCGTTAGTCGCCACAGCAAGGTCGGCAATGGTGACGTCCTCGGTTTCGCCGGAACGGTGAGAAACCATGCAGCGGTATTCGTTGCGCTGTGCCAGTTCCATAGCGTCCAGGGTCTCGGTGAGCGAACCGATCTGGTTGACCTTCACCAGCAGAGCGTTTGCCGCACCCTCGTTGATGCCCTTCTCAAGGCGCTCGGGGTTGGTCACGAACAGGTCGTCACCGACGA
>ERZ773026.1522-NODE-1522-length-11651-cov-2.367454_pt1 | contig 11651 bp, 6 predicted proteins | sample MGYA00580838_ERZ773026 | MGnify/ENA primary metagenome ERZ773026 (study PRJEB29015, sample SAMEA2738006) | human oral metagenome | biome: human oral; feature: human-associated habitat; material: dental | place: China | collected 2055 ... | reverse complement strand
GCTCAATACGGTAGAGATATACCTGCCGCCACTGAGGGATAGAAAGGAGGATAGAGCAATCCTTGATTATCACAAGCAGGAAAACTCATATAATCACGTCGGTTGTGATAACGCCCTCCCGCAATGATACTATCAGTTGCTTGTATACACATTTTCTCTTTTAGAAAATGAAGCATCTGCTCGTCTATGAGTTTGTCATAGATAAAGCGTACAGGCTCAGCCTGTTTGCGCCCTTCTACACTGTGGGAGATCTTCTCTATAAAGCTCTTATTCAGGTCTGTATCCAAGTCCAGTTCAGCATTACGAGTGATCTTGATCATATAGGCTGAAATCTCCTCACAAGGGAAGATGTAGAAATGTGTAGTCAAACAAAAGCGGATAATATCATCCAAGAGAATAATATAGTTATTGCCATTCACCTTAGGCAATACCACAAAGCGGTCTAAGGTCTTAGGCAGTTCTATCAGAGCATATTGTATCTTTGTTTTCTCTTTTTCCTCTGTTTTGAGCAACATCCTTACAGCCAAGTAAGCCACATCGTCCTTAAGAGTAGGCAAAGCCGCTACTTCATCTAAGATAATGGTAAAAAGAGCAGGACTTATAGTATTGATAAAATATTCCTTCACATACTCCACATGCTGGGATAAGAGTTCTTTTTCATTGATAATATAAATCTTTTCCTTCTTTAGCTCTTCCTTTATACATTCGAGTATAGCGAGGCTCTTTTGCTGTAGTAGTACTACTTGCTCATTGATCTGTTCTAAGAACAATTGTGCCTTACTGGCGGCTTCCTTATCTTTGATCAACTTGAAATCTCGCTTGACTATAGCATAGCGTATACGAAAAAACTCATCCAAGTTGTTGGAGAAAATCCCCACAAAGCGTAGTCTCTCTACCAGTGGATTTCGGGCATCACTGGCTTCTTGTAATACACGTTCGTTGAAGGAGAGCCAGCTAAGCTCTCTGCTTACTAAGGGAATTTCTGTGGTTGAGTTCATGGTTATATCTTTATAATTGTTTGTCAAGTAAGGCTATGATGGAGGCTGCTTGCTCGTAATCATTATCTATATCAGCCTGTGTATAAGGAGCATAACGAGCCATTTCACAGTTGGAAAGTAGCTGCAAAAATCTGGCTATTGCACTGCTCTCTACTTGTTTTTCCTCAAGTAACTCCCGCACCTTATCTTTGGACAATTCACTGGTTTCTATATGAAGTTTTGCCTTGAGATAGGTGTGTAATCCTCTTTCCATGGATTCGTAGAAAAGTTCCTTATTATGGATATTTTTCTTAGCTGCTGATAGGTATTTCTTAGCCAATCGGTTTGTTCTACGGCTTCTATTCTCAGCAGTATCATCATTTCTTTTCTGATAGAAGTACCTAAGGAGAAGTACTATAGGAATCAGAACTATCGGTAAAAGCCATAGTAGGTAGAATAAGCCTGACCCAAAGAATACTGCTCGATTGATCGGAGCAAGTTTTGCTTCTGTTTTAAGAGGGGCGAATTGGCCTTTCTCTTGTGCAACCTCAGAGGTGTTTTCTGGTCAAGTGGCATTATATTCTTCTCCATTGGGAACTTCTATGGTCAAAGGATCTGAGGTAAGAGTCTCATACTTCTGTGTCTCTGGATCGAAAAAGGTAAAACTCAATGGAGCAATAGGAAATTTTCCTTTGTATTGGGGTACTATTGTATAGGTATGGGTGATATCTCCACTGACTCCCGTAGCACTGTGGTTCAGATGCTCTTCTTCCTTAGGAGCATATACCTCTAAGGCTGGTGGGAAAGTCAGTTTAGGCATATCAAAGAGTTTGAAGTTCCCTTTTCCTGAGATAATTACCTCTCCTTGAGCTGTTTCTCCAGCATTGACTGTACGAGTAGGGAAATTCAGCGATAGGGAGAACTTACCCACAGCTCCAGAAAAGTTGGCCGGCTTACCTTCCTCTGGCAAGGGGGATACTTTTATCTTCAGCGCATTGGATTGCAGTCTTCTGCTACGAGTTACATAAGAGCGGTTTCCAAAGAAATCTACCTGATTGGAGGGCAATTGTAATACGAAAGAGGTAGAAAGAGGGGAAATCTCCTGTTCTCCTGATTGTTGAGGATATAGCAATACTTGCTTGAGGGTAATACAACGGAAGGGCTTTCCATTGTGCATTACCTCAGTCACTTGTAGTTTGTCCAATAGCTGTTGGCTCCAGAAGTTGGCATAGCGTGGATCTTCTATACTTTCAAACCCTGCAATGCCAAAACGAGCTGATAAGTACATCTTATAGGTAATAGTAACAGGCTGATTTACAAATACATGATTACTAGACACTTCTGCTGTGATAAAGAGATCTTCCTTGGTAGGTTCTATAATTTCCATAGGTTGTACCTCTTCTGTTCCAAAAGGATCAAAGCCAAAGGGGAAGTTGCCAAAAGGGCTATTATTACCAAAGGGACTGGTTGGAGGAGTCGTTTGTGCACTTCGGGGATTAGCCACAGGATTGGTTACCTCTATAGTGAGGGGTTTAGTCTTATACTCTTTACCTTCTATAATGACCGATGCTGCCCCTATGGTGAGTTTTCCTTTCTTCTTGGGTTGTAGCATGTAGGTATAGGTCTTGGAAAAACTGCGTACACCATTGATCCAAGAATTAGAAACAGATTGGGTAGGTCCTGAATATTCAAAATTCTCAAACGAAGGTGGGGTGAAATTATCTCCTTCTCTATTCATGATAAAATCGACCCTCAAACGCTCATTTTCCCCTAAAGACTTACGTGAGGGTTCTGCCCTGAAGGATACTCCTTGTGCAGAAAGCAGGGTAGTGAATGAAAAAAATAATATTTGAAATAAAAAACTACGCATAAACTACTTTTGTAGGAACCAATATAAGTATTTACCAATCTTTCGTATTTGATTTGTTTGCCTTCCCTTTCACTTTATTCGCATTGAGCTTCTCTTGAGTTTTTTTCTCTTCATTATTGATGGCATTGAGAATACGATTCATTTGTTCAGCAGAAAGCTCTTTTCTCTCTCCCTCCTCTGGGGTATTGCCTTCTCTGTTATCTTGATTATTATTCTCTTGTTTATCCCTTTCAGGACTTCCTTGATTTTTGTTATCCTTATTGTCCTTATTATCTTTGTTTTGATTATCTTTATTATCTTTGTTATCTTTATTATCTTTATTATCTTTATTTTGTTGATTGTTTTGATTATTTTGATTTTTTTTGTTCTCTTGTTGTTGTTTTTTGAGTTTTTCTTTAGCTATAGCCAAGTTATAGCGTGTCTGTTCATCGGTAGGATTGTTTCTAAGAGCTTCTTTGTAGAATTGTACTGCCTCTTCATATTTTTTGTTTTGCATAGCCAAATTGCCTAAGTTATGAAATGCCTTATGCTTGTCCTCCTTAGATGCTTCTTTATTGACCGATGCTTCTTGATAATAATGAGTAGCCTCATTATAAGCCTCTTGAGAATAGAGTACATCACCCATATTGTATTGAGCTACTGCATTTTCTTTGTTTTTGGATATAGCTTTTCTATAATCCATTTCTGAATCCAATAGCTTATGTGCTTTTTCCGCCTGATACCCTTGGTAGGCAAAGGCTTGTGACTGCCTCTGTGCCTTCTCCCTCTTGGCTAATTCTGCTTTAGAAACCTCTTTTTCAGCCTTTTGTGAGAAAGCTATTATAGGGAAAAGTATCATTAATAGTTGTATTTTTTTCATAGAAATAAGTACTTACTTTCTGACCACAAAATTACAACATTAATTCTTATAAAAATTCTTTTTTGTCTTTATTTTAAGAGTTTCAATAAATATCTACTATACATATTACTAAAATGCTCTTTCCTTTTCACTCAAAAGTTCTTCCTCCTACTGACACATTTCTTACAGTTTAGAAGAAAATGAGAAAAAGTTCTCTTATCATGCAAATTAAGAAGAAAAAGAATAATATTTATGGTCAATAGGAAATGGTTTACAAAAAGTTGGTATGAATCGGTGTAAGGGCAAAGTCAGCAAGCTGGTGCAGCGGAGTATGTGAGCAATTCGCCCCTACACTTTTCACTATAGATAAATTCCTTCCAAATCCAAGAGAAAAGTATACTCTCTTGCTATTTCCCGAAGTGCTTCATAGCGCCCCGAAGCACCACTATGTCCTGAACTCATATCGGTATAAAAGAGCAGGATATGGTTATCTGTCTTGAGCTCTCTAAGCTTGGCAACCCACTTGGCCGGTTCCCAATATTGTACTTGAGAATCGTGATAGCCTGTGAGCACCAGCAGATGTGGGTAGGCTTTGCGCTGTACATTATCATAGGGAGAATAGGTCTTCATATAATCATAATAGGCCTTGTCATTAGGGTTGCCCCATTCATCATATTCGCCTGTGGTAAGGGGAATAGAATCGTCCAACATGGTAGTGAGTACATCCACAAAGGGAACATTAGCAACCACTCCATGAAAAAGCTCAGGAGCTTGGTTGATTACCGCTCCCATAAGCAATCCTCCTGCAGATCCTCCCATAGCATATAGATGCTGGGCACTGGTATATTTCTCGCCTATCAGGTGTCGAGCGCAGGCGATAAAGTCAGTAAAGGTATTTTGCTTCTGCATGAGCTTCCCTGCTTCATACCAGGGACGACCTAAGTACTCTCCGCCTCGTATATGTGCAATAGCAAATACAAATCCTCTATCAAGCAAGCTCAAGCGTGTAGTCGAAAAAGAGGGATCTATAGTGATGCCATAAGAACCATAGCCATAAAGTAATAGAGGGTGACTGCCATCTAAAGTTAGCCCTTTACGATAGACCAATGAAATAGGTACCTTAACTCCATCAGGAGCTGTTGCCCAGATACGCTCCGAGTGGTAATTCTCCTTGGAAAACTTCCCTCCCAGCACCTCCTGCTCCTTTCTGACCTGCTGTTCTGAAGTAAGCATGTTATAATCTATTATAGAGTAAGGAGTTGTCATAGAATTATAGATATAGCGCAGCCAATGGGTATCAAAATCCAAATTGAGCCCTGTAGAAGCGGTATAGGTCTCGTTGTCAAAAGGTAAATACATATCCTTAGTGCCATCCCAGCGGATGATTCTTAACTGAGAAAGCCCCTGAGAACGCTCGGTAACTACCAAATATTCCTTAAAGATATCCACTTCCTCCAAGCGAGTATCCTCTCTATGGGGGAGTACTTCGCTCCAGTGTTCAAGCTCGGTATGAGTGATAGGAGTCTTGTCCAACTTGAAATTAGTCGCTCCATGAGCATTGTTCAGCACATAGAAATATTCTCCATAATGGGCAATATCATACTCCAATCCTCTTTGGCGAGGTTGAAATATCTTGAAGACGCCTTCAGGTGTGGAGGCATCCAAGAAGCGGCTTTCGGTAGAAAGAGTGCTATCAGACTCAATGATAAGGTATTGCTCTGATTTTGACTTGAAGATGCCTGTATTAAAGGTCTCATCTTTTTCATGAAAGACCAATACATCCTTAGGGGAAGTCTGCCCTACTTGATGACGATATACCTTATGTGAACGCAGAGTCTGAGGATCTATTTTAGTATAGAAAAGGGTCTTGCTATCATTTGCCCAGCAGCTCCCTCCATCGGTGTTTTTTATCTCGGTAGGAAGAATCTCCCCTGTTTTCAAGTTCTTGATAAAAAGAGAATACATTCGTCTGCCACGGGTATCCACAGAAAAAGATGCCCACTGGTTATCAGGGCTTATGGAATATTCGGCAAACTGATAAAACTTGTGCCCTTCCGCCATCTGATTGACATCAAAAAGCACTTCTTCTCTTGCTCCTTCTTCATCCCTTTGGCGCAGGTAAATAGGGTATTCCTTCCCTTGTTCAAAACGAGAGAAGTACCAATAACCATTGTACTTGTAGGGTACCGACTGGTCATCTTCTTTGATACGTCCCTTCATCTCCTGAAAAAGAGTCTCTTCTAAAGCTTGAGTATGCTGGGTCTGCTGCTTAAAATAAGCATTTTCTGCCTCAAGATATGCCAATACCTCAGGGCTATCTCGCTCATTGAGCCAGAAATAGTTATCTATACGTTTGTCGGAGTGTGCCTCCAATATCGTCTGTCGCTTAGGAGCCTTTGGGGGTGTTATATTCATCGTTTTCTTAACTTGCTTTGTTTTTTGTTATAGTATCATACTCAAGGAAATACGCTTGCGGGCAGTATCCACTTCAGTGACTTTTACTTGCACTTGCTCATGGAGCTTGACCACCTCACTTACCTCTGACACATAGCCATCTTTGAGCTGAGAGATGTGTACCAAACCACTTTCCTTGATACCTATATCCACAAAACAGCCAAAGGCAGTGATATTATTAACAATTCCTGGTAGTATCATACCCACTCTCACATCATCAAAAGTCTTTACATTAGGGTCAAATTCGAATACTTTAGCGGTTTTTCTCGGATCAAGACCTGGTTTTTCCAATTCCTTGAGCACATCCTTGAGATAAAGTTCTCCCACTTCTTCATTTTTGTACTTTTTTATATCAATAGTTGAGATAGCTTGCTTATTTCCTATGAGCTTTTCTACTGAGATTCCCAAATCTTTGGCCATTTGTTTGATGATAGGATAGGCTTCGGGGTGTACTGCCGAGTTGTCCAACGGATTTTCACTATTGTGTACCCTTAGAAAGGCTACAGCCTGTTGGTAGACCTTATCGCCTAAGCGAGGTACCTTCTTGAGGTCTTCTCTTCGACGGAAAGCTCCATTGGTCGAACGATAGGCAACAATATTCTCTGCCATTTTCTCCCCTATGCCCGATACGTAACTAAGCAGGGAGCCACTGGCGGTGTTGAGGTTTACCCCTACCTTATTCACACAGCGAATCACTGTAGCATCGAGTTCTTGCTTGAGTAGGGTTTGGTTTACATCATGTTGGTACTGGCCTACTCCTATACTCTTAGGTTCTATTTTAACCAGCTCTGCCAAGGGGTCGGACAATCTACGACCAATAGAGACAGCGCCACGCACCGTTACGTCGTATGTAGGGAATTCCTCTCGAGCTATCTTTGAGGCTGAGTACACCGATGCTCCAGCTTCGCTGACTACAAAGACCTGTAGAGGATGAGGAAAAGAAATCTCTTTGATGAAGCGTTCTGTCTCTCTCGAAGCGGTACCATTACCTATACTAATAGCCTCTATGCGATACTGCTCGACCATTGTACGAATTTTCTTCATTGCCATAGCAGTCTCGTGCTGAGGAGCGTGTGGAAAAATGGTTTCATTGTGTAATAAATCTCCTTTTTCATCCAAACAAACTACCTTGCATCCGGTACGAAATCCTGGATCTATTGCCAATATACGCTTTTCTCCTAAGGGAGAAGAGAGTAATAGCTGAGAAAGATTATCTGAAAAGACTTCTATGGCCTTGGCATCTGCCTTGTCCTTAACTTCTTGGAGAGTTTCATTGGAGATAGAGGGCTCTAAAAGACGCTTATAGCTATCCTTGATGGTCTTTTTTAGAAAGTCAGCAGTCTGACCGTTGCCTTTGATGATAGTTTCTTCTATAAAAGGAAGGGTGTCCTCTGTTTCTACTTGTACTTTAAGGCGGACAAATCCTTCTTTTTCAGCACGTAGCATAGCCAATACACGATGGGAAGGCGCCTTGGATAGGGGCTCACTCCAATCAAAGTACTGAGCATATTTTTGAGCTTCTTCGTCATTTTCTTTACCTTTGGCTACTTCTGTACAGAGCTGAGCTTTGCGTTGGAAAACCCTTCTGAGAGTTCGGCGTACATACATATTTTCATTGATCCACTCGGCTATGATATCCGATGCTCCTTGTAGAGCATCCTCGACTGTAGCAACCTTGTCTGAAAGATAACGCAAGGCAAGTTGTTCCATATCAGTCACTCTCTGGCTCATGAGCTGTTTGGCTAAGGGTTCTAAACCATTTTCCTTAGCTACATCGCCTTTAGTTTTGCGTTTTTTCTTATAGGGAAGGTATAAATCCTCCAATTCTGTCAGCTCATAGGAGGCTTCTATACGCTTGCGGAGTTCTTCGGTAAGCTTTCCTTGTTCCTCTACACTGGAAAGAATGGTCTCCTTACGCTTGCAGATATTTTCGTAATCGGCTTGTGCTTTAGCTATTTTCTCAATGGCAACCTCATCCAGATTGCCTGTTCTATCCTTGCGATAGCGTGCTATAAAGGGGATCGTACAGCCTTCCGAAAGCAAAGTCAGTGTATTCTCAATAGCTTTTTCAGTGGTGGACACTTGAGCCTTAATGAATTGGATATTTGTCATAAATAAAAGAATAAGGTACAAAGGTAATAAAAAAGAAAAAAGGAGCAAACAAATACTCCTTTTTCTTAATGGTTATTTTTCTATTATTCGAATCGGGTCACTCCATATTTCTTAGCTTCTGCTTTCACCTTGGGAGCCAACTCTTTAAGGTGAGCAATACGCGACTGATTGGAAGGGTGAGTACTTAGAAGTGAGCTGGTGCTTCCTCCTCCTGAGGCAGCACTCATGCGTTCCCATAGTTTATACCCTTCATCTGGATCATAGCCTGCCAGTGCCATAATCTGAAGACCTATAGCATCGGCTTCGCTCTCATGACTTCTGCTAAAGGGAAGCATTACCCCTACTTGGGTACCTAAGCCATAGGCGGTATTAAACTCATTAAGGTATTTGCTATTGCTTAGTAGTACATTTCCCGCCAATGCTCCTATCTGTTGAAGGGTAGAAGCGCTCATACGCTGTGCTCCATGATCGGCCAAAGCATGGGCTACCTCATGCCCCATAATCACAGCAATACCACGCTCATTCTTAGCTATAGGAAGTATCCCTGTATAGAACACAATTTTCCCTCCTGGCATACACCACGCATTGAGCTCTTTGTTCTCTACCAAGTTGTATTCCCAGCGGTAGTCCTTCAGATAGTTCTTATACCCATTTCTATCCAACCATAGTTGTGATGCCTTAGCAATACGCTCTCCTACACGCTTGATCATCTCGGCCTCGGGAGTACCTTTGATGACCTTACTGGTAGAGAGAAACTCATTATATTGAGAAAATGAGGTTGGGAAAAGTGAACTATTCGACATGAAGTTCAAAGTTTGTTTTCCTGTAAAAGGATTGGTTTTACAGGAAGAAACGACTAATAAAATTCCTATTAAAAGTATTTTTTTCATTTTCTATTATTTAATAACAAGTGCAAATGTACATCTTTTTTTTGAATTAGAAGTATTCCATAGGAAAAAATTAAGTAGGTCACCCCAAAAAGAAATGACCTACTTAACCTAAAAATAAAAATCAATTGTACGCTACATTTACCATTTGATATTTTTCAACAGTTCCACCTGTGCTTTGATAGACTGAGAATTAGGATTTTTCTTTAGGAGATCTTCCTTTATTTTGAGTCCTTCTTCAGCTACTGCATGTAAGTGTTTTTTCTGTTCTTCATTCAACCAGCCAAATACATTGCTTAGTGATTTGGTTACTTTCTTGGTATATTCTGTATTGTCTACACTCATCAGCCAGGTAAATCCTTCTTTGATAGGAGTTTGATATTGTTCTGGGTACAATGGGTAATAGATAACCTTATCCAATAATACAGGCAAATATTTCTCATTGCGGCTCTTAAGTATATAAGGGTAGAAGGGCATAAATTGTTCAAAGCTAAGTCCTTTTAAGTCGATCATATCAATATACTGCCCTGCTTGAGAAGGGTCTAAAGCTACTAAGGCAGAAGCTGCAGCTATTTTAACAGCACGTGAAGGAAGTTTCACTGATTTTTCATACAAGGATTTGTATTTAGCATCTCTTAGGCGAGAGAGTTGTGCAATAGCAGCTGCCTTGGTCAAGTTTTCTGGATCATTCTGTGCCAAATTCTCTACCACAGGTGCCCATTGTGCTACGTTGTCAGGTCTGAGTCCTTGGATAGCTTTGATACGCAAGCGGAAGAAAGGATCTTTTAGAGCTAAGAGAAGAATATCTGAATTCCCTGTAGTAACAGCATACTCAATGGCTTGGTTACGGCTCTTATAGTCTTTAGCATTTTGGTACTGGAAGAGATATTGTTCGGGTGTTTTGTAAGCAGCTTCATCTCCTACGATCAGTCCACGAGGGTCAATGTTGATTAGGCTATACTTAGGAGATACTTTAAAGCGGAACTCATTCTTGGCTTTGGCGTCCACCCATACCTCTTTACGCACATATTTTCCTGCGTCATAGATGTCTACCTCTAAAGGAAATTGAAACATAAGTTTCTCATCCTGAGCAATTTCCAATACAATTTCTCCTTTAGCACTATCATAAGTTACTTTAGGAGTCATCACTACATTTCCATGATTAAAATACCATTGGTTAAAGAACCAGTTGAGGTCTCGTCCACTTACTTTTTCCAAAGCAAGACGTAACTGATGTGCTTCTCCTGTTCCAAACTGATTGTTCTTTAAGTACTTAGAAATTCCTTCGAAAAATGCCTTGTCACCCAAATAGTTACGTAACATATGGAGGATCCCTCCTCCTTTGTTATAGGATACGGCATCGAACATATCTTCACGTTCTTTGTAGTTGAAGCGTACTAAGTCCTTATCAAAAGAGCCGCTATTCTTATAACCTGTGATATCACGGTTCATATGATAGTCTGCATAGTCTTTCCCATATTTGTGTTCTAACCAAAGATATTCAGAATAGTTAGCAAAGGACTCATTTACAGTAAGGTTAGCCCAGCTTTCTGCAGTTACTAAGTCTCCAAACCAATGGTGGAAAAGCTCATGTGCTATAGTAGCTTCCCAGATATTCTGGTCGTTAAGAGATTCTGCATCTTGCTGAGCCATAGAGCTGTGTAGTACAGCTGTAGTATTTTCCATCGCTCCACTTACGTACTCTTGAGCAGTCATTTGGTAATATTTTGGCCAAGGGTAGTCATAATCCAATCTTTTAGAATAGAACTCTATCATTTCAGAGGTCTTTCCGAAGATTCTCTTAGCTACATCTGCATATTCTTTTTCTACATAGTACACGATAGGCACTTTACCTCTCCATGGTTTGTCCTTAACTTCTGCATACTCTCCTGCTCCAAGGAAGAAGAGGTAAGGGGCATGTTTTTGATTCATCACCCAATAGTCGGTACGCATCCCTTTTCCATCTTTTTTAGAAGAGGAAAGTACCCCATTGGAGAGAGTGACAAATTTGTCTGGTACTGTGATGTATATCTCCTGAGAAGATTTCTGGTTGGTCTCATCGATGGTAGGGAACCAACAAGAATTGGCTTTAGTTTCTCCCTGTGACCATACTTGTATAGGACGGTCTTTATCTTCTTTGTTGGAGTTGATAAAGTACAACCCTTTAGCATCACTAATGGCCAAACTACCATGTTTGCCTACATTCTCTGGTTGAGCTGTATACTTAATGTATATGGTATATTTTTCTCCTCTTTGGTAGGTTTTGTCCAAGCGAATAGTGAGTCTGTCCTTATCATATTTATAGGTAAGTGGTTTTCCTATAGTTCCTTTCTTATCACTGAGATTTACACTATGGATCAGCATAGCTTGTGCATCCAGCATCAGAGAATCGGTTGGATAGAAATAAGGGGCTGCAGTAAGCCACTCTTCTCCATAGAGTTCTTTTTTCTCAAAATTCAAAGATACGCGCAGCTTGGTATGATCCAAGGCATTGTACTTAGTAGCCTCGGCGT
>ERZ773026.1519-NODE-1519-length-11660-cov-48.553555_pt1 | contig 11660 bp, 11 predicted proteins | sample MGYA00580838_ERZ773026 | MGnify/ENA primary metagenome ERZ773026 (study PRJEB29015, sample SAMEA2738006) | human oral metagenome | biome: human oral; feature: human-associated habitat; material: dental | place: China | collected 2055 ... | reverse complement strand
GGCCGAGTCGCAGGCCCGGGCGAGAGCGCCGGCCTCGCCGCGGTGCCGCTGGATGCGCGCCTCGGCGCGGAAAGCCTCGACGGTCTCGTCCAGCGACCCGCCGCGGTCCAGCAGATCGCGCTGGTGCCGCCGGATGGCTTCGGCGGCTTCGTCGTTCCAGCCGTCACGGTCGAGGTCGAGCGCTTTGGAGATGGTCATCACTGCCCCTGTTCTTCCCACCCGGAGCGTACCGGGAGAAGAACCGGGTGGGCGGCGGGGCAGGGAAATCCGTGCCGGAAATCCTTAGGACAGTTTGTCGCGTCCCGGGAGGTCGGCGGGCATCTCGAGGTGCGTCGACACGTCGGAGGCCGGGGCCAGGCCGTGCTTCTCGAAGGCCTTGCGCAGGTACTCGGCGGCGTCGATGTTGAGGGGGCTCTCGGTCCACATGGCGTAGGGCAGGTTGACGAAACGCTCCTCCTTCACCGCGGTGAGGTCCTTGGTGGCCGGGTGTGACTTCAGCGCGTCGATCTTCTCCTGGTAGGACTGGCCGGGGTACTCCACCAGTGCGATGACGTCGGGGTTGGCGGTGGCCAGGCGTTCCCAGTTCACATTGGTCCAGGTGTCCTCGATGTCGGCGGTGGCGTTCACCCCGCCCGCGGCCTCGATGATCGCCTGCGGGGCGCCGTACTTGCCGCTGGTGAGCACGTTGTCCTTGGCGGAGTCGAAGAGGAACACCACGGGTTTCTTCTCGGGCTGCGCGGCCCCCTGGACGGCCTTCAGGCGGGTGTCCATGTCGTCGACGGCCGCCTTGGCGACGTCGCTGTGCCCGGTGATGGTGCCGAGGTTGGTGATGTCGGTGCGGACCGCCTCCCACGGGTCGACGACGCCGCGCTTGGTGCTGCCCTCCTGGCGGCACGACTCGGTAAGCAGGTAGGAGGGGATGCCCTTCTCGGACAGGATGTCGGGGGTCAGGTTCTTGCCCTCGGAGAAACCGTAGTTCCAGCCCGCGACCACCAGGTCGGGGGTGTTGGCGAGGATCGACTCGAGGGTGGGGTATTCCTTGGCGACATCGTTGAGGCCGTCGATGGTCTCGGCTCCGTACTTGGCCTTCAGGATCGCGACGTCACGGCCCATGCTGCTGACCGCGGTGATCTCCTTCGCGCCCCCGGCCGCCAGCGCGAGAGCGATGATGTTGCCGTCGTTGACGTACATCTTCTTCGCCTGGGAGGGGAGGGTCAGTTCCTTGCCGCAGTTGGTGACGGTGACCTGCCCGGAACCTCCGGCCGAACCGCTGGTGGAGGTGGTCGGCTGGGTGGGGGAGGAGCAGGCGCTGAGGGCGATGAGGGGCAGGGTCAGCCAGGCGACTGCCCGGGCGCGGCGGGTGATCATGTGGTCTCCTTGTACGTTTCTGGATCGATCGGTTCGGGCGGCACGAGGCCGTCGACGACGAGGTGCTGCACCCCGTCGCTGATCGCCGGGACCTGCCGGTCCCGCACCTTGAAGGCGGACTCCAGGTTCGCGGCGGTCATGACTTCTTCGGGCGTCCCGGAAGCGTGGATTCCCCCGTCGGCGAGCATCACGATCCGGTCGAACCAGCCCATGGCCAGGTCGAGGTCGTGGATCGAGGCGACGATGGTGCGGCCGGTGGCGCGCATGGTCTGCAGCAGGTGCAGCTGGTGGTGCACGTCGAGATGGTTGGTGGGTTCGTCGAGCAGCAGCAGGTCGGTGTCCTGCGCCAGGCCCTTGGCGAGCATGGCGCGGCGCCGTTCGCCGCCGGAGAGATGCCCGCAGCGCCGATCGGCCAGGTGCATCAGCCCCACCATCTCCAGGCACTCGGCGACGATGCGTTTCTCGTTGGAGCCGCCGACCTGCCAGGGCATCAGGTGCGGCAGCCGCCCGAGGGCGACCATCTCGGAAAGCGAGAGGTCCTCGGGGGCGGCTTCCTCCTGGGCGACGAAGGCCATCAGCCGCGCCCGTTCCCTGGGGCGGAGCCGGGAGAGATCCCTGCCATTGACCTCCACGCGTCCCGCCGTCGCGGGCCTGATGCCGGCCAGCACCCGCATCAGGGTGGACTTGCCGACGCCGTTGACCCCGACCAGGGCCGTCATGGTGCCGGGCTGCACGTCGAGATCGATGCCGGAGACGATCACCCGCCGCCCGATCGAGCAGGTGAGGTTGTCGGCCTTGAGCGCGGTCACGAGGCACCTCCGAATCCGTAGTTGCGGCGACCCATGACGATCAGGAATACCGGCGCGCCGATCAGGCCGGTGACCACGCCGAGCGGCACCTCGGCGGGGGCGACGATGACCCGGGAGAGCACGTCGACCCACAGCAGGAACAGCCCGCCGACGGCGGCGGCGACGGGAAGCAGCCGGCGGTGCAGGGAACCGACCACCATGCGGCACAGGTGCGGAATGACCAGGCCGACGAAACCGATGCCGCCGGAAACCGCCACCAGCACCCCGACCAGCACCGCCAGCAGCAGGAAGAGTCCCTGCCGCAGCACGCCGACGGGGATGCCGAGGGCCGCGGCGGCGTCGGGTCCCCAGGCCAACGCGTCGAGCCAGCTGCTGCCGAGCAGGAGCAGCACCAGGCAGACCACGACGACGCCGGTCGCGAGCGGGAGCCGGTCCCACTGGGCGCCTGAGACGCTGCCGAGCAGCCAATACAGCACCGACTGCGCGGCGCGCGGGTCGGGGCCCTTGAACACCAGGAAACTCGCGATGGCCGAGAAGGCCGAGGAGAGCACCACCCCGGCCAGGACCAGCCGGATCGGGGTGAGGCCACCCTGGGCCATGGCCACCAGGTAGACGGCCAGCGCCGCCCCCAGGGCGCCGAACAACGCCCCGATCGACGTCGACCACAGCCCGAAACCGGACAGGATGCCGAAGGTGATCACGGCGGTGGCGCCGACGGAGGCACCCGAGGAGACACCGAGCAGGTAGGGGTCGGCGAGGGGGTTGCGCACCAAGGTCTGCATCGCGCAGCCCGCGACACCGAGCCCCGCGCCGACGACAACCGCCAGCAGCGCCCGGGGGAGCCGCAGGTCCCAGACGATGGTCTCGACGGCCCTGTTCCCGCTGCTGACTCCCTGCAACCTGCTGACGATCACCTGCCAGATGGCGTCCTGGTCGAGGGGCTCGGAGCCGATGTTGACGGAGTGGATGACGCTCAGAACGGTGAGCGCCAGCACCACCACGACGATGGGCAGGGTGAGGTGTTTCAGCACCCTGCGGGCTGTTTTCAGGCTTGCCAAAGAAGCTCCAGTGTCCACGAGCCCGTTCGCGAGGCTCTCAGCCGATAGAACGAAGCTGCGGTCTTCGGACTCCGGATCTTCCTCGCCTGCGGCCTTCCCGGGTTTCCCCAGTGGCGTGAGTCGCAGGTTCGTCACCGTCACCGCTGCGCGTCAGTCCCGGATTCGCACCGGGTTCCCATGCCCTCGACGGGCCAGCTCCACGGCGGAGACTAGCAGTTGAAGGACGAATTTGTCTCATAACCGGATAAACCCCTCGCCACCGGTTCAACCGGTGGCGAGGGGAGGAAGCGGGGAGCGGGAAACGGTTAGACGTCGAGGCCCGCGAACAGGTCGTCGGCGGGGCCGTCGCCGGGGAAGGGAACCCCAGCGGCCAGGCGGTAGGCCTCGCCCGCCCCCTCAATGGTGCGCATGAAACGGAACATCCTCCACAGCGGGTGTTCCGGGTCCACCTGGCTGCGGTGGGCCTCCAGGGCGGCCTGGCACAGGTTGGCGCGATCCTCGTAGGGGATCACCGCCGCGATGTGACGTGGGTCGATGTTGAAACGGCGCCGCATGGCCTCTTCGTCCACGCCCTCGGGCAGCGACATGCCCAGCTCGCGGGCCTTCTCCGCGGCCTTGATCCACGCCTGCGGGTTGTGGCTGATCCACAGCACCCGGCTCACCTGCCACGGCTCGCCCAGGTCCGGCCGGTACGACGGCACCCCCGCCAGCAGCATGGCGTACATGGTGACGCGGTGCGCCTGGATGTGGTCGGGGTGGCCGTAGTTGCCATTCTGGTCGTAGGTCGCGATCACTTGAGGCCGGCGGTCGCGGATCAGGGCGACCAGGTGGTCGGAGGCCTCCAGCAGGTCGGCGGCCCAGAACGCGCCATCGGGCAGTTCGTCGCGGGGAATCGCCCGGCCCTCGTCGTCAGTGGCCATGCCGGAGTCGTGGTACCTGCCCTTGCCACCCAGCCACACGTGATCGGTGACACCGACGAACTCGAGCGCCCTGGCGAGTTCATCCACGCGTTTTGCGCCCAGTTCCTCGGGGGTGTAGTGCTCCCACTCGGGCACCAGGATCTCGCCCAGCTCGCCCAGCGTGCAGGTCACCAGCGTCACCCGGGCACCCTCGTCGACGTATCGTGCCATGGTGGCGGGGGATTGCGACGACTCGTCGTCGGGGTGGGCGTGGACGAACATCAAGCGGCGATCAGACACGGGGGCAAGGATAGTCCCGGGATGGCACAACAAAAGCGTCCCGGGAAAGCGGCCTCCAGGGACGCGGGCAGTAGGGGGATGAGGGTGGCGTCGGCTGGACCCTCCGGCTGGAGGCTGTGCGGTCAGGTGGACGGGTACTGGTGAGGCTGTCCCGTGGTTGTCGGCATGGTTTGGGAGGAGCGGGAGGCCCGTCGTTCCCACTGCCACATGAGCAACAGGGCAATAATGCAGAAGGAAAACGCGAGTCCAAATGCTCCAAAGGGCTCAGTGAAAATCCTGTAAAACAGGCCGTAAGCATCGAATGTGGATGCTGCCTCTGTGTGGGTAAATGCTATTATAATGTTGCACAGCGCGGAAATGAGCTGGCAGATGGCCGTGAGCAGCAGCGTCTTGTATCCGCGTCCTCGCAGGAAGAAAATCCCCCCGGTGAGGAGGCCGGCGGTAATGAGGGATCCCAGTGCGATGGCGAGCAATGAGGTGATGCTTGGCGTTATCTGCATTGTCGTCATGTTGAAGTTGGTCAGAACTATGGTGAAACCTGTGCCGTAGAGCGCCGCTCCCCCATTGATGATCCCGGTAATGGCGGCATTCCTGGCGATTGCGGACTGTTTCGCGGTCCCGCGCAAGGGCTGGTTTCCTGCAAGTGAAAATGGCGTCTGCTCATAGGGCGTCGGGCGCTGGAAAATGCTGGAGTACTGGTTGTGAGGGCCCGACGGGGGTGTGGGGTATCGTATTGGCGAGGGGGATCGGCCTGCGGGTATGGCGGGTATTCCGCGGAAGAAGGATTCGGCTGCCTTGGATCGGGAGACCCCGGGATCATGTCAATGCAACTTTCATGGGTGAATCCATTGCCGCAATTGTACAACTCCTCAGGGCCATCCATGCCCGTGGACTGTTGTAGGTTTCGTGGACGGCCTCAGGAAACCTGCTTTGCCCATTGCCGGGTTGCGGGCTTGCACAACAGGACCAGGTTGCTGACAGCCATCCCCAGGCCGATCAGTATGCAGAAGATGATGATCACCGAAGCGCCGGCCTCCGAGTTCGTGTTCCGCGGCGGCTGGGTGATCGAGTTGATGGTCAACAACATGATCACCGAGTAGAAGGCCGTCAGTGCGAGCTGTGCTATGACGGCGGACAGCAGCACCGCGTAGCCCTTTCCCCTGAGAAACGTGATCCCGGTGACGAGGAGAGCGATCACGGTGGCGGTGGTCACCAGACCCAGGATCAGCAAAATGGTGAACGCAATGTTCGCGGATCCAGCAGAAGTGCCCTCCGTTTCGTGGATCCTGACGATGGCGAGAAGGATGATGATCGCTGGAAACAGTCCCAGGGAACCGCTGATGATTCCGAGTACGGCTGCAGCGGTCGCCGGGCCGGGTCGTTTGGTGCTGCCGAACTGGGGATGCGCCCCGTGCGGGGACGGAACCTGCCAGGACGGCGCCGTGTTCTGGGGCATCGGGGTGTGGAACTGGGCCTGCTGGCCGTAAGGGGCGGTGGGCGGCGGTTCAGGGTGTGAGTCCTGGGCCGGGCTGGGCTGCTGGAATGGCGGGGCGGCCTGGAAATCGGGCCCCGGAGGCGGCGGGTCGGGCGAGCCTGTGCAACTCATTCATCAGCCCTTCTGGTCGATCCGGTGTGCGGGTCTCAACTGTAGCGGTTGGTTGCTGTCGAAAACTCTGGTGGCCGTCCCGGAATAGGTCCGGAACGGCCACCGTGGTTAAGCGGCGTGCGGGTCAGGACACGGAATCCTTCCACCGCTTCGTCTCCGGTTTGGACAGGTTCACGAGAATGGAGATCGCCAGCCCCAGACCGATTGCCGAACGCACGAGAGCCGATGGGCTGGTCGAGGTGTTGAGCGCTCCCGAAGCGGCCAGGGAGAGGAGAAGCTCCGCCACGACCACCACGATCTGGGCGATGGCGCCTGCGCGCAGAAGCGAGTGACCCCTGCCCTTGAGGAACTGGATGCCACCCACCAGGAGAATGGCCGCGACGATGAGGGTGACCGCCGCCACGAGGTAGGCGCCGTTCAGGAAGTTCGTAACCTGTTCGAAGAGATCGGGCCTGATCCTGCCCTTCAGCTCGTTGATGCCGCGCTGGCTGTTTGCGGTGACTATGCAGGTCGCAACGGCGGAAACGATGCCCAGCGAGCCGCTGACGATGCCCAGTACGGACGCGGACTTCGCCGCTCCCGGACGCTTGTGGGTGCCGCCGACGGGGTCGTATCCGTAGGGCTGGGGTGCGTGTCCCGGTTGCTGACCCTGAGGGGCTTCGGCTCCGGGCTGTTGCGGTGGCTGGTTGACCGGAGAGCTGGGATCCGATGGTGCTGGGTTGGGGGAGTCGGGATGGTTCATGTGTGGGCCTTTCCGCATGGGTCCATGAATTCGGTGCGCACCGTACCGGCTTGCAGGTAAATCGTCCCTCAGGTCGACCTACGGCGTCCAGCCCCCGGTCATCTTCGCCAGGTCCGGTCCGACGGTCACGGCGAGCAGAGTGAGCCCGTTGATGCCCGATGGTATCCCTCCGGGCTGGTGGGGTACCTGGCGTGGCTGGTGGTCAGGACCCGGGAACGCCGGATTGGATGGATGCTGGCCGGTCATGAGTCTCGGCTCTTCCGCGTCGCTGCAGACGTGATCGCGATGAATTCAGCTGTTTCCAGAAAATCCTTGGCTGCGCCGGATCCCGGTCCGACGCAGCCAAGAAAGAAGTCAGAATGGATTCCGGATCGCCTACCGCTTCCACTGCTTGGCCACTGGCGTGAACAACAGGTAGATGGTGAAGCCGGCCAGACCCAAACCGATGACGGGGCCGAGGTAGGTGAGTCCGTTGGGGGTGGAGTGCGTGTTCATCACGGCGTTGATCAGACTGATCAGGGCCAGAACGGCCTGCGCGAAGGCTCCGCAGAGCAACACGGGGTAGCCCTTGCCCTTGAGGAACATGATGCCGCCCACCAGGAGGGCGACGGCGGCGAGGAACGTGCCGAAGGCCTCAACGTAGCGGAGAAGGATGATCAGTCCCTCGTTGGCCCCGAGCGCGCCGGCCACGGCCTGAATGGCGGAAAGGGCGGCGATGTAGAGGAAGCCGAGGATGATGCCGAGGCTGCCGCTGACGATTCCCAGCACGGAGGCCCCGGTGGCGGCGCCTGGGCGCTGGGGACCGCTGGGGCCGTAGGGACCGGTCGACTGACCGTAGGGCTGCAGCGTCGGCTGACCGTAGGGTTGTGCGGCCGGTTGGCCGTAGGGGGTGGGGGCCTGCTGGCCGTAGGGCTGTGCGGCGGGCTGTCCGTAGGGCTGTGCGGCAGGTTGATCGTAGGGCTGTGCGGCGGGCTGGCCGTAGGGCTGTGCGGCCGGTTGGCCGTACGGGTTGGGGGCCTGCTGACTCGACGGGTCATACGGGTTGGGGGACGTTGGCCCACCCTGAGGTTGGAAACCCGGTTGCTGGGGTGGATACTGGTCGCTCATACGCGCAAGCCTTTCTATGGAAAACCACGCACAACTGTAGCGGTTCGGGGGGTAGCCGCGTCCAGAAGCGGGACATCGGTGTGCGTGGCCGGCCCGATCCGAGGGGATTTCGGGCCTGAGTGTCCGAAACCGTCGGAGCCGCATGTAATGATGTTCCACATGGACGTTTCCTGTATGGCTCCTGTGCAGCCCGAGAACTGGGGGCACGCCGAGTGGCCGCTCGGTGCGCACCTCACCGACGATGGTGCCACCTTCGCGGTCTACGCCCCCGATGCCAGCCGGGTTCAGCTCGAATTCTTCCCGCAGGCCCTGGGGGCCGATTCGGTAGCATCCTTCGTGATGTCGGAGGGTCCCGACGGGATTTGGCGGGCACATGTGCGTGGTGTTGCTGAATGCGACCTCTACGGTTTCCGCGCCTGGGGTGGCAACTGGCCTTGGGATCCCGCCTGGAGACCGGGCAGCTCCGCCGGTTTCATCACCGACATCGACGAGCACGGCAACCGTTTCAACCCCAACAAGGTGCTCTTCGACCCCTACGCCCGGGAGATCACCCACACCGTCTACTCCGACGCGATCCTGAAGACCGGGCTCGACGGTGGCGTCTTCGGCACCGGCTCGGAAGACTACCGGGGCGCGCCCCGCCGCGAGGCCGACACCGGTCGCGTCGCCCCCAAGGGCGTGATCCTGCGACCCACCAGCCCGGCCTTCACCAAACCGAAGCTGCCCGGCGAGAAGGCCGCCATCTACGAGGCCTCGGTCTCGCAGCTGGTCGGACACCCCTCCATCGTCGAACTCGGCACGCTGCTCAGAAGAGAACCGGGTTTCGAGGACGTGGTGAACATTCCCGAGGAATACCTGGGCACCTACCGGGGCGTCGGGATGATGGCGCCCTACCTGAAGGCCCTCGGTATCACCACCCTGGAACTGCTGCCCATCCACGAGACCAACCAGTCCGAATCCGCGCGCGAGGGGCACACGAACTCGTGGGGCTACATGACCCTGTCGTTCTTCGCCCCCAACCGCAAATACGCCTACGACAAGTCGCTGGGCGGGCCGACGCGCGAGTTCCAGCAGATGGTGGCCGCCTTCCACGAGGCCGGGCTGGAGATCTACCTGGACGTCGTCTACAACCACACCGCGGAGGGCGGCAACTGGGGCGGCGACCCGAACACCGTCGGATTCACCTCTCTTGGGGGGTTCGCCGCGGCCGAGTACTACGTGATGACGGCGTCACACGCGCTGGTCGACGGAGCAACGGGCACCTCCAACCAGCTCAACTACTCCTCACCCGTGGCCCAGCAGCTGGTGCTCGACTCGCTCGAACACTGGACCGTCGAGATGGGGGTCGACGGATTCCGGTTCGACCTGGCGACGGTGCTCGGCCGCAAACCGAACGACGCCGACCGCGAGGACTGGGACAACCAGAAACGCTTCTTCACCGACCATCCGCTGCTGACAGCCATCGCCGAGTTTGCCGAGGAACAGCACATCGAGGTCATCGCGGAGGCATGGGACCTGTGGGGATACGAGGTCGGAAACTTCCCGCAGGGCTGGGCCGAGTGGAATGGTCGCTACCGTGACGCGGTACGTCGTTTCGCCAAGGGCGATGGCAACGCCATCGAGTTCCTGGATGTCGTAAACGGTGACCACGAGCACTTCGCCGACAACGGCGGACCCCAGAAGACCATCAATTTCATAGACGCCCACGACGGCTTCAACATGGCCGACCTGGTCAGCTATCAGGAGAAGAACAACGGCCAGCCCTACCCGTTCGGCCCCTCCGACGGCGGCTCGGACAATAACCTGTCGTGGGACTCCGGGGGGTCGCGGGAGCTGCGGCGGCAGCGGATCCGCAATTTCCTGACCATCTTGTACCTGTCGCGCGGGGTGCCGATGTTCGTCGCGGGCGACGAGTTCGGTCGCACCCAGAACGGCAACAACAACCCGTGGGAGATCGACTCGGTGGCGATGTGGAACAACTACGCCATGATCCCCACCAACGCCCCGCAGCAGGTGCCGGTGGCGCCCGGCGTGACGGATGCGTCGTACCACGACAACCTCGGGACCTTCGAGACGGAACCGGGCGTCAACGGGTTGTTCCGGTTCACCAGGTTCCTGGCGAACCTGCGGCAACGGCACGAAACGTTGCAGCAGAAGTACTACGGCGACCTGGTGCCCGACGATCGCGACGTGTCCTACCTGTTCCACACCCCGTCGCTGGAGGAGCATCCGCAGGACGGGGACCGGGCGCTCAGCGTCTACATCAACTCGCCCGGCGACAACTTCCTCATGATGATCAACATGGCCGACGCGGAGGTCGGGTTCAATGCGCCGGTCCCCGCCGAGGGAAGGGTGTGGCGGCGGCTGATCGACACCGGGGCCTGGGCCGAGCCCGCCGACAACTCCTGGCCCGAGGGCGAGGGCATGATCCTTGATGGCGAGGCGCAGGTGCAGCCGTGGTCGGTGGTGGTCTGGCATGACTCCCCGGCGCCCGCTGGTGGTGTCGGCTGATCCAACTCCGCCGTCTCCCTGTAACCGGGTCGGGCTGCGACGAAGAACGGCCCGTGTCGGAACCACAATCCAGAGGCCAGGAGTTGATTCATGCGTCGCGACACCCGATCCGCCCTGCTGGACGTCGCACAGGAGCGTTTCGCCATCGATGGATTCGCGGGCACCTCCGTGCGCGATCTCGCCACCGCGGTGGGCATCAAGGAGAGTTCCGTCTACAACCACTTCAGCAGCAAACAGGCCGTGCTCGATGCGGTGCTGGCGCGCATCGATGAACGCCTGATGGCGGTGGCGAGGCGTTTCGGCGTGCCGCTGGGGGATCCGAGGAATGCGGTTCCCGTCCACAAGATGATCACCCTCGAACAGCTGGGAGCCGCCGCGGCCGGATTCCTGGACGTCTGGTTGCACGACCCGGAAATAGTCGCCGCTCGGCGCGTGCTCACCCTTGAGCAGTACCGCACCCCGGAGGCCGCGCGGCTGCTGCGCGAACTGACCGTGGAACGTCCGCTGGCCTTCCAGGCGGCCGTTTTCGCCGAGCTCATCCGCAAGGGGAAGTTCCGTCCCGCCGACCCGGAGGCGCTCGCCCTGGCCTTCTGGGGGCCGATCCTGGCGATCCTGGTGGCGGCGGAGGAGCCCGGCAGGGAACCCGAGGCGCAGCGCCTGCTGGACCTCCATCTGGAGCATTTCCGGAGAACCCACTCGGTGGGTGCCGGCCGGGCGAGGGGGAGGAGACGGCCGTGAGGGTCGTTCGGGGGTGTCTGTTGGGGATCGCCGTCTTCCAGATTCTTTCGACGCTGCTCGGGGCGGTCGAGTTGCTGGTTGCGCCGCAGTGGTTCGCCCCGCTGCTCGACGCCACGGTGTTCGCGGGCCGGTACGTCCTGGCCGCCCTGCTCCTCGGGGTCGTCGTCGGCGGGTTCCAATGGGCCGCCGTCGTCGTCCATCTGCGGATGAGGCGATGGCTTCCGCTGGGGCATGCGCTCGCCGGGACGGTGATGACCGGGTGGATCGCGGGCGAATGCCTGGTGCTGGACAGCTTCATGTGGCCCCATGCGCTGTGGGGCGGCATGGGGGTCGTGCAGCTGCTGCTGGTCCTGGTGCTCCTCGGTGTCCTGCGGCCTGAGGGTGCGGAAGTTGGTTGAGCCGACCCGCGACGAAGGAGCTGGTCGTGTCGAAACCATGGTGACCGTGGTCGGGGTCTGGCCTTTGGGTGCCGGGGGTTTCGACTCAGCCGTTCGCTGGCGCTCACGTGCTGGCTCAACCGGC
>ERZ773026.1515-NODE-1515-length-11670-cov-5.247525_pt1 | contig 11670 bp, 10 predicted proteins | sample MGYA00580838_ERZ773026 | MGnify/ENA primary metagenome ERZ773026 (study PRJEB29015, sample SAMEA2738006) | human oral metagenome | biome: human oral; feature: human-associated habitat; material: dental | place: China | collected 2055 ... | reverse complement strand
GTGGTAAATAGCTGACAATTCCATAATTTCTCTCCTAGATTTCTCTTTATAAACTCATCTCAACTTTGTGCAAACGATTTCAAAACCTAGACCTAGTATATCACTTTAAAAAAATGAATGCAAGGTGTTGTTTAGGGTTTTAAAACTAGTATTTAGTAACTCATTATAATCAGGAAAACCTTTTGAATACAGACAAAAAGTCCCATATGACTTATAATGAAAAACAATAAAACTGTCATTAAAAAGGTTCATATGGAACTTTAAATCTTTTAATAAACTTACTAAAATTTAGTATAAGAAACTACACAGAACACTGAACTGTGCTCTTCTAACATCTCACCTAGAAATCATTATTTCCAATCTCTTATCTCTACTAACAGATAGTTTTCTCAAGATGTAAAATGCTTTAAAAAAGTTAGAAATATAATTATCAACTAATCAGCTATCTTTTTTATCGTACATTAATCACTTTCGTATCGCTAGTTGTGTCTAGTATATAATCTGCTCTGTCTTCGCCAATCCATTCATCGTTTAAGACTAGAATACTAATAATTTAGTCTGAGCTACTCGTATTCTCATTTTCAAGAATTGTAAGATTAAAATCGTCCTCTTGAATCATTGATAATTCCGAACTAGTTGGATTAGAAATATCAATTACACGTCTTGCATGATTCATAATTAAATTATCATAAAGATTTCTAACCAATCTAGCATTTGCGAAATTTTTATCCTTCATTGTTGTTTTCTTCTCAAAATACGAATGAATTTTTTCCTTCACTTTTTCATCTAGTATATAATCATTCATTTTACACATATAATGAAGTATGCTATCCAGCTCATTTGGACTATAATCATCAAATTCTATGAATGTATTAAATCTAGACTCCAAACCTGGATTAGATTCAAAAAACTTACTCATTGGTTCTGTATAACCTGCAACAATCACGACTAAATCTTCTCGGTAATCTTCCAAAGCTTTGGTTAGTTCTGTTAGGCATTCTCTACCGTAAGAATCTGATTTATCATTTTCTGTTATACTATATGCTTCATCTATAAACAGGACACCACCTTTAGCCTGTTCGATTACTTTTTTCACTTTAAGTGCAGTCTGACCCTGGTAACCAGCAATTAAGTCCGTTCTTGATACCTCAACAAAATGTCCTTTTGAAAGTAAACCTATTTGCTTATAAATTCTACCAACAATTCTAGCAACTGTTGTTTTTCCTGTTCCTGGATTTCCAGTAAAGGCGAGATGCAATGTGTTTTTGGAAGAGTGCAAATTTTTCTCCCGACGCATTTTCTGAACCTTCTGATATACAATTAAATCTTGAACTTTATTTTTTACTTTTTCTAATCCTACAAGCGCATTCAGCTCATTCAACAAGTCCTGAAGTGTTCTCATATCCTCATCCAACTTATCCATCGGATTGCAAATTTCTTGTATCGTAGAATAGCCATAAAAGTCAATCAAGCTAGAATTAACTATCTGTGCTATGCGTTTAACTTCAATCTTTGTATTGGGATTATCGACTAATTCCCTAAATCTTTTAAGTAGTGAAATAGTTGCAGCTTTACTCTGTTCCTCTACAATCATAGTCGCTAACTTTGTTATTTCCCCACAGGCATCTGTAAGTGCATCCAACTTTGATGCGTTATTTATTAGTATTTGACCATATTTATCCATTATATCACCCTCAGAAGAAGCAAAATTAGTTCAATAATTGCAAGGCCTGCTGCACTTCCAGCAATCCAATACGCATATTTAACTTTCTTGGTTAAAGACTCGATTGTTCCATTCGTTGCTTGAATAGTAGATAAAATTTTCTCCTCTACATCTTCCTTGTTTTCTTGAATAGAATGAATAATGTCATTATTCTTCTTTTCTAGCTCAATTAACTGTTCGGAATGGTCACTGACATTGTTCCACATACTATCCACATCTTCCAAATGAGCCATGCTATTAAACTTATTGATACCTTCATTCAGATGCTTGATATCTTTCTCATTTTCTGATATACGATCAGTTATTCTCATGTTCTCTTTTTCTAGAGCATTTATCCTACTAGTTTGTACTTCATCAATACGATCAATCTCTTTCAGGTGCAGTTTCTGTTCTTTAGTAGAAGCCCAAATAATGTCTATATCCATCAAATGTGTAAGCAAAGAAAGTTGTTTTTTTAAAACAAGTAGGTTATTGATCTCTTCATAGTGTTTAGATGCTACTTTTTGAATCCCCTTAATATCATCGTTGATATTTTTTATAGATTCATGTGTAGTAAATAGGGACTCCCACATTTCATCAATTTTTTCCAAGTAGATATAGCTATCTAATTTTTGCTTAAATTTCTTGAGTTCTTCAAGAGTCCTCCGTTGATTCTCCACAATTTTATTTATCTGCTCTTGGGTTCTCTGAATACCTTCACTTGTTTCTTCAGTTGCCTTAATAGAAACTAAAATAGCTTGAATGTAATCTTTATCCAGAGCTTCCAAAGCATTATATACTTGACCAAACTCCCTACTTAGCTTGATTTGGGTATTATTGATTCTATGTAACTGGGTTTGGATTTGCGAAGTTAAATTATTTAATTCTTCTCCTTTTACTACGTGATCCAGTCCAATTCCACGTCCCAACAACACATCCCCAAAAAACTCACTTACACCCTTAGAGTCATCTACTCTTTTTAAGTCCAAATCCATTGTAGTTTGCTCGGAGAATTTTTTTATTTCATTTTTAGCATTTTCAAAATTATGATACTGAATAACTAATTCACTCATCTTTAACCCTCACTTAGCATTCTATCTAATTCATCATAAACTTCATCAATTGCATTGTTTGTACTATCAGGAACATTATTATTCTCACGAATTTTTTCAACAGAATCACTCATAATGGTAATCGCACCTTTATGTCTAGAATACACACTTTCAATAATAGAATTTTTGACATCATTATATAAAGGTGTATCTCGGTTAAGGAGAACTTTTATTGAAGATTCCTTATCTGATGGCGCACTTTCTTCATTAAGTTTCTTAGAATCATGACTCAACTCAGACTCATTCTTCTTACAATTGAATACAATAGCAATAGTAGCCACCACAGTACTAAGAACTAAACTTGTTCCTGCTATGCAGAACACTTTCTTCATATCATCAATCCTCCAGTTCATCAAACAATCTATCGATATCATCAAATGCAACCTCAATACTTCCGTTGGAGATAGAATTTTTTCTAATGTTTTCGATAGAATCAGACATCATGTTAGCAGCAGTAACATGCCGGTCATGAATATTCTGTGTTGTTACTACCTTGGTATGGTATAGTTTCATCTCATTTACAGCCTGCAGCTGATGCTGTGTTTTTAAGATTTTATTACCTTTTTTTATCTGAGCATCTATATTGTCCCGGCTTAGGCTTTTTTCAATCTGTTTCTCGATGATATTAATCGCTATCGCACCGATTATACCTGAAACAACAGCACCAAGGAAAATACCTAAAACATTTGCCAAACTACCTAGCAATGGAATTTCAACTGCAAAAAGAGGAATGGTCATCAGACCTTTTTCAATTGTCTCTCCAATTAGCATTGCGCCTATACCTGTCAGGCCAACAATTACAATTTTACCAACTTCCATCAGCAATATCCCAATAGGCTTCCCTTTATTTTCTGGGTCTTTAAGATATGCAATTGCATTTTTGAGGGAACTCCATCCCTGTTTCAGCATACTCCACACTTTCTTAATCGTTCCAACAATAGGTCCTATAATTGCTGTTGCAACAGTAGTAAGCAGGGTGTTGCCCGCATTGATAAGATGTTGCCGCATCTTTCCAATGAAAGAGTGAATTGCTTCTTTCAGATTCTCTAACAAAGTATTTAGGACTTTCTTAGACGACTTAAACCACTTAACCAGCTTGGCAATAATTTCTCTAACAAGTTCAGCCAACAATTGCATAAGTACCGCACGAAGTACTTTTCCGCCAATACGGAAGGCCTCTTTTTTTCGAGATTTTTTACCTGCCTCAATGGATTTTTGCTCTGCCTCTTTTATCCTATTTCGTTTTTCCTCGCGTGCCTCTTTATCTATTTGACGGTAATATTCAATTTCTTCTGGGCTCATATTAAATATTTCATCTGGCTTTTGTCCATTTGTATTTGGATTATCAAGCCAGTCTGCCATTGGCTTGTCTCCCTTTGAACGATTGAGACTAGAATCCATCTCATGGAGATTTGCAGCACTATTAGCAAATGCAATCTGCTCGTCTTTTGTCATATGAGCATTGAAAGCAGGGTCTCTGATAAATTCCGCAGTCGGAATAATATGGTCCATATCTGTATGATTTTCTACTGAACCGGTCGGACGTCCTTCGTCAAACGGTTTCCTCGCCCCTTTAACTAAAGTAGCTTCTTCTTTTCCAGATCTTGTTTGATGGGTTACGTTATTTCCGTCTTTATCCTTTACAAAGTTTTTCTGCCAATCATCGTATCTTTGTTGATAATCAATCTCAGTATTGTGTGTCGCAATCTTTCCCTTTTCAAAATTTTCTGTTGTCTGAATATGAGCCTTCTTCCTTAAGTCAAGATGAAGTCCTCTATTTTCTTTGATAAAATCCTCACCCGCAGTAACAGCAACTTGATTTAAAAATTGCTCCCATACAACGTCCATTATGACATCTCCGAGATTGTCTGGATTTCCAATCTTTTCTTTTTCTTCTTTCAGAAACTGCATATCAGCAAATTCTTCTTCAAGTTGACTTTGAAGTTTTTCTTCTAACTCATCAAAATCAAACGAATCAGTAAATTCCTCGTTTAAAATATCTTCGTTATTAAAGAAATCATTTTTATTAACCATGATTTTCATCCCTTCATATTATTTTAAAAGATAGCCGATTTTCCAAATTCTCTAACCTACTTTAGTCAAGAGTCCTACCGCCTCAACATGATGCGTCTGTGGAAATAGATCTACTGGCTGGACTTTCTTTAGTTCGTAGCCTAGCTCTTGATAGAGTTTGATATCACGCGCCATAGTGGCGACATTGCAGGAGATATAAGTGATTTTCTTGGGCTCCATGCTGACGCTGGCTTTGATGAAGCTCTCGGTCAGGCCTTTTCTTGGTGGATCGACTAGGATGACATCCGCTTGGATACCCTCTTTAAGCCAGTTTTGGATGGCTTCCTCGGCAGGGGCGCAGACATAGCTGGCGTTGCTAATACCATTAAGTTCCGCATTCTTTCGGCTATTTTCGACCGCTTCTGGGATCACTTCCACACCATAGACCTGCTTGACCTGCTTAGCAACTGATAGACCGATAGTTCCAATGCCAGAGTAAGCGTCAAGCACCACATCATCTGCAGTCAACTCAGAAAAGTCAATAGCTGTCTGATAGAGCTTTTCTGCCATCTCGGTATTGACCTGGTAAAAGGCTGCCTTGCATTCTGGTGAAATACAAGATTTTATTGATTCGATAAATTGTTTGGCGGGCGTATTCAGGTTGACAATTGGTTTTATCATCTCGATTTCTTGATGCAAAAGCATATTTGTAGATTGAACATTTGTATCTCAATTACTGAAATTTTAACAATCTTCCCGTATGCGTGGGAATGATGTTGTTTTTGAGATTTCAAACAGTATTTACGGTTTTTCAGACTGCCCACGCTTTTTATGAATATCGCCCCAGTCTTTTAATGCCGTCAACACAGGCGCGAGCGTTTGGCCGTAAACCGTCAGGCGGTATTCCACACGCGGCGGCACTTCGGGATAAACGGTGCGTTCGATGATGCCGTCGGCTTCCAGCGCGCGCAGTTGCGCGGTCAGCGTGCGCTGCGACACCGCAGGCAGGATGCGGCGGATTTCGTTGAAGCGCAGCACGCCGTCGCGATGCAGGCGGTAGAGAATCGTGCCTTTCCACTTGCCGCCGATAACGGCGAGCGCGGCTTCCACCGAGCAGCCTTCGGCGCAGTCGAATGCACGGTGTGCGGTTTTGCCCATGATTGTTCCTTGTGTGATGGTTGGATGCCGTCTGAAACGGTTTTCAGGCTGCCTTACAGCTTGTAAAACACTTTCATCGCCGCCCATAAAATATCGGGCTGCTCTTTTATCACTTCGTGCGCGGCAAACGGCACGTTCATCAGGTGCGCTTCAGGTAGGACTTGGCGCAAGCTGTTCAGGGCTTCGGCGGAGAGCAGGAAATCGTCTTCGCCGCGCACCGCCAGCACGGGGGCTTTGATGTTGGCGCTGTTTTCATTCGGGAATCCCGCCGCCGTGTCGTCCGTCCACAGGCGGCGCAGGTCGGCAACCAGCGCGTCCAAATCGGGGCGGGGGTTGTGTTTTTGGTAGGCGGCAACCTGTTCGGACATCTGCCCGCGCACGTCGGCAACGGTGAGGCTTGCCATCATTTCGCGCGGGGTGTCGCGGCTATGCCATTGCGCGCCGACGGTCAGCACGGATTGCACGCGGGCATCGGCGGCAGCGATACGGTAGGCGGTTACGCCGCCGTCGCTGAATCCGAACAGGTGAAACTGGCGCAGCCCGACGGCTTCAATAATCTGCCGTGCGTCGTCTGCGGTTTGGGCGTAAGTCAGCGGCACGTCGCCACGCGTGGAGCGTCCATGTCCGCGCGTGTCAATGGCAAGGATGCGGAAATGCGCTTGCAAGCGGGGCAGCAGCGGGGCGAAATCTGCCACCGACCCCAGTCCGCCATGCAACAGGACAATGGCGGGCGCGTCGGCTTTGCCGCCGAGTTGGTAGGACAGTTCGGCGTTTTGGTAATGCAGGGTTGCGGTCATGGGGTTGCTCCTGTTTGGATTGAAATGAGATGTTGTGCCGCTGCGTTTCGGTGCGGCAAGGATGGGGGGCGCCAATGCGGATAAAGTGGCAGCGGCGGTAATTTTGAGCAGGGTGCGGCGGGTGGGCATGATTGTTCCTTTGCCAGTATCCAATAAGTAACCTACTGAAAAATAAGTGCGTTCTTAACAAACGCGCGCCCGTATCTTATGATGCCCGCTCCTTTTACACAACCGGAGACGCATCAAATGAAAGCCATTGGATTCAACCGCCCGCTGCCTGCCAACGACGAAAACTGCCTGCTCGACATTGAGCTGCCCACGCCGGAACTGCGCGAACGTGATTTACTGGTCGAAGTGCGTGCCGTGTCGGTCAATCCCGCCGACGTCAAAGTCCGCGCCGCGCATACGCCTGCCGCAGGGCAGTACCGCATTTTGGGCTGGGATGCGGCAGGCGTGGTCAAAGCCGTCGGCAGCGGCGTGCGGCATTTTCAGGTCGGCGACGAAGTCTATTACGCCGGCGTGATTAACCGCCCCGGCTCGTATGCCCAGTTGCAGGCGGTGGACGAGCGCATCGTTGCCCGTAAACCGCACACGCTTGATTTTGCCCAAGCCGCCGCGCTGCCGCTGACTGCGCTGACTGCGTGGGAAACCCTGTTTGACCGCCTTGACGTGAACAAACCCGTTGCCGGCGGCAGCCGCGCCCTGCTGCTGGTAGGCGGTGCGGGCGGCGTCGGCTCGATAACCGTGCAGCTTTTGAAAACGCTCACCGACATCCAAATCATCGCCACCGCCTCGCGCCCGGAAAGCGAAGCCTGGCTGCGCCGCCTCGGCGCGGATTACGTCATCAACCACCGCCACAGCCTGCCCGAACAAGTCGCCACACTCGGCATCGGCGCGCCGTCGTGGGCGTTTTCCACCAACCACAGCGCACACTACCTGCCGCAACTGGCAGAGCTGCTCGCGCCGCAAGGCCGCATCGCGCTGATTGACGACCCGGACGTTCTCGACGCCAACCCGTTGAAAGGCAAAAGCATCTCGCTGCACTGGGAATTTATGTTCACCCGCCCGCTGCGCGAGACCGCCGACATCGCGCGCCAAGGCGAAATCCTTGCCAAAGTCGCGCAACTGGTGGACGAAGGCCGCCTGCACAGCACTGCCACGCAAACCATCGACGGCATCAACGCCGCCAACCTGCGCCGCGCGCATCAGCTGGTGGAGCGCGGCGACATGATTGGCAAGGTAGTGCTGGCGGGGTGGTAAGGCAGCCTGAAAGCATGGTTTGACTGCCAAGCAGCCTGAAAACCGAAAACGGGGTTTCAGGCTGCTTTTGATAACAATCAGGCCGTCTGAAAGCCCGAAAATCCGCTTTCAGACGGCCTTTTTTCCATCCGCCGCATGACAGCGGTGATAAAAAGCAGCCTGAAACTCGCTTCGCTTGTTTTCAGGCTGCCTTTGCTTTCGTGCTTATTTGATATTCAACGGAATGCGGTACAAGCGCGTGGCGTCGGTTTCGCCGTTGGGCAAACGGTTGGGCACGATGGTGTTATCGTCTTTGGAATCAATGCCGAAATCGTCGTCGTTGATGATCCACAGCGTTTTGCCGCCGTCTGCCACCCACATGCCTTCAAATTTGGACGATTGGAAGTTCACGTCTTTTTTCACGTCGCTCACCAAAATTTTGCTCACAGGCTTGATGCCGGCGGCGGCGAGTTCTTCCCAGGTGTTTTCTTCAATCGCCTTGCCGTTCACTTTGAAGCCGTTTTCGCTGTCGGCGGGATCGGAAACGTCGGTGGCGCCGCGCAGGTCAATCAGGTAAACGTGTTTCACGTTTTTGCCGTTGTGCTCGTCCACCAAAAAGCGGTGTTCGTCGATGGCGCGGATTTCGGAGTTTTTCCAATAGTTGCCGCCTTGGCGGTACAGGTATTGCTTGGTTTTACCTGTCGCCAAATCAAACAACACAATGCGCGTTACCGATTCATTTTTCACCGCATCTTTGCTCGGGTTGTGCAGCGCGGATTGCATGATGCCGACCAGCACGCGGTTGCTCGGTGTGGTGGTCAAGCCTTCCATGCCGCGGTTGGGGCGCAGATGGCCGAGTACGGCGGGCAAGCGGCGGCCGTTGGTTTTCACGCCGCGCGGGCTCATGCGCTCGAGCTCGAAGCCGTTGCGGTCAAAGTGCACGATGTGCGGGCCGTATTCATCGGATACCCAGAAGGTGCCGTCTTTCATTACCGCCAGCCCTTCACTGTCGATGCCGGTGATGTCGCGCTGCAAGGGGCGTTTATTAACATCCACCACGGTTTCTTTGGATGTGCCGTAGCCTTTGGGGTTGGGCAGGCCGGTGAGCGGTTTGCCGTTGGCGTCTTTGAGCGGGATGTCGCGCAGTTTTTTAATCGTGCCGTTGGTTTGGATTTCAAAATGGCCGATGTTGGGCGTGAAGTTCGGTTGCAGGAAGATTTTGATGTTTTCACCACCGTCGGCATTGGGGCCGCGGTCGGTTAAGCCGTAGAAACGATTGGGGTTTTGCGGGTCGGCGTCGATGGACGAGCCGTAGCCTTTGTAAAACGGCACGCCCTGAACTTCGCCCAGTTTTTCCACGGGCATGGGGATGGTTTCGGCAAGGGCCGGATGGGCAGCAAGCAAGCCGATAACGGCGGCAAGAATAGTGTGTTTCATGATTTCCTTTGTTAGCTTAGTGCAAGATTTGTAAAAAACGCGATATTCTAATTTATTTTATGTTAAGAGACAAAGGGAAAATTGCGCCTGCGTGCTGCTCTGCCGCATGGTGGCAGTGCAAAAAGGCAGCCTGAAAACCTTGTGTTCGGCTTTTCAGGCTGCCTTTGGCTTTCAGGCTGCTTGGTTTAGGCGCCGCCGTTGTCTTCAATCATCTTGCGGTATACCGCTTCGGGCACATAGCGGCGCACCATCTGCTGCCAGCCGTCGGGGCCGACCAGGCCTTTGACCATGGTGGACGAGATTTCGACGATTTCGCGCGGCGGCATCAGAAAGACGGTGCGGATGTCCGGCTGCAAATCGGCGTTGATGTGGCGCACGGCGCGTTCGTATTCAAAGTCCGAGGCGGTGCGGATGCCGCGCACGATAAAGCCGGCACCCACCGAATGGGCGTAGTTCACCAGGAATTTGTTGGCAAAGGAATCGACGCGCACATTGGGAAAACCGGCAGTAATGCTCTCGAGCATGGCGCGGCGCTCGTCGATGGTGTAGGTGCTTTTTTTGTCGGCGTTGATGCCGATAGCAACGATCAGCTCGTCAAACAGCCGCTGCGCTTCGGCAATCATCCACAGATGGCCGTTGGTGGGCGGGTCGAAACTGCCGGCATAGACGGCGCGGCGCGGGGAGAGGGTGGTCATGGTCGGTGTAGGGTTTCTTGGTTTTTCGGGGTGGGGTTAGGGGCTGTTTACAATTGGTATTGCGGCGGCTTTTACGCCCTAAAACAGGCTCTGCTGCGTTGCAAATCCTCGCAAGGTGTCCAACCTTGCTGCGGTTTGCGCCTTGCATAGCCTGTTTTCTGGCATCAAATCCGCTGCGCAAACCAATTGTAAACAGCCCCTAGGCTGCCTTTGAACTTTCAGGCTGCTTTCGGAGTGCTTTCGGACTGCCAAGCGGCGGGCGATTCTATCACGCCGCCGGCCGGATGCCGGACGCTGAAGCTATGGTGAGTCAAAATGAAAAAGATACAAGGCAGCGAGCCGAAGACAGTACACACGTACGGCAAGGCGAGCTAACGCCGTAGATTTTTCATTTTGGCTCACTATATCGGCGGCATTGCGCGGTGGGCAGGTACATTTTCAGGCAGCCTGAAAAGTTTTACAATCCGCCGCTTTTCCAAACAGACAAGAGTTTTGCCATGAACCTTCCCGCCGCACAAACCGCCAAATACCTGAAAGACTACCGCGCGCCCGAATATCTGGTGCCGCAGGTGCGCCTTGATTTCGATATCCGCAGCGAGCACACGCTGGTTAGCGCCGATTTGTCGGTGGAGCCGCAGGCCGGTGCCGGCGCGCTGGTGCTGCAAGGTTCGGCCGAGCTGGTGTCGCTGGCGCTCAACGGCGAAACGCTGGCGCCAAGCGCCTACACGCTGGCCGGCGAAACGCTGACCATCGCCGCCGTGCCCGCCGAGCCGTTTACGCTTACTGTGCATACTAAGCTCTATCCGCACGAAAACAAAACGCTGATGGGGCTGTATGAAAGCGGCGGCAATCTCTATACCCAGTGCGAACCGGAAGGTTTCCGCAAAATCACCTTCCACCCCGACCGCCCCGACGTGATGGGCAAATACACCACCCGCATCAGCGCCGAGCAGAGCCGTTTTCCGGTGCTGCTCTCCAACGGCAACCTGACCGGCTCTGGCACGCTGCCCGACGGCCGCCATTGGGCCCAATGGGAAGACCCCTTTGCCAAGCCCAGCTATCTGTTTGCGCTGGTGGCGGGCGATTTGGTGCGCACGTCCGACAACTTCACCACCATGAGCGGCCGCAAAGTGGCGCTGGAATTTTTCACCCGCAGGGAAGATGCGAACAAGGTCGGCTTTGCTATCCAGTCGCTCAAGCACGCGATGAAGTGGGACGAAACTCGCTTCGGACTGGAATACGATTTAGACGTGTTTATGGTCGTGGCCGTGGGCGACTTCAATATGGGCGCGATGGAAAACAAAGGCCTGAACATCTTCAACACCTCCTGCGTGCTGGCCGACAGCCGCACCGCCACCGACGCCGATTTCGAGCGTGTTGAAAGCGTGGTCGCCCACGAATACTTCCATAACTGGACGGGTAACCGCGTAACCTGCCGCGACTGGTTCCAACTGTCGCTCAAAGAAGGCCTGACCGTATTCCGCGACCAGGAATTTTCCGCCGACCGCGCCGGCCGC
>ERZ773026.1511-NODE-1511-length-11692-cov-2.606600_pt1 | contig 11692 bp, 10 predicted proteins | sample MGYA00580838_ERZ773026 | MGnify/ENA primary metagenome ERZ773026 (study PRJEB29015, sample SAMEA2738006) | human oral metagenome | biome: human oral; feature: human-associated habitat; material: dental | place: China | collected 2055 ... | reverse complement strand
ATTATTTTAGCCGTTGTATTTTTAAAAGAAAGATTAACTCGTACACAAACAATCGCATGTCTATGCGTCGGAGGGTCTCTACTGTACTTATTTATTTCACTTGGATCTCTTCCATGGATTTCTATCATCTTGGCGCTATCTTTTGGATTATATAGTTTATGTAAGAAGAAAATAGTATTGAGTCCTAAAGCTAGTCTCCTAATAGAAACTGCAATAGTGTCACCTATAGCACTTATATATACGAGTTATCTAATGTCCAATAATCTAATAACATTCCATAAATTTGGAACAGCTACCTTAATATACCTATTACTATCCGGGGTAATTACAGCGGTTCCTCTAATGTTATTTGCTAAAGGAGCAACAGATATTCCCTTATATATACTAGGTATACTTCAATACTTACCTCCTACAATGCAATTCTTTATCGGAATATTTATTTACGGAGAAGAATTAAGTGTGCAAAAACTAATATCATTCTCAATAATTTGGGTTGCCGTAGCTGTATTTTGTTATTCGGCTATTATCTCAATGAAAAAACAAAACCTAGTTAATGAAAGCCATAGAAAATAGTGGTTTATATCTAGTTTTAAAAAAACTTTAATACAAAACAAAAAACGAAGTTTGATTTCTCAAACCTCGTTTTTTTACTTTCAATTATGCAGCTTTTGAAGTACCTTGTTTAATCATAGAGATACCTGTTATAATAACAACCCCTATAATTACCCATGTTAATACTTCAAGTGGCATGCTCTTAACTAATGTATAAGCAACTGTTACCCCAATAATACCACCAATAGCAATAGCTATAGAACCAATTCTTGTATAGTTTCCTGCTTTAATGAATTCAGGTGAACCTATAGCCATAAGTCCAGCACAAGAACCCATCATGATTGGGAACGCTACAAGTGGACTTAGACCTAACATGTAAACCATAGCCATACAAGGTGCATATAATCCTACACCAGCCATCATAAGAGCTCCAAGAATGAAGTTACCTACAACACCGATAATAAGTTTAATACCTGTTAATCCTACAGCTTCGTTACCAGCTCCAAGAGCTTTTAACCATCCAAGTTGTCCTGATGCCATTAATAATGCTGTTACGATTAAACATACACCCATAACAAGTTGGATTTTTTTCTCAGGAAGTTTGTTTACTATTCTTGCTCCTACTAACGCACCTACGATTGCTGCTGCGATCATAGAGAATAGTGTAACACCTTCTACTTTTACCCCTGTTAAGAATAAGAATGCTTCTACTAATACTGGAATTGTATGTGCAACGTTTAATGTTCCAGGAATTTTTTTATCAGTATCTAAAAATTTAGTAATTTTAAAGAATAATGTTGTTGGTGCGAAGCTTCCGATACCTAATGTATCAAAGAAGTCAGTTACCAATCCAATAAAGAATCCGACAACAACGTTCTCTTTTTTCAATTCATCTTTATGTTTTACAAGGTCCACAGCAAATGAAACTACAAAAAACACCGCTGCTGCCCCTAATATAGCTAATAATACCGTCAATAAGTTCATAATTTTCTACACTCCTATCCTAATAAAAATCCATAAGTTAATTCATCGTCTGGATCGTATACATAGTTACTAAATCCTAAAATATATCCAGAACCTGTGATTTCTGGGATGATTGCATCATATCCCGCTAATTTTCTTTCTTCTACTATTCTACCTTTAAATAAAGTACCTAAGATACTTTCATATACGAATGGTTCACCTGGTTTAAGTTCACCTTTAGCATATAATGTAGCTAATTTTGCAGATGTACCTGTTCCACATGGAGAACGGTCGATGTTTCCATCTCCGAATACTACTACGTTTTTATAAGTAGCTTCTGGATGAGAAGGTTTGTCATAAATTTCAACTAAGTCTACAGTTTTAATGTGTTCTAAAGTTGGGTGTTGAATTTCGATATTAGCATTAACTGCTTCACGAATTTTTAGTCCTGCTTCTTTTAGTTTAGAAGCATTTTCTGGTTTAACTTCTAATCCTAATTGATCTGCAGAGATGATACAGAAGAAGCTTCCTCCAAATGAAATATCAAATTTGATATGTCCGATTCCTTCTACATCTAATTCTACATCGCGTTTGTATAAGAATGATTCAACGTTTTTGAATGAAACTTCTTTTACTTTAGCTCCGTTATCTTTTAACTTAGCTGTTGCATAAATAAGTCCAGCTGGTGTTTCTACTACTACTTCTTTTTCAGTAGCGCCTTCTTCTACATCAACCATACCAGTTTCTACAGCTGCAGTTACTGCCGCGATAGTATTGTGTCCACACATATTTAAGTAGCCACCAGTATCCATGAATACTAATCCAAAATCAGCTTCCTCTTTTGTTGGAGGTAATAGGAATGCTCCGAACATATCTTGGTGTCCTCGTGGTTCAAACATAACAGACTTACGAACATCATCTAAGTGATCGATGAAGTATTGTTTTTTCTCAACCATATCTTTACCAGGAATTTTTGGAATACCTGCAGTTACTAATCTTGCTGCTTCACCTGCTGTATGTGTATCAATAACTGAAATCATTTTATTTAGTTTCATAATTATTCACTCCTTAAATTATTTGTTATCTTGTCTCATTTTTAATTTTAACAATGCTAAGGCTTTTCTTGCATCAGTATAATCAATATTGTTTTGGCAAACTATTTCTGTTTCTATGCCTTCTTCTGATTTATTAAAGTCTAAAACAAATTTTGTATATTCATTTTCTACGACAAATTTATGTTTACCCATAAATTTCAAACCAACTATTGTAATACCGCGCTCCCCTATTTCAAACATAGTATTAGCGTAGTCAACATCACTATTACCCCAACCATCTGCTGATATTATAGCTCCATCCGTTCTCATCGCTTCTAACCAAGTAGCTGTTCTCCAACCAACTAAATGTTTTAGTCTGTTGTCTTGGGGAGTTCCCACAACTATAACCCCTTGGAAATCGATATCCGGATCTTCTGCCAAAGTATCTAATAATGGATCTCTAAAATGATGCAAACTAGTTTCTTTTGTAGATGGTCCTATACCCATAATAACACCCCTTCCTATACCATTGCTCTTATCGCACCATCACGATATTCGTTTGGTGTTAATAAGACGGGCATATTATTCATATCTATAATAGAAATACCTTTATCTATTCCACTAGGTTCAATAGGGAACAGTTGATTATCATACATCATGCCTTGTCCAGCTACCTCTTTCACTAAAGCTACTTTTGGTTTTCCTGGATTTTGTTTATTATAAAATTCATGTACTTCATCTGCATCACGACCACTCAAAACTTTCATAACTTCTCTGATATTTTGTAAATAAACATCTGATAGCTCGAAAATTGAGAATGCTAGTTCACGATTAAACTCAGCTTCTGGTTTTATAATAACATCAATATGGATTAAATAATCATCATCAGCTGGTGAACCAGCCTTGTTTAAAACTAACTGTTCTTGTAGGATACCCTCTGAAGAACCAAATTCATGCATTTGTTTCCCTTCTGTGTTTGCTCCTGTAAGAATCATATAAACACCTGTCAGAGTATGTGTAATCCCTTCTCCTAAACGTCCTATAACCTTTGTCGAAATTGGTACAACGTCCATTATAGTATTAACATAAAAATTATGTTCACGAGGGCGTATTATTTTAACCTCTACACTCTCAAAAATATCTTTATCATATTCTATTTCTGTTGGAATAATTAACTCATTATTCTCAATTTTTACTTTTTTTCCTAAAGCAACATCTTTTATATGGAATGCTTTTATTTGTAATTTCTCACTTGACATAATCATCATCCCTTTTTATTTATTCATCTGTAATGTAACAGCGCCTCTTCTGTACACTAGTACAGATATTCTTTTAAAAAAGAAGAGGGACATTTGCCCCTCTTCTCGGAATTCTCCTACACGTGAGCGATGTACTCAAATGGAAGAGGAACTATTTTACCTGAACTTGGTATTTTAATTAGTTGCTCTAATGTTGCTTCTAAGATTTGTGTTTGTTGCTCAACGTTTCCTGGTTCTCCTGCGTTTGCTCCCATTGGTACAAGTGGAGCAACGGCTCTTGGAGTACCGTTTTGACGCACTACTGGAGGTAGTGCTGCTATTAAGATTGTTGGAATACCTGCTTCCTCAATTGCTCTCTGCACGATCACGGCAGTTCTATGGCAAGTACCTCAACCAGCAGTTAAAATAACTGCATCAACATTTTCTTCTTTTAATTTTTTAGCGATTTCTGGACCTGTAGAGTTTGTGAAAGCCTCTTGGTCTCCACCACCACCCATGAATCCGTAGTGGAATTCTGCTACGCTTTTAATGAAACCTTTTTTAGCAAGTTCATGTAATCTATCGATTGGGAACATACAGTTGATATCTTTGTTAGCGTCTGCATTATCATAACCACCGTGAGATACCATAAGATCTGAACTATGTGCAGTATCCGGGATTTCACGGAATGTAGTATCCCCTGCTAAGTTAAATCTTTTATCTGTTTTTAAGTGAACCCCTGCAGCTGTAGCTAATGCTACTTTCATATCTTTTAATTCTTTAGTTACTGGAGCCCAAACTGGTTTCGGTGTAATAGGTACAAAAATCTCTGATTGTAGACCTTCAAATATCGTTAATGACATTCTAATTTCTCCTTCCTACTATTTTTCTTCGTTGTGTTTTCTATTTTGTACTTCTTGTTCTAACTTTTTAGTATTAAGTATTGCATTTACATAATGTTCGTCAGGTTCTTCATTTAATACTTCTGGATAACTTAGTAAAAAGGCAACTTCTTGTCCGATTTTTACTGGGTATTCCGAGATTAGCATTCTCATAGGAATTTTAAATTGCCCTAGGCGTCCTTTAATATCTATCGTAACGCTGGCGTCGTTATGATCGACTATAACCCCTTCGAACACTCTTTCTGTAGATGCATATTTTAATTTTTCAATCATAACTTACTTCCTATACTTTTAAATTTTAGTCTTCTTTTTCGTAAATTTCTTGACGTTTTTTAGATTTTGGTAATACTTGTTCGTTGTCAAGTAATTCAATTTTTTGTCCTGTAGCTTTTTCAATAACTTCTACATTATTTAATTTAACGTTTGGATTCCATTTTCTTTCAGCTTTTTTGATTGTTCCGCCACCCATTTGTGTTTTAAGCATTGCTAAAGCACGGATAGCATCTTCTTTACATAATGTGTTATTTGAAAGAATTTCGTTTTCGATACCTTGTTTAGATTTGTTGTTATCAACCATAGCTGACATGTATTCGTTACCTACAACAAGAGCACCTTGTACTGCTGAGTAAGTCATACCAACTACTGATACACCACGTTTACCGATTTCTTCGATGTGTGAAGCAAAGTCGATGTGGTTGTTACCAAATCCTTCAGTTGTAACGATAGCTCCATCGATATCCATAGCTTCGATAGTCATACCAACACGTTTAGATACATAGAATTTTTCTGAGTTAGCTTGAGGTGATCCAACTAGTAATACCCCTACTAAATCGATTTCTTCGTCAGCCATAGCTTCAAGTACTAATGGTTCACGGTAGTAGTGACGAGAAGTTTCTTTAGAAGCTGGTCCAATACATGTTAATGCGTGGATACCACCATCTAATACTTCTGTTGGAGCAAGCATAACTGGTAAGTTACCAAGGTCAACGTTTGGTTTAGCACCAAGTGTTCCTACTGGTTCAACTGGTAAGATTAAGTTATCGTGCATTGCACCTTGTCCCATGATTTCTTTAACGATTAATACTTTTTTGTTTCCTGGGTGACGATATTGTTCAATATTGATGTTTCCTACTACTAGGCTTTCATCATCTAATTCTTTAAGAGCTTTACGAATTTCTTCTGTAATATGGTCGAAAGCTTTATGCGCTGCTAATGGTCCTGGACGTTCCATGTTAGCTCCTGCTTTAATTGTTACTTGACCTTTAATGAAGATTTCACCTTTATCTGGAGCACCAGGACGTCCCCACATAATATTACGTTCTAATTCACCTTCAGAAGATCCGAATTCCCCGATTTGAACTCCGTTAGCATCAGTTCCTGTAAGAACCATTACTACACCTTTAAGTTCACGAGTAATACCATGTCCGATTTCTCCCTCTTCTTTAACACAGATAGGTTGAACGTCCATGATTGTTTCACTGTAAGTGTCATATTTATCAGGAGTGATGATTTCTAATTTAACATCTTCTACTAATTCTTGTGACTCTGCAGCTTCTTTACATAAATCTTCTGGAGTTCTTAATACTAAAGTTGTTCCTTGAATTTCAGTTTTTTCTCCAAAAACTACTTTATCAATTTTGTAGTGTTTAGTGTGTAGAGAACGGATGAACTTTGATTCACCTTCTACTTTTTCTTCTTTTACTTCTGCTGCAACCGCTGCATCAGCTTTAACTTCTACTGCTTTAGCTTCTACTGCTGGAGCTGCCGCTGGTGCTGCTGATGTTGCTTGCCCAGCAAATGCTGATAGAGGAATTTCTAAATTGATATTTTCCCCTTTTCCGATTTGAAGTTTAAATACACCTGCTTGTGCTGAAGCTTGAGCTACTGGAGCTGCTGCAACTGGTGCAACTTCTGCTACCGGTGCTACTGCAACTGGTGCTGCTTCTACAACTTCTTCTACTGCTTCTGTTTTTGTTTCTCCACCTTGTACTGCATCGATAATGCTTGGTGTAATTGGTATTAGAGCGTCTGTTGTTTTCATTAATTTCGCACCTAATACTTGTCCGATTGTTAATGCATCATCTGGGAAAGATAATAAACCTGAATCTACTAAATCATCAAATAGACCTGGATCTTCTAAGTTATCTGGACCAATTACGATCCCTTCCTCAGCTCTGCAACAAAATACCGCCTTGTCGTTTAAATGTTCTTTCGCTGTTTCTGCTGTAATTGACATTACTTCTAACCTCCAACTAAATTAATTCTTATTGTGTAATTCTAAGCTTTTATAGCTTCTATATAAATGATGGTCAGTGGCACGAAGTACATGGTCGGTACTATGATAAACTTTTACTCCTAACCTAGGAGCTACACCTGTCACGGTGTTAGTTCAATCCTGACAAGTACCAGCAATGACTGCTTTCGCACCATCTTTTTTCATTTTTAATACTTTTTCCGCTTGTCCTGGGCAAATACCTGGCAACTCACAACGTAATCTTCCATTTTTATCTGGTTTCATACGTTTACACATTTGAACAGAAACTACTTCTGCTCCCATACCATCGGCGATTTGGCGAAGACGCTCTTCTTGAGCTCCACACTCACAAATAAGTATTCCTACTTTTTCTTTTTCTTGTGGGTATGGCATAGCAACTAGTAAACCACCAGTAGTTTTGTTAATAGGCTCTTCTTCTCTAGCTGGGCGTCCTGTAAATGGTCCACCACGAACTATTTCTCCATGCGGATTTATGTAGCCTCCAGCTCTTTCTATAAACACACTAATTGGCAATCCAATTGGTACATCTAAGAAAATACTTGGATTTTGAACACGTCCACCTACTGTTAAATCCTTATCTATAAGTGGTTTGTCTTCTTCAATAGCATTTACTACATGTTTAATAGTTTCAACGTTTGAGATAATTGCATTAGCTTCTAATGGTAATTGACCTGGTTGTAAAATCACACCTAATGTTTCACGCACGATAACACGTTCATCCCCTGCTGGGTACATATTAGGTAAAATCTTAATACTAATATTAGGCTCATTTTTACATGCTTTACCTAGTGCTAATAGTGCTTTACGATATTTTGTTTTAATAGCAATATATCCTTCTTTAGCACCTGTTAGTTCCATAATGTATTTCATACCACGAACAAGCACTTCTGGTTGTTCTTCCATAAATTTAACATTATGTCCTAAAATTGGTTCACACTCAGCTGCGTTAGCTATAAGATATCCACCAGGAATTTGTGTAGAAAACTTGATTCCAGTAGGGAATCCTGCTCCACCAACACCTACGATACCAGCATCTTTAATTTTTTGCAGATAATCATCTGTTTTTTCTAATCTCACATAATCATCAGTTTGTTCTTTATCTAGTTTCACAACTATATCCATTTCAGTTATTTCTTCAACAACTCCTGACAAACTTGCGTGAATATTAGCCCCTAATCCAGCTGGTACAGCAACAAGTTGCCCACGTTTAACATGGTCGCCCACATTAACTATTGCTTGACATGGACCACCTACGTGTTGTTTTAACGGAATGTGTATTTTTTCAACATCAAACTCTATCATTCTTTTTCCTCCTTTCCTCAAAAATTCTTTACAAGCAGTAGTTCAAAACTTCTACTACATTTATTGTATAACAGTTTCACTTTTTTTGCAAAGGTTTTTTTAAAAAAAATGTATTTTTCTTTTCTCTACTCTGTTCTTCTAAGCGATAAAAAATAACACCAATATTATAAATTCAATGCTTTAACTCCACGAATAATATTATTTTGTTATTTAAAAAATAGTATTTTAATTGAAATATATTATCACTTAAACGCTTTATCGGCTACAAAAACTGTTTTATACATCATCTTCAATGTTATAACATAACAACAGTGTTCCTGTGTTATACTTGTCTTGAATATTTATATTTTTAAGTAAAAAATTTATAATTCTATTCTCACTCAATACTATGAAATAGCGCTAAAAATTTAAGATATACTTATACCAATCACATAAAATCAGTCAGTAACTTTTAAAATTTTTTTCTTATTTTAAATAGGTGTTCTATAAAAGATGTTAATACAAATTAATACAATAAAACAGTACCTGCGATATTTTCATAGGTACTATTAAAAAACCAGCTTTTGTGATATTTCCAAAAGCTGGTTTTTTATTAATTATTCTAGTTCTGCTAATTTTTCTTTTAAGTAAGGTACTAAATCATCTTTTAAATCACTTTTTAGCGCAAAGTCAATAGTAGTTTTAACAAACCCAATAGTTTCCCCTACATCGTAGCGTTTACCTTCAAAGTCATAGGCATAAACATTTTCTTCTTCATTTAACATTTGAATAGCGTCTGTAAGTTGAACTTCTCCTCCGACACCAACTTGTTTTTTAGCTAAATGCTTGAAGATCCCTGGATTAAGAACATAGCGCCCCATAATAGCTAGATTCGATGGCGCTGTACCTGGAGCAGGTTTTTCTACAAAAGTTTCTACTTCGTAAAGTTTCTCATCTTGCCCTTTAGGAGCTATAACACCATAGCGATGCGTCTGATCTTCTGGAACAGTTTGAACTCCAATAACAGAGCAACCAGTACGTTCACTTTCATCTATAAGTTGTTTTATCGCTGGTTTTTCATCATTAATTACAATATCATCCCCAAGTAAAACAGCGAATGGTTCATCACCTATAAAGCTACGTGCAGTTAGAATTGCATCTCCTAATCCTGCCATTTCTTTCTGACGAACATAGTGGATATTAGCTAATGTTGTTGGGTATTTCACTTTTTCCAACAGTTCTAATTTCCCTTTATTTTCTAATTCTACTTCTAACTCTACGTTTCTATCGAAATGATCTTCAATTGCTCTTTTTTGTTTTCCTGTAACAATTATTATATCTTCAATCCCAGCTTTTACCGCTTCTTCTACTATATATTGAATAGTAGGTGTATCAATTATTGGTAGCATTTCTTTTGGTAATGCTTTAGTTGCTGGTAAAAATCTCGTTCCATAACCAGCAGCTGGTATTATTGCTTTTCTTACTTTTTTCATATATCCACCTATATTTCTAAAATTTAACAGACTTATCATACCACGTTTTGTATATTTTTGCAAATTTCACAAGTCAATCAAACTATATTTCCAACATTTTATCATTCTTAAAATTCTATTATACAAACAAATTCATTGATAATATAATGTTTCTCTATTAACGAACCTAGGTTTTCAAACATTTATCGAACATGATAGAGAGAGGGAGTGTCTCTTTACTGATGTTTATTGCTATCTTGTATTCAATGCCTGAACTACTACATTAGCTGTACGCTCTTTCCCATTTCTATAATATATTACTTTAATAGTATCCCCTATTTTTGTTTTTTCAAATAAGTATTTTCTTACTGACGCAACATCTTTTATTTCTTGGTCATTTATTTTAGTAATAATATCATACTTCTCTAGACCTGCTTGAGCTGCTGGAGTATTGCTTTCAACCGAGCGAATAACAACACCCTGTTTCCCATTAAAGTTTAATTGAGATTGTACAGTATCACTATCTAGCGTATTAACCGAAACAAGTTGCACACCTAACGCTGGACGCATAACTTTACCAGATTTCTCCAATTGTTCTGTTATTAATTTCACTTCATTAGATGGTATACCGAACCCTATCCCTTCTGCCGAAACATTATTTGATGCTTTGGCAATTTTTGATTCATTAATACCTATAAGTTTACCTTCATTATTAATCAGCGCCCCTCCACTGTTACCAGGGTTAATTGCCGCATCTGTTTGTATAACCGTTTGATTCCAATCGTTAACCCCATCACCATCAATATCCATAGGTATTTGACGATTCACCGCTGAAACTATACCTTTAGTTACCGTATTTGATAAAGTTACGTCTAATGGCGATCCTATTGCAAAGGCAGTTTCCCCTACAGCTATTTTATCGCTATCTGCGAAATCCATAGTTGTTTTAACGTTATCAGCTTTGATTTTCAATACAGCAAGGTCAGTCCAAACGTCTGTACCCACTACTTCTGCAGTTACATTAGTTCCATCACTTAAGATAACTGATAATTTTTTAGCCCCATTTACTACGTGATTATTAGTTACAATGTAAGCTGTATTCCCTGATTTTTTGTAAATAACCCCACTCCCACTTGATGCAGGTTTTAAATCGCCAGAATTATTAGAGTCACTGTTACTAGAACCATATTTTGAACGTTTAGAAGAATTACCCCCTAAAATCGAGTCTAAATTGTTATTTGAGGCACTTTGATAGTTAACGATAGATACAACAGCATCCTTAGCTTTTGAAATAGCATTAACCGTCGTTTGTTGATTATCTTTATCTTCTTTTGTCGCTGTTACTGAAGAAGTTAAAGCTTTCCCTGTCCCCATTACCGCTTGTGCTCCAAAAACACTAGTTGCACCAAGGGCGAATGCAGCAAAGACAGTTAAGAACAATTTACCGTAGTTTCTACTATCTTTTGGTTGTTGACTATCATCGAATTCAAACCTATTTTTCTCATCAAGTTCTCTATATTCCGCTTCTGTATATTCAGTATCCGTATACCCAGTATCATTATAGTTCATATCTTTAAACTCTTGTTGATTATCATATCTATTAAATTCTTCATTATTTGTATTATTACTCGACATATTATGATTTTCTAAATTATTATTTTTTTTATCTTCCATTTAGTATCCCTCCGCAATTAAAGTATTTAAACGTTTAAATTATTGATAAGATTAATTTTTTGTATTAAATTCTTAATTTACAATTACATATTATCAATAACAGTTTAAACAAAGTTTAAAGGAAAGTTTAAATTAACTTAATGTTTTTCATAAGACAAAAGCAAAGAACAACTCTTTAGCTTCTAAGTTGTTCTCCACTTTTATTATTTAAATTTGAGTGTTAAAAATTGAAAAAATCTAACTAAATTGAATAACCCGCAAAAACTAACAATATAATAATAAATAAATATTTTATCCACAT
>ERZ773026.1508-NODE-1508-length-11717-cov-10.307494_pt1 | contig 11717 bp, 14 predicted proteins | sample MGYA00580838_ERZ773026 | MGnify/ENA primary metagenome ERZ773026 (study PRJEB29015, sample SAMEA2738006) | human oral metagenome | biome: human oral; feature: human-associated habitat; material: dental | place: China | collected 2055 ... | reverse complement strand
AAGAATTTTACCGATATTTCTCTTGCTTGCTTGTCGGTATTTTTACTTCGGCTGCTTTTATCTGAATAATATGCTCCGGCTCGCGTGCAGTCCGTCGCTATACTAGCATTACATCCAGCTTCAAATTTAGCTATATCCTCATCTGCTCCGGCCAAATTTAAAGAGCATAGCCCGGCAACGACCACAGCTAAAACGATTTTTTTCATTGTTTTCCTTTTGATGAGATGAGCTTTTATTATATCAAACATCCCACCTATTTACAACCCCGACTTTTTACGCTATAATTCTAAAAAATAGTTAAATATTTTATAGGGCGAGCATACCGCCCGTATATACGCAATGCGAAAGCATTGCGTATAACGTTCGGTGCTCGTAAGGGGGCAAATCCCCCTTAACCCCCTTAGGCAGCTCGCGCCGTAGCAATTGAGAGGTTTTAATTTGATCGATAACTCGTCCGTAGAAAATAAAATTTTAATTTGCTGCATATACGTTGTAGCGCTAGGTATCGTCTTTATGCTAGGCTGGCTGATCTTCTCTTCAGTCTTTTTTCTATTAGCCTGTTTGCTGGGAGTTATCATACCTTTATGGTTTTTAAGCGAAATTTTAAGTTGGATTAGAGGCAGGAGTAATGACTGACGATCAGAACAAAAGCTTTCCAAAAAGCAAAAAAAGAGCTGGGAAAACCAGAACTATCACAAAAATAATGCGTCTTACGCCGGAGGAGTGGAGTAAAATTCAAGAAAAAATGGACGATGGCGGGGGAGTAAATTTTACCAAATACGCTGTAAATTCGATGCTATCGCGATCTCTTACAAAAACGCCGCTCACAAAAGAGCTAATCCTTGAGTTATCGCGCCAAGGTAATAACCTCAATCAAATCGCTACGAGGCTCAACAAGGGCGAAAGTCTTGACAGAGTAGGGTTAAGTATTATCTCAAGGTCGTTTGAGGCTCTAAGGGGCATCTATGAGCTTCTAAACGGCAAACATCAAGACGAGCAAAAAGCAAAAAACGATGATAGTCAAATTTCTACCCAGTAAAAGCGGCGGCGGTATAGGTAGCGTTAATTACGTTCTGAACGAAAGAGTACAGCAGGGTACGGCAAAAATTTTAAAGGGCGACGAGGCTCAAACTAGGGCTATAATAAGCCAAATTTCAAAAAAACAAAAGGTATGCTTCGGAGTTTTAAGCTTTCAAGAAAGCGCCGCAAGGATATCAGAACAAACTAAGCTAGAGATAATGGCCGACTTTGAACGCACGCTACTAGGCGACTTTATGAAAGAGCGCGTAAATATCTTGTGGGTGCAGCACGAAGACAAAGGCGGTAGGCTGGAGCTAAATTTCATCATCCCAAAAATAGACCTAGTCACGGGAACGAGCTTTAATCCGTTTTTCTATTCAAAACCCGACCTTACCAGGATCGATCTTTGGAAAAAAGCCGTAAATCTCGAATACGGCTTTAGCGATCCTGACGATCCTGGCAGAAAAAATACTATAAGCGCAAGCAAAAAAGACATTAAAAACTACGCAAACGTTGAAGCTTTGGATAAAACCTTACACGAACTAGTAGAAGCTGGAATAATCAAAAGCAGGGCTCAAATGCTAGAACTGCTACGCAATGAAAATATACAAATCAGCAGGGAGACCAAAAACTCAATCACTGTGATCCTGCCGGGCAGCACCAAAAAAAATAGACTTCAAGGGGGAATTTATGCAGATTTCAAATACGCTAGAGAGCTTGAAGAGCGCGGCGCAGAAACAATCCGAAGAATACGTCAATATCATAACCGAGATATTCAATCAGAAATTCAACAATACCGAAACCAAATTAACGAACTTGTATCAAGGCGAGATGAATACAATATCGGAGAATTTGAACTCAAAACTAGAAAGCATCGAGCAAAAAGCAGAATCGACATTCAGAAAGATAGAACACTCAGCCAAGCAGACCAACGCCTACAAATGGACGACCTTAGCTCTAACGGCAATATTATTCGCGCTGATCGGAGCAGGCTCGGGCATATGGATAACCTGGAACAAAATAAACCCGGCGACGCAGTGGCAAATTCCGCAGGAAATGAGATACGTCGAGAGAACCAAGAGCAAAAAAGCGACCAATTATTTCCTCGAAATACCCAAAGAGAAAGTGCAAACGGATGGCAATATGGCTTACATACACATCAAGACGATCGAGGATTAAGCGATGATGACGGCATTAGAAGAGGAATTGATAACAGAAAACGAGAGATTGACGCAGCAAGTCAAGCAATTGCTCCTAGAGTTGAAACAAGAGCGAGACTACAGCAACGATCTAGCGATGAGGCTAAACGACTGGAAAGCGACAGACGAAAAAGAAATCAACGAGCTGCTGCAGAACATCAAGAACGAATACGAGAGCGTTATAGACGACTTGACGAAGAAAATACAAAGCAATGGACAGAATATAGAGCTATTAGAAAAAGAGATGACGAGATACGAAAACTATATCAAGACGCAAGAAGAGCAGTTGAACAGCTATTCCAGCGAGCTAAATCAACTATTGGCAACCTTATCGAGCATGCAAAACGACTGATTCTAGAGCAAAAAGAGGAGCAAGACCGAGAAAAGCGCAAACGTAGCGGTAGCGGTATGGGGCTGAGCAGATAAATTTTAGCCTTTTTACCTAGTTTCCCTTGACGATGTCGGTAAAGTCTGACCAGTCCTCGACCTTAAAAGCGCGTATATCTCGCACTGATTTTTTAAACCAATCAATCCCTGATAAACGATTGATAGCTTTATAGACCGTCGTCAACGTATTTTCCTTAGCTACACTCATGTAAACGCTACCTTGAGTCCACTCAAACCCCAGAGCTTCCAATTCCTGCCTTATTTCGTCATATGCACGGTTATAAGGCTCCCCGTAAGTCTTTTTTAAGTCATCGATCTTTAAAACAAAAGCTATAGCATACATTTTTCGCTCCGTTTTTTAATGAATTATATTATATCCTCTAAAAAGAAGCAACCTTGCGGCGCTTTAGCGCATAAGCAAGGCAAAATCAGGGGGTAAGGGGGCGGTGCGCAGTGCGTAAGCACAAGCACGTACACACGCCCCGGTTCCGATTTGATTCTCTAATACGATCGAGCAAAAAAAATCGCAAAAAAACTGTTGCGCTGAATTTGTTTATTGTAAATTTGTCTTGAATTTGTCGGTTGTTGCCAGAGCCGTATTTTAGGGGGTTATAATGATATAAAACCGAGTTTTTTGATTTCAAAACCGAGTTTTTTGATTTCAAATTTAAGAGAAAACCGAGTTTTTTGATTTCAAATTTAAGAGAAACCCGAGAGAGATATTATTAACTCGGTTTTAAGCTTAGAATAGATAAAATTTCTATGTTTTAAGTTTGCTTTTAGGAATAAAAATGCCCGAACATGATGATATTGTAATCTTAGATAAGGGGTTTACTCGTAATCAATCAAGAACTAGCCCAGCGATAAGCACAGCTAGGGCAAAAATGAGTGCAAATGAGCTAAAGGCTTTTTATCAGATCAGCACACTTGTCAAGCAAGACGACACGGATTTTTTAATATACGAGATTTCATCTGATGATTTTGTAAAAAAGCTTGGTTTCAGTGAGACAAATGATAGCTATATCAAAGATCTATGCAGAGGGCTGCTTAAACAGATATTTGAGATCGAGCGACCTGACGGTACCTGGGAGGCATATAGCATTTTTAGCTCTTTTAAATTTAAACCAAAGGTGCGCACGATTACAGTCCGATTTAACGATGAGATGAAGCCTTTTTTGCTAGAATTAACCCAATACACAAAGATTCATCAGGTCGAATACATCAGGCAGTTTGAGAGTAAATATGCCATTAGAATTTATGCTCTGTTAAAAGACTATCGGCTGCTCTCTTATAGAGATATTGAGATCGAAGCACTTAAAAAAATGCTTGTTTTACCAAAAAGCTATAAAGATTTTACAGATATTAGCCGATTTGTATTAATGCCTGCTGTTAAAGAGATCAATGCCAAAAGCGATCTTGAAATTTATAGTATCGAACCGATCGAAAAACAAGGCAAGAAGATTGTCAGGATAAGGGTAAATTTTGGGAATAAGGCTGACAAACAGGCAAACCAGATAATGAAATATTTGGAGCAAAGATACAAAAGATCAGGTCAAGATCCTAGTGTCTTTTATGGTTTTTACTATTCCATATCTGATGAGCCTCGATCTAAGGGCGAAATTTTTAGGATCACAAAGATAGAAGTTGATAGCAGACCATATTTTACTGCTTTTAGTGAAAAGCAAACGTTGTTTGCGGTGCTAGGGAAAAAAGAATTTATGAAGCGGTTGCTTGGTGGAATTTATAAGGCTCTAATCTTTATGGCAGATACCGAAAAGAGGCAGTCTTTAGATTTAGATCAGTGGCAAAACGAGCAAGATAAGATCACACAGATGAAAAGGATCTTGGATAGCTGGGAAAAAGGGTTAAAATAAAATGGCTTATAAATCTAATTTAAAGATATATAATTTTAAGATCCAAATAATCGATATATTCGAGCTCTTAGGAATAAATTGAATACTGGTGTAATAATTGTTTATCAATAATGGTTAAATTTTTAAAAGAACATGTTATAATCCATTTTAATAACAATTCTTATAAAGGAGACACAATGTTAAAAGTTTTTAAAGTGGCACTTCTAGGTGCTTTAGTAGCAACAGCTAGCTTGAATGCCAATGATTTCTTGTCTAAAGCTACGGGCGGGGCATTGAGTGATGTTGACTTTGGCATCAAAAAATTAGATGCCGCAGAAATGAATAGCATAAAAGGTGGATATTATGTATCTAGTGATTATTATGAGCTTATAAATATAAAATCTGGCTCTACCTCTCTTGTTCAGATAGGTAAACTGGTTAGGTTAAGTGATGAGGAGAGAAACAAAAAAGCACTAGGATATTATCAGAATGATAGTGCTGGAAGTGGTTATTGGGCAGAACAAAGATATAGGGAAGCTGTAAGCGTTGCGGATCCAAGCAAGGATGAATATCTAATGATAACAGCTACTAAGGTTACTAGGACAGGTGCTTTTGGTGTGCCTATCCCTACTTTTAGTCAGGGAGCCATCGTATTAGGTTTTGCAAACGGCACAGCATATAAACTACGCAATGCTGATTTATCAAGCTATATAGCCTCTGATGCAATGCGCTATGAGAAAAATAATCTCAATAGAGCATTGGTAGTAAACTACCGATAATTATAAAGCCCCATTTGGGGCTTTAAAGGATTTAGTTATGAAAATATCAAATAGCACTCAAACTATTGTTTCAAATATTTCAGTTACTAAGAGTAAAATTCAAAACAGTGATATTGTAGACACTAATGATAGCATTTTAGGCTACAAGGTCGATAAGGATGGCTACTTTACGAACGAATTCAATAAAGCTGCAGGCATACCAGATGACTATAAAATCCACTCGGACACTATAAAATCACTCGTTGGTGTAAGAACTAGACATGAATTCTCTCGTTCCTTTAAAAGTGTTGACATTGCAAAGACAGTTGGAAATGCCTATAAAGTCTTGACCCAGCTTGTAGATGAAAAAACACTAAATTCAAAAGAGAGCTTTACAACAGACGAGATCTCAAAATTTCCACAAGGCTACGAATACGATAAAAAGACACTAAGGATCACCAAAAAATACAATACTGCATCCGATTATTTTTCTGCAGAGCTTAGCTTTGACCCAAGAATAAACAAAGGTAGATCTTTGAGTAATACTTTTTACAATCGCTCTACTCGTGAGTATTACACCAATGGCAATAAACTAAAACCATCGACTGATATTTTTGATAACAACAATAATGGCAAAGAGACATTTACACCTAATGGACTAAATTTCAATACTACACGAGACAAATATACAAACAAAGATGGCTCCATTACAAAAGGAGGGCTTTTGGTTGGTATTTTAAATGAAAATTTGAGGACGACCGAAGGGGAAACGACATATGTAGGGATATTAAACGGATACAATAAAAATCTAGATGCCGATGAATACAATAAACAAATACAGCTTTGGCTTTTAAACCATGACCCTGATAGAGTTTCGGATGAAGAGTTTAATGCACTAAGTGAGCCAATGAAAGAATTTATAAAATTTCATCGTGCGCTTGATAATATAAATCAAAGAGCTAAAAATACATCTAAAAAAGAGGAAACTGACACTCCAAAAGATCCTTTACAAATTTTATTCGAGCAAATGGATAAAGACTTTAAAGAGATGCTTAAAAAGCTACAAGAAAGAGCCCAAAAAGCAAGACTCGAACAGCAAAAAGCTATGCAGCAAAATTTAGACGCGCAAACTATGAAAAGCGCAAACCAAACCTCAAAAGACGCGCTAAATGAAATGCTTGAATTTCTAAGTAAAATGTCAAAGCAACACGGCGTAAATTTAGACATAAACGAAGTAAAAACGGCGTTTATAAATTTAACTGACAGCTACAAATTTAATAATAAAACAATAAATATCAAAGCTTAAATTTCTATTTTATAAGGATATAATATTGAAGAAAGTATTAGTATTGCCAATTCTTGGTGCAAATTTTCTATTAGCTTCAGATCCAGTTACGATCGACAGTCTTTTTAAAGAACAAGTAGGTCTAAGAAGTATAACAACGCTATCGGTAATGAGCACAGGAAATTCAAATTCTTATGATCTATACCCAAATATCAATATAACTGGGGATCCAGTCATATACAATGACACGAAGCAGCTATCCATAAATCAAACCCTCATTTATAAAATTACACCAAAATTCGACATATTAACTTCTTTTGGTGCGTACTATGCTAGAAAAGAATTTACAAATGTGAATACCTATCAATTTGATCATAAAGATGTAACGGATTTTAATTCGTTATGGTTAGGCTTTATATACAAAGGCGATAGTATCGGTGATGTAGTGCCACAACTAAAATTTCAAACCGCTCTGCTTACAAGAGAAAGGGTAATCAATGAGAAAAAGAATTTTTACCTAAAATCTTACTCTTTTGAAGCTTCTTTACGAGGTTACTCTGATCCAGTTATATGGTCACTATATACTGGGTTTGGCTATAATAGTAGTAGGAAATTTAATATTGGCAAGATTGAAAACGGCAATACATTTAATATAGGCGGTAATATGTCTGTCGTGCTAAGTCCAAAGATAACTCTCGATCTAGGCGCAGAGCAAAGATACCAAACAGAGCAAAAGGTAAGAGGTAATAAAATCTCAAATGTTCGTTCAATTCCAACCTATAGCGTCGGTTCTACTTACAGCCTAAGCGATGATATGTCAATCTCCTTTTCAGCTAATCTTGGCGGATCTAGTGCAGCACCAGATAGCATTTTTAGCGTAAGTTTATGGAAAAAATTCTAAGGGCACTTTTCCCTTTCGTCTTTATTCCATTGTTCCTTAATGCAGAATTTGCTGTTAAGTCATATCATGAATTTAGAAACGAAAATGTTATAAGGCAAAGCTATGAGCAGTCTTGTGGAGCTTCATCTTTGGCTACACTAATAAGCATGCTCGACATAAAACAACTTAGCGAGCTTGATGTGCTTGAAAAAATGTCAGAAAATAAAAATTCACTAAATACGGACATGGTAAGCTTTAAAGATCTAAAAGAAACATCAGCTAAGCTTGGATATGAGGCACAAGGTTATCGATTAGATAGAAATTTATTTGATAAGCTAAATATCCCAGTCCTTGTCAAGATTGAAAATGATCCACGTTTTCCTCACTTTGTGATAGCCATAAATCATCCAGGAGATTTTGTAACGATCATGGATCCTAGCTTTGGCGAATATGTAAGCTTAAAGAGTGATTTTTTTAAACTCTGGGATAGGCAGAGTAAAGGCGGATATGCTTTGATCCTTGCTTCAAATAGCGGTGTCCTAAAAGGACATAAGCTAAATTTACCAAGCAAGAATTTATTTCTAAAATAATTCTTAAAAATTTATCCCTTAAAAAAGAAAATCCACAGCTAGTTAAAATTTAACTATCCATGACTAAGTATCAGTAAAACCTATTTGCTATTAGTCTTACTGCTAAATTTATATACTATTACAATCAGTCATCACTAAACAAGGGATGACCAGCAATTTTTAAACTCGTGAGCCTGCCATGGACCGAGTGCGGTTTAGCAATCAAAGGCAAGGGCGCTCCATTATCGCTGTAATTTGCCAGGATCTTTAAATCGCCAATGTAGATTTCTTGACACAGCTATAAAAAATCCAGATCTTTTTATAAGACTATTAATTACTTATCAACAACACGCCTACCATTAAGCTTATACTAAATAATAATGTAATACTATATGTTGATAACATATAGTATTACATTAATTTAATAAGGTATAGGCATGAATTTAGCGGTTTTGCAATTAAAAGGCGGGGTAGGAAAAACGCCGCTGAGCTTTAGTTTAGCAAAAGACCTGGGCTTAAATTGGCAAAGCAACGACGACTCGGTAGTGCCACAGTTTTATAAAAAAGGCAAAATACTGGATCGATGCGAGATCGCACCCGATACGATCTACGACTTCGGCGGATTTGCTTCGGCCGGAGTATTTGATATCCTAAAACAATGCGATTTTATCATAGTTCCGATCACGCCAAATCCAAATGCAATAAAGAGAGCAGCAAGTACCATATCTCAAATAAAACCGCTCGGCCGCAGAATTTTAGGGATTGTAACAGATGTATCATCTCAAAAAGAATTTGACGAAACTGTCTCCGAAATTAAAAACGCAAAAATAGTATGTAATAAATTTTTCGTCCTAAAAAGCTCAAGAGCTTTTGAAAACACTATAACTATGGGTAAAAGCTTTACCGAGCTTTACGATGAAAGCCCACTATCAAAGAGACAATACCGATCTTTTATCGAAATGTACAAAAAGATCGTAGACTACATAAAGGAGAACGAATAATGGCTAAGCTAAATTTAGATCTATCTGAAGCCGGATTAGAAATTTTAACAACTGCGGATTTTGAGGCCCAAGACGCAATGAGTAAAACAAAAAAAACCGGCGGCAGACCAAAAAGCGCGAATCCAGCAGATAAAAGAACCACGATGTTTCTATCCAGCGACGAAGTAGCTTTTTTAGACGAGATGGGCTATATAACCAGAACGAATAGAACGCAATACCTAAGATCGATCATCAGAGAAAAAATGGCAGCCATTAAAAACGATGCGATATAATGACGGTAAATACAAGGAGCAAGAAATGACAAATGCAGTTATGCTTCAAGCCAAAGATGGTTTTACGCTGACTAGCGATATTATCAACGCTATGAAGCAGCTATTTGGCGAAAAAATCAACGTAATAGAACTTGACGGCGATATGATCGAGGCACTTAGCGGCGAGATAAGCCAAACCGATGCTGCAAATCTAAAACGTACCGTTGAAAAACTAGACAAGGGCGAACTCAAATTTTATTCGGAGAATGAATTCTCGCAGCAGCTAGCCAAACGGGGCTATCAGTGGTAATTAAATACACCGGCGAGTTTTTGGACGAATTAGGCGAAATCGCCGATTATATCACTAGAGATAGTAAAGCAAGGGCGGATAGTTTTATACAAAATTTAAAAGCCGAAATCGTAAAAATCCCAGATATGCCTTACTCCTACCGCAAAAACAAGACTATCGACCGAGAAAACATAAGAGATTTAATTTTTAAAGGCTACACTGTTACTTTTTCGATCAGCGATAATGCGATAGAAATATTGGGGATCTATAAGCAAAATTTGACGCGCTTCTCCTAAAATAGCTTTGATAAAGATCGATCTTCATAGAAAGACGGCGGCCATTAGAAACCTTAAACCCCAAACCCCCTAAAACAGGGCATTTCACTCTTTAAGTTTCACCCGAGCTTACAGCTTATAAACCTTAAACTAAAAAATACCCCTTTCAAAAGCCCTAAACCAGGGCTTTTAAACCCAGCAGTATTGAAAACAAACATTTTCATTAGCATTTAGTTATCGATCAAAGTCCGGATCTTGCTTAGAAGGCTTCTTTTTAAGTGGATTTTCTATCTCGACCATGTCTACGGTCGGGTCTTTTTTTGGATTTTTTACTATTTGAGCATCAAAAGATAGGCCCTATTATACGGCTTATAGCGAAAAAGACGTAATATTCGCGATCATGGGCAAAAAAGACTTTGCTGCGCGCCTAATAGACGGAATTTACAACGCTCTGATCTTTACGGCCGAGAACGAAAAGAAAAATCAGCTCGATCTAGATCAGTGGCAAACCGCTCAAGACAACCTAGCTCAAATCAAAAAAATAGCTAAGGAGTGGGAAGAGCAAGGCAATAGGATTAAATATTAATATATATTAAATACTAGCATTATTATAAATAATAAGAGTTATCATTTTTTACTATACTAAAATTCAAGAAAATCTAAGCAGATTTATATGAATTTTTAAGCCGTCCTCTGCTATAATTCTCCCTGTAATTCGGATTTAAGGCTACTTAATACATTCAAGCAGCTCATAAGCCGCCAGTGGCGGACAAAGAGCAAAAAATCAACAAAATAGTAACATTTTACGGGTGTTTTTAAAACGTGATATTTATCAATGTTTTTTAAACAAGAGATTTCAGGCTAGGGCGTATTATGCCCTTAAATTTCGAATTACGCAAAAATTGTTTGAGTGAATAAAACCCCCTTTGTCCGAATTACAATAAACAAAAGGAGTTGTTAAGTGAAAAAAACAATTATAGCATTTTTAGTCGCGCTTTCAGTGATCCTCGCGGGTTGCAGCGCTTTATTTAGCGTTGGACATAGCAATACCAACACTATAAACCAAACAAATCATAAAGAATAAAAAAAGGATAAAAAAATGAACAATATAGCTAATAGTCAACAAGCAGCAAGTGCGCCACAGCCTTATATTCCAAATAAATATAGCTTTGAACAACAGCAAGCAATGGCTTTTGCTTTTCTAAAAGCATTTTATAATAGCCGCGAGCTAGGATACAACGTCGATAGATACAAATATACCGACGTAACCCAAGAGATCATCGACGTAGTAAACCAGATGGCGTATCAGATCATTACTACGGCCAGGATCACCAGTGTAACCATGATAATTCAAGAGCTAGCCAAGGTAGTGCTAGACAGTATATCTATTAACGGTAAATTTTCACCGGCGGATTGTATAGCGGCTCTTATAGATTTTGTCCTCTTTAACCAAGACGTAAAAGATGCAGGGAAAATTCTTATTCAAGCCAGCGATACTTTGCTTAGAGAAAGAGCCATGATCAGAAAAAGCTTTTTAGGCAATGCGGTGCTAATCCAGATTCTCAATCGAGAAAAGAGCTATATCGAGCTAAAATTTAACGGATTTTAATCCGGTAATGCAAGCGCTTTAAAGCGCTTGCTCATACTTGCAGCTCCATTTGGCGCCTAGTTTGCAAGCTTTTTTATAAAAATATTTTGCTTTCTTTTTATCTACTTCAAAGCCGTAGGTTCCATTTTCATACCGCAACCCAAGCATTTCGCAGCCGCTTCCGTAATCCAAATCGCATGATTTTTCGATATAAAATTTAGCCTTTTTATTGTCGCCAAATATCGCTTCATAAGTAGCCGCCAAAATTAAACAACCGTTACCGTCTTTTAATTCACAGGCTTTATCCAAGAATTTTACCGATATTTCTCTTGCTTGCTTGTCGGTATTTTTACTTCGGCTGC
>ERZ773026.1506-NODE-1506-length-11723-cov-94.850189_pt1 | contig 11723 bp, 7 predicted proteins | sample MGYA00580838_ERZ773026 | MGnify/ENA primary metagenome ERZ773026 (study PRJEB29015, sample SAMEA2738006) | human oral metagenome | biome: human oral; feature: human-associated habitat; material: dental | place: China | collected 2055 ... | reverse complement strand
CCGGCTCGGGCGCAGCCCTGCAGCGGGATGCCGACGGCGATGGCCCCGGCGCGCCCACCGCCGTGTCGGAAGGCGACATCATCAGCGCCGCGGACTTCGGCAAACTCAGCTGGAACAGCGCCCACAACGACGGTGGCAGCTTCCGCTTCGTGCCGCTGGACGCCAACCAGAAGCCCATTCTGGGGGCCTCCGCACAGACCATCACGGTCAGCGAGTCCCCAGCCGCCCCGGACTATCCCGCCGCCCGTGACCCACTGGCCGTGGCACACGACCAGACGCTGACGCTGGGTCAGGAGCTGTTTGCCGGCAACGCTGCCGACAAGGCCCCCGCCTTCATCCGCATCGAGAAGATCACCCCTCAGGGTGACACCGGCTCGGGCGCAGCCCTGCAGCGGGATGCCGACGGCGATGGCCCCGGTGCCCCCACGGCCGTGTCGGAGGGCGACATCATCAGCGCGGCAGACTTTGGCAAGCTCAGCTGGAACAGCACCCACAACGACGGTGGCAGCTTCCGCTTCGTGGCGCTGGATGCCAACCAGAAGCCCATTCTGGGGGCGCTGGAACAGACCATCACGGTGAGTGAATCTCCCGCGGTGCCGGACTACCCCAGCACGCGCGACCCGCTATCGGTCGCACATGACCAGACGCTGACGCTGGGTCAGGAACTGTTTGCCGGCAACGCTGCCGACAAGGCTCCTGCCTTCATCCGCATCGAGAAGATCACCCCCCAGGGTGACACCGGCACGGGCGCTGCCCTGCAGCGGGACGCCGACGGCGACGGCCCCGGTGCCCCGACGGCTGTCTCAGAAGGCGATGTCATCAGCGCCGCCGACTTCGGCAAGCTCCGCTGGAACACCGCCCACAACGACGGTGGCAGCTTCCGCTTCGTGCCGCTGGATGCCAACCAGAAGCCCATTCTGGGGGCGCCGGAACAGACCATCACGGTGCACGAATCTCCCACCTCGCCTGTCTACCCAGCTGATCCGGTCATTCGCGCCGTGGCCCACGAGCAGACGGCCACCTTCCCGGAAAGCACCTTTGCCGGCACGAACCAGGACTACAAGCCGGCTGCCATCCGCATCGAGGCCATTGAGCCCAGCAGCCATGACGGTGCAAGCCCCTCCCTGCAACTGCGGGGCGACGGTACGCCCACGCCCGTCACGGTCGGCCAGACCATCACGGCCGAAAACTTCGGCAAGCTGACCTGGAACACCGTGGGCAACGAAGGCGGCAGCTTCCGCTTTGTACCACTGGACGGCACCGGACAGCCCTACGTGGGCATTCAGCCGCAGACCGTCAGCGTCTACGAATCCCCTGCCGCGCCGGAATACCCCAGCGCACGCAGCCCGCTGGCCGTCGCGCACGACCAGACGCTGACCTTCGGCCAGGAACTGTTCGTCGGCAGCGCATCCGGCAAGGCTCCTGCCTTCATCCGCATCGAGAAGATCACCGCCAAGGATGGTGACGGCACAGGTACTGCCCTGCAGCGGGATGCCGACGGCGATGGCCCCGGCGCGCCCACGGCCGTATCGGAAGGCGATATCATCAGCGCCGAAGACTTCGGCAAGCTCAGCTGGAACAGCGCCCACAACGACGGTGGCAGCTTCCGCTTCGTGGCGCTGGACGCCAACCGGAAACCCATTCTGGGGGCCGATTCACAGACCATCACGGTGAGCGAATCCCCCGCGGTGCCGGACTACCCCAGCACACGCGACCCGCTGTCGGTTGCACATGACCAGACACTTCCCCTGGGTCAGGACCTGTTTGCCGGCAACACCGCCAACAAAGCGCCATCCTTCATCCGCATCGAGAGCATCACGCCCCAGGATGGCGACGGCACCGGCACCGCCCTGCAACGGGATGATGATGGGGCCGGTCCCGCCGCACCCACGGCCGTTCAGCAAGGCGATGTCATCAGCGTAGCAGACTTTGGCAAGCTCAGCTGGAACACCGCCCACAACAACGGCGGCAACTTCAGCTTCATGCCGCTGGATGCCAACCAGAAGCCCATTCTGGGTGCCACCGCACAGACCGTCAGCGTCTACGAATCTCCGGCAGCACCGGACTACCCTGGCGTGCGCAATCCGCTGACGGTGGCGCACGACCAGACGCGCGCTCTCGGCCAGGAACTGTTTGCCGGCAACACGCCCGGCAAGGCCCCGGCCTTTATCCGCATCGAGAGCATCGACGCCAAGGATGGCGACGGCACGGGCGCTGCCCTGCAGCGGGAAGCCGACGGCGGCACCCCCACGGCCGTGCAGCAAGGCGATGTCATCAGCGCCGCAGACTTTGGCAAGCTCAGCTGGAACACCGCCCACAATGACGGCGGCAGCTTCCGCTTCGTGGCGCTGGATGCCAACCGGAAACCCATTCTGGGTGCCGATGCACAGACCGTCACGGTGCACGAGTCACCGAAGGCCCCGGACTATTCCAGCCAGGCCCTGCAGGTGGTGGCACATGATCAGGTGCGCCAGATTGATGCCAGCATCTTCGAGGGCAACGACCCCGCACGCAAGCCGGCATTCGTCACCATCAACCAGATCTCTCCAGAAAAAGGCGTGAACCCCGCCCCGCTCTACATCCAGCGCGAAGGTGGGATCAAGGAAGCCGTGCACGAAGGCGACACCATCCTCGCCGAGGATTTCGGCAAGGTGCACTGGGATACCAGCACCAACGATGGGGGCCGCTTCACCTTCACGGCGCACGACGCCGAACGGTATGTCATCGAGGGTAGCGCACCGCGTACCGTCACCGTGCATGAATCGCCGCTGCCTCCGAACTGGAACGCCACCAGTCTGCAGCACCAGACGGCCTACGCAGCCCATGACGGATCGGCCTTCTTCAACAACGGCATGGCCTACAACGGCTACAACACGCCAGTGAAACAGCGCCCTGCCGCCATCCGCATCACCCACATCGACGAAAAGAATCCGTCCGGGACTGAACACTCGACTCTCTACAGCTGGGATGGCGCCCACCGCACCCCGCTTTCCGTCGGCAGCGAAGTGAAATTCGGCCGCTATAGCAATATCCGCTGGGACACGGCCCACAACGAGGGCGGCACATTCCGGTTTGTGGCCCTGGACAAGGACGGCATCGAGATTGCCGGCTCCGCCGAACAGACGATGACTGTCATCGAATCACCGGCGGCTCCTGTCTACGCCTCGAACGCGCCCAATGTCTTCACCCCCTACAACCGTCCCCTGACGCTGGACAGGTCCCTGCTGGCCGGCACCGACCCTTCAAGGGAACCCGCCGCCATCAGAATCACCAACATCCACGAAAAGGACGATACCGCCCCCGGCACTTCTGCGCTGGCCATCAACCGTGGTCATGGCCAACTCGACCCGGTCTCCAAAGACGGCCAGATCCAGGCCAGTGACCTGGACAAGCTGGTATGGCGCTCGGATGGAAACTCCGGCGGCTCGTTCACCTTCTCGATGATCGGTGCGGACGGGAAGCCCATCCTGACCACCAACCCTGCCACCCCTGGCAGCATTGCCGCCATCACCCGAACCATCTCCGTCGAGGAAGGCGTTCAGGGGCCGGCCTATGCTCAAAATGCCTCAACGCTGCGCGCCGCGTTCCAGCAGGTTCTGGAGATTGGCAAGAACCATCTGGACGAGATTCGGGGGACCGACGACAGCCGTGCCCCAGCCCGCATCGAGATCACCCGCATTGAACAGCCCAACGACCGCGACACCAGCCACTCGCCGCTGCAACTGGCCAACGATACCGATGGCTCCGGCGCCCGTCAGATCACCGAAGGCGAGACCATCGATGCCGCAGAGTTCGCCCGGCTGACCTGGGATGCCAGCAAGACCGACGGCGGCCGCTTCATCTTCAAACCGCTTGACAAGAACGGACGCCCCTTCGTGGACGACAGCGGCCAGGAAGTGGTTCGCACCGTCACCATCGACGAGCAGCCGCAGGCTGCAGGCACTCCCACCAAACCCGTCGTGGCTCCCAACGCCATCACCGGGCTGGACAAGAGCATCATCAGCAGCAACAGCCATAGTCCGGACACCGGTCTGGACGGCAGGTTCTTCAAGATCCTGAGCATCGAGGCCTATGAATCTCCCGGTGCCAAGCGCGTGTTGAACTGGGATCTTGGCGGGCGCCCCCTGCCCGGCGGCGGCCTGTCCGGGCCGACTGCCTACGAGATCATCCAGGCCAACGGCATCAGCCTGGCAGATGCGCGACAGCGCGCCCAGGCCATGGGCGGCAAGCTGCTGTCCATCGACGATGCTGACGAAAATCAGTTCATCGAGTACAACGTGTTCAACATCGGCTCCGACATCTCGACCCGCTACCACTACATCAACCAGGGCAACGCTGCACACGACGCCGGCAGTGGCGCCAAGGGCTTCATCATCGAGTACGACAACTACCACCACCCGCTGAAGCTGGAGAGCGAGCACGACCCCGACTTCTCCGGTCAGGTCGAGGAAGGGCAGATCATCGTCGGCTCGGAACTGAACCAGGCCCACCTGGGCTGGGACAGCAGCAAGAACCACGGCGGTGTCATCACGCTGGTGGAGGTGCAGGGGCAGGAAGTGGAAGACGGCTCAGGCAAGAACCCTGCCCTGCCGGGGAACCGTACGAAACTGGGCCACCGAGCCGTGGACGCCCGAGATCCGGATGTCGGCCACGAACGCTTCACCATCACCATCGCCGAGGCCGAAGACGGCAGCACGACGTTCAGCAAGCCCGCCATCTCCGGCCGCGCGGCAGCCACGTCGGGCCACCGGGAGGCCGCCGACACGCTGGACGCCGCAGAACTGCTGCCCGGCACGCCCTCGGCCGGAAGCGACACGGCCACAAGGGCGCTGCCGTCCACCCTGGGCAACCTCTGGCACGGCACCGATCCGCTGCTGCACGACCCGCTGGGCCAGCATCCGCCGCTGGCCTGACGGCACGCCCAGCACCCGGCGGGGGCACGGAAACGCCCCCGCCGCAGCCTACCCCCGCCCCGCCAGCCGCTTGCCGTGATCCATGCTAACGCTTGACGATACTATCGCCTATCGTTAGCATGAGGCCATGGCCATTCAATCATTCAGATGCAGCGATACCCAAGCCCTGTTTGCCGGCCACCGGGTGGCCCGATGGGTCAGCATAGAAAAGGTTGCCATGCGCAAGCTGGCCATGCTGCACAGGGCCGGCAGGCTTGACGACCTGCGCATTCCGCCTGGCAACCGGCTGGAACTCCTCAAGGGAGATCGCCACGGCCAGTACAGCATCCGCATCAACGATCAATGGCGCATCTGCTTCTCGTGGCTGGGCACGGACGCCATTGCCGTCGAGATCACCGACTATCACTGAGAGGCTTCCGCATGCGTACGGTTCCTTATCCTCACCCCGGCGAAATTCTCCAGGAAGAGTTTCTCAAGCCCATGGGCATCAGCCAGTATCGGCTTGCCAAGGAAATCCACGTCCCTCAGCGCCGCATCGGCGAGATCGTGGCGGGCACACGCGGCATCAGCGTCGATACCGGCCTTCGGCTTTCGCGTTTCTTCGGCACGTCAGACGGCTTCTGGACCGGACTGCAACTCGACCATGAAATGGAAATGGCCAAGGACACCCTGGCAGCCACGCTGGCCGACATCACCCCCATCTCCACCTGAGCCCCCGCCGCAGCCTACCCCCGCCCCACCAGCCGCTTGCCGTAGTCCCGCCACGGCACTTCAATCCAGCGGTAGGTGCAGCGTGCCGCCAGCAGCACGGCCAGCACGAACACGGCCACCACGGCGTATTTCAGCGGCTCACCGAACTTGCGGCCCGGCCAGTCGAAGAAGGTGAGCACCGTGACGTGCACCAGATAGATGGAATAGCTGTGCACGCCCAGCCACTGCAGTGGCCGCGTCTGCAGGAAGGCCGCCACCACGCCGCGATCCGGCAACAGCGACCACACCCACAGGCCGAACACGAAGGGAATGGCATACACCCAGGCCCCCAGATCCGCGCGCATGTCGATGAGCGCCAGCGACACCACGGCCAGCACCAGCTGACACGCGCCCAGCACAGGTGACGACAGGTTGCGCAGGCGGGGCTGCACCGCCTGCCAGCCATACCAGACCAGCACGCCGATGAAGAAGCTGAGCAGCCCGCGCGGCATGCCATGGACATCCGGCGCCAGCACCTGCGGCCCCAGCCCCGAGAACACCCGCAGGAAATGATCCAGGCACAGCACCACGATGGCCGCGCTTGCCCAGACCCGCGCCCGGATGCTACGCACGAAGAAGAACAGCACCGCAAAGGCCAGATACAGCCAGAACTCCACCGACAGCGACCATGACGGGTAGTTGTGCAGCGCCTCGGTCATGATGCCCACGCCCTGCAGCATCACCAGCTCCAGCAGGAAATACGACAGCTTGAAGAACTCCACCGCAAAGGGCTGCTCGCCCCCCAGCTGGACGCCCGCCTGCGCCGCCGCCCACTTGGCCCCCTGCACCACGATCACCGCCCCGATGGCCGTGAGCGTCGTGACCAGATGCAGCGGATACAGCCGGAAGAAGCGCTTGATGAAGAACGCCCGAACCTGCCCGCCATCCTGCAGGCGCTGACCATACACCATGGCCATGATGGCCCCACTGATCACGAAGAACAGATCGACGAACAGCCAGGCATTCTGCACCAGCCCCCATTGCGCCGGCGCCCCACCCCAGCGCGCCAGCACAAAGGCATGAAAGAACACCACCATCAGCGCAGCCACCCCGCGCAGCCCCTCGATCGATCGAATCACGCTCCCGACTCCAGATTCTCATGTCCGCGCAAGGGTAACACCCACCCTCACATCCCCTCGCCCCGGTACGGGTATGTCCCCAGCCCCCTCGTAGTGCTACGCTTGCAACGTCCGGCAGGGACGAGCGCCAGCGTGCCCGGCAGGCCGCTACCCATGCAGCCCTCTCCCCGCGAAGGCACAGGCTCACGGTGTGGGGTGCTCCCTTTCGGCGCCTTCGGAGCTTGCTCCGTAAAGCCGAAAGGGAGTGCCGCGCGCCGGGAGCCTCACCACCGGGCCGCGGTCTTCATCCCTGATGAAGCCTCCTGCTCTGCATCAGCCGGTTTTCGACCATTCCCGCCCGCAGCACCCATGACAAACTACGCCGCCGACCGCCACAGCGCCTTCTTCCGCCGCAACCTGCAGGCCATCGGCACCCGCACCGAAGGCGGCCTCTCCAGCCTGGACGCCCTCATCGGCATCCCGCTCACCCCCGTGGCCATCGACGAGGCCTGGGTGCGCCACCAGATGCTGGGGCAGCCCCCCGAAGTCGCCCTGCGGCGCTTCCGCAACCTGCTGATGATGGCCCTCATCGAGCGCGACGTGCGCGGCGAGGCTCCGCTGGAAGAAGTGCTGGGCGCCATCACCCACTGGGCCGAGGTCTCCGTGCGCCATGCCCTGCAGGTGGCCGCCACCGAGCTGCAGGAGCAGGGGCGCACCCTGCTGGACAGCCGCGGCCGTCCGCAGGACATGCTGGTGGTGGGCATGGGCAAGCTGGGCGGTGGCGAGCTGAACGTCTCCTCCGACATCGACCTGATCTACGTGGCGCGCGACGCGGGCGAAGAACCGCGCTACCTGGAGCGCATTGCCCGCCGATTGAACCAACTGCTCTCCAACGTCACGGCCGACGGCTTCGTCTTCCGCGTGGACACCCGGCTGCGCCCCTATGGCGATGTGGGCCCGCTGATCGCCACCCTGCCCGCCCTGGGCAGCTATTTCCACGAGCAGGGGCGCGAATGGGAGCGCTTCGCCTGGCTCAAGGGTCGGGTGATTGCCCACACGGGCCTGGCCCCCTTCGACAGCACGCGCGGCGACGAACAGCAGCTGATGCAGCAGGTGGTGCCCTTCGTGTTCCGCCCCTACCTGGATTTTCCGGCGTTCACCGCGCTGGCCAAGCTGCACGACATGATCCGCACCGAGGCCGGCAAGACCGAGAGCCGGCGCGCCCGCAGCGACAACGCCGGCTTCGACGTGAAGCTGGGGCGTGGCGGCATCCGCGAGATCGAGTTCTGCGCCCAGATGTTCCAGATCGTGCGTGGCGGGCAGGATCCCTCCCTGCGCGAGCGCAGCACCCCGAAGGCCCTGCAGCGGCTGGCGCGCCGCCGGCTGCTGGACGAGTCCGACGTGGAGCAGCTGCTCTCGGCCTGGCGGCTGCTGCGTCGCACCGAGCACGCGCTGCAATACCAGGAAGATGCCCAGACCCACTGGCTGTCGGACGATGCCGCTCAGCACGCCGCCATCGCCGCCATGCTGGGCATGAATGCCAGCGAGTTCGACACCCGGCTGAACGATGCCCGCAACCATGTGGCCCGGGTCTTCGACGAGCTGCTGGCCCCGTCGCGGATGGCAGGCTTCGAGGCCGCCCCGGAAAACGCGGCCGGGCAGACTCCCAGTGTGGGCACCAGCCCATCGGCTTCCCCGGCGGAAGCCCCTGCGCCCGCCCCCGAAAGCAACGATGCCCCGCCCGCCGAGGCCGAACCGGCAGTGCAGCCCCCTGCCGCCCACGACTCCGAAAGCCAGCGGCGCATCGAGGCCCTGCGCGAATCGCGCGCCTACCGCAAGGCACGCGACACGTCGCAGCAGAAGGTGGAGCACCTGCTGGGCCAGGCCCTGCACTTCCAGCCCGGCCCCGAAAGCTGCGGGCCCACGGCCCTGATCGGGCGGCTGTGCAACTTCCTGGAATCCATTGCCGGGCGCTCGGTGTACCTGGACATGCTGATCCAGCACCCCGGCGCCTTCCTGCACCTGCTGCGGATGATGGCGCAGGCACGCTGGGCCAGCGATTACCTGCGCAGCCACCCGGTGGTCATCGACGAACTGGCCAACGGCCAGCTGCTGGAGCCGCTGGACATCCCGCACTGGACGCAGGAACTGCGCGAGCAGCTGGATGCCACCGTGCTGGCCGGCGTGCTGGATGACGACGGCCGGCCCGCCCCCGACATCGAGCGCCAGATGGACGCGATGCGCGAGGCCCACCATGGCGCCGTGTTCCGCCTGCTGGGGCAGGACCTGGAAAAGCGCCTGACGGTGGAGGTGCTGAGCGACCACCTGAGCGCACTGGCCGACGCCGTGCTGGAAGTGACGCTGGAGCGCTGCTGGGCCAACCTGCCGCGCCGCCACCGGCCCGACCCGCAGTTTGCCGTCATTGCCTACGGCCGGCTGGGCGGCAAGGAGCTGGGCTATTCGTCCGACCTGGACCTGGTGTTCCTCTACGACGACCCGCACGAGGACGCTCCACGCATCTATGCCCAGCTGGCACAGCGCATGGCCGGCTGGCTGCAGACGCGCACGGCAGCCGGCACGCTCTTCGAGGTGGACCTGCGCCTGCGCCCCAACGGCAACGCCGGCCTGCTGGTGTCCAGCCAGAACGCCTTCCGGGTCTATCAGACCGAATCGGCCTGGGTGTGGGAGCACCAGGCGCTGACCCGTGCACGCTACGCTGCCGGCAGCCCGGCCATCGGCAGCGCCTTCGAGACGCTGCGTGCCGACATCCTGGCTCGCCCGCGCGACGAGGCGGCGCTGCGCACCGAGATTCTGTCGATGCGCCAGAAGATGCACGACGGCCACCCCAACGCGACGGGCCTCTTCGACCTGAAGCACGATGCGGGCGGCATGGTGGACATCGAGTTCATGGTGCAGTACCTGGTGCTGGCCCATAGCCACCAGCACCCGGCGCTGATCGAGAACAAGGGCAACATCGAGCTGCTGCGCCGCGCGGCCAGCGCCGGGCTGATCCCGCCCGAGGCAGGCAAGGCCGTGGGCGATGCCTACCGCCGCTACCGGCGCCTGCAGCACGAGATCCGCCTGAACGACGCCGAGCGTGCCCGCGTGCCACCGGCCACCGTGGCCGTCGAGGCCGGCGCCGTGAAGGCGCTGTGGCAGCACCTGTTCGGCTGAGGGGCCTGCCCGCCACGGGGCGTGTGCGCAACGATGGCCCACTGCTAGAATGGTTGCCCCCTATTGTTCAATGAACGCGCAGTGCGAAGGGAGCAGAAGGGAGCATCTGGACCGCCTGGCCGATGGAGGGGGTTGCCTGTGGGGCAGCCCGGCCAGCCACCGTCCCGTGCCGGCACCTTGCCCGCCCCGCCCTGTCCTGGAGATAAACAATCATGTCAATGTCGGATCGTGATGGGAAGATCTGGTTCGATGGCCAGCTCATCGACTGGCGGGATGCGAAGATCCACGTGCTCAGCCACAGCCTGCACTACGGGCTGAGCGTCTTCGAGGGCGTGCGCGCCTACGACACCGAGCTGGGCACCGCCATCTTCCGCCTGCCCGAGCACACCCGGCGCCTGCTCAACTCCGCCAAGATCTTCCAGATGAAGGTGCCTTTCGACGCCGCCACGCTGGAAGAGGCCCAGAAGGCCGTCGTGCGCGAGAACGGCCTCAAGAGCTGCTACCTGCGCCCGCTCATCTGGCTGGGTGACGACAAGCTGGGCGTCTCGCCCCGCGGCGTGAAGGTGCACGTCATGATCGCGGCCTGGCCGTGGGGCGCCTACCTGGGCGAAGACGGCATCAACAAGGGCATCCGCGTCAAGACCTCGTCCTACACCCGCCATCACGTCAACGTCTCGATGGTGCGTGCCAAGGCTGGCGGCCACTACATCAACTCCATCCTGGCCAACAACGAGGCCCTGGCCGACGGCTACGACGAAGCCATGCTGCTGGACACCGAAGGCTACGTCTCGGAAGGCTCGGGCGAGAACCTGTTCATCGTGAAGCAGGGCAAGCTCTACACGCCCGACCTGGCCTCCTGCCTGGACGGCATCACCCGCGACTCCATCCTCACCATTGCCCGCAACCTGGGCATCGAGGCCCGCGAGAAGCGCATCACCCGCGACGAGGTGTACTGCGCCGACGAAGCCTTCTTCACCGGGACCGCGGCCGAGGTCACGCCCATCCGCGAGCTGGACAACCGCGTCATCGGCGAGGGCACGCGCGGCCCCATCACCACGAAACTGCAGACCGCCTTCTTCGATGTCGTCAAAGGCAAGGATCCGGCCTACCGCCACTGGCTGCAGCCGGTGAATGCCTGAGCCCGCCTCCGAAGAAAGCTGCGCCCTCCGTTGCCGGACGGCGTAGCATGAGGAAAGCGCTGCGCCCTGCCATGCAGGGCGTGGCCAGCCACACCGTCGGCCTCTTCGCCCCCTGACATGCCCGCACCCCGCCGTGCGGGCATGCCACATGCAGGAGGTGCCCGCTTCGGTGTGGCCAGCCCAGCGGCCCCTTCCCTTTCGTTCCCTTCGTCGAACCATCTTCCGTTTCGGTGCCCCATGAGCCAGTCGCCCACCCAGAACACGGCCGTCGAGCTGGACGCCTCCGACCTGCCGGTCTTCTGCCCCAATCCCAAGATGACGCTGTGGAGCCAGCATCCGCGCGTCTACCTGGACGTGACCCATGAGGGTCAGGCCCGATGTCCGTACTGCAGCACGCTGTACCGGCTCAAGCCGGGCGTGAAGCTGCCCCACGGACACTGAACGGGCCCCATCGCCCGACACGCCGCGCCGCCTCTCTTTCCTCCCTGCCTGCCCCATGACCCCAGACGCCATCCTTCACCAAAGCGCCACCCACGCCCAGGAGACCTATTACCAGGCCCTGGTCGATGCCGATCTGGACGCGCTGATGGCCATCTGGGTCGATGACGATTCGGTGCTGTGCATCCTGCCCTCAGGCGAGCGGCTCTCCGGGCTGGACGCCATCCGCGACACGCACGAGGAAGTCTTTG
>ERZ773026.1505-NODE-1505-length-11731-cov-23.446129_pt1 | contig 11731 bp, 8 predicted proteins | sample MGYA00580838_ERZ773026 | MGnify/ENA primary metagenome ERZ773026 (study PRJEB29015, sample SAMEA2738006) | human oral metagenome | biome: human oral; feature: human-associated habitat; material: dental | place: China | collected 2055 ... | reverse complement strand
TGGATGGTGCCTATTTAGAGGGTGATGTCTTGACCTTCCGTGGAGAAGCGATTATAAAGGTAGATGAAATCGGTGTCCCTGGCAGTCACAATGTTGAAAATGCTCTGGCTACGATTACAGTAGCTAAACTTCGAGGCATTGACAATCAGACGATCAAAGAAGTCTTGTCTGCTTTTGGTGGTGTTAAGCACCGTCTCCAGTATGTGGGACGTGTAAATGAAGTTGCTTTTTACAATGACAGCAAGTCTACTAATATATTAGCAACGCAGAAAGCCCTATCTGGTTTTGACAATAGCAAGGTGATTCTGATTGCTGGTGGCTTGGATCGTGGCAATGAATTTGACGAGTTAGTGCCTGACCTCAAAGGACTCAAGAAGATGGTAATCTTAGGCCAATCAGCTCCGCGTGTAAAGAGCGCGGCTGATCAGGCTGGCGTTTCTTATCTAGATGCGACTGATGTCCGGGATGCGGCTCATAAGGCCTTTTCTCAAGCGGAGCCAGGAGACATTGTCTTGCTCAGTCCTGCCAATGCCAGCTGGGATATGTATAGTAATTTTGAAGTACGTGGCGATGAATTTCTCGCTGCATTTGAAGAATTAAAAGGTTAAGATGAAAAAGATTGTATTTACAGGTGGAGGAACGGTCGGGCATGTAACCCTCAACCTTCTCCTGATTCCGAAATTTATCAAAGAAGGCTGGCAGGTCCACTATATTGGCGATAAGCATGGTATTGAGTATCAGGAAATCCAAAAGTCAAGATTGGACGTGACCTTCCATTCGGTAGCTACGGGCAAGCTTCGTCGCTACTTTTCATGGCAGAATCTGCTGGATGGTTTTAAGGTCGTCTGGGGCATTTTTCAGTCGTTGGGCATTATGCTCAAGTTACGGCCACAGGCCCTCTTTTCTAAGGGAGGCTTTGTATCCGTTCCGCCTGTGATTGCAGCTCGGCTGTCTGGGGTGCCCGTCTATGTTCATGAGTCGGATCTATCCATTGGCTTGGCTAATAAAATCGCCTATAAGTGTGCGACCAAGATGTATGCGACCTTTGAGCAACCTTCCAGTCTGACTAAGATTGAACATGTCGGAGCTGTGACTAAGGTTGGTGGAACAAAGTCAGACCTACCGCAGGAACTAGAAGAAATCCGTCAATATTTTGATAAAGAACTGCCCACCCTGCTTTTTGTCGGTGGTTCTGCTGGCGCCAAGGTCTTTAATGATTTTGTCAGCCAAAATCAAGCTACGCTGACTGAGCGCTACAACGTTATCAATCTGACTGGTGATGCAAGTTTGGATGTTCTGTCGAATCGCCTCTTTCGAAGAGCCTATGTGACGGACCTCTACCAGCCTTTGATGGATCTGGCAGATGTAGTAGTGACACGTGGCGGTTCCAATACAATCTTTGAGCTCTTGGCTATGGCTAAGTTGCATATCATCGTTCCTTTAGGACGCGAAGCCAGCCGCGGCGATCAGATTGAAAATGCGGATTATTTTGTGAAAAAGGGATATGCCAAGCAATTGGCAGAGGAACAGCTGGATATGAGCAATTTACAGACAGCCCTTGATGACCTTTTGGCTAATCAAGCTTCTTATCATCAAGCCATGAAAAATTCTCATGAAATCAAGTCAGTAGAAGATTTTTATGCTGTATTGAAGAATGATATTAACAAAGGGAAAAAATGACGACAAAAGATAAAGGTGACCAAAAAGAACTCCAAAAATATTTATCTGCATGGCAAAAGCGTCATCAGGAGTACTTAGAAAAAAAATCTCAAGAAAAAGCCTCTGAAACTGATGAAGAAGAGCATAACGATGAGACTTTTGAAATTTCAGAGTCTACTGAAACAAACGAAACAGATAGTAGTGAAGAAGAAAAAGAAGTTCAAGATCAAGATTCAGATGACGATGAGGTGACTGAGTCAGAGGATGTTGAAGAGCCCGAAGAAGAAAATATCGAAGAGTCAAGTGATGTTTCAGAAGATCGAACTGAAAATTTTGTAGATCAAGCTGATTTAGAAATAGAAAAAGAAGCTAAACCGGACAAACCTAGAATCGAGAAAATTCATCTGTACAGGGCTATACCAGTTCTGGTTATCAGCTCTCTCTTGATTCTTCTGTCACTCTACTTTATTACCCCTTTAGGTAGCCTTAAAAATTTAGTAGTTACAGGAAATGAGCGTGTAACCCAGGATGAAATTATCAAAGCTACCCAAATTGATAGTCGAGACTACACTATAACAACTTTTTTAAATCGTAATCAGTATGCTAATAACTTGAAAAAAGCGAATGCTTGGATCGAAAAGGCTGAAATTTCATATCAGTTCCCAATTACATTCAAAATTCAAGTCACAGAATTTAAGATTCTAGCCTATGAAGCTTCTACTGGAAATATCTATCCAGTCATCAGCAATGGAACTGTGATTAATCAGCCAGTAAAGAAAGAAGCTTTGCCTGAAAATTACATGCGTCTTAATCTATCTGATAAAGCTAAGGTTAAGAAACTTATGCAAGAATTATCAGATGTACCGGATAGTATCAAGAATGAAATTCAAACTGTTGACTTGACTCCAAGTAAGGCTACAAAAGATTTATTAACTTTAACAATGAGAGATGAGCATAAGATTATTGTCCCTCTCTCAGATATTCATAAGAAATTGCCATACTACAGTCGTGTGCATCCATTGTTGACAGAACCTAGTATTGTGGATATGGAAGCGGGGATCTTTAGCTATTCTGCCAGTCTAGTACAAAAAGAAGAACAAGATCAACAACAAGAAAAAGAAGAAAGTTCTGAAGAAACTGTGCCAGGTGAAACAGAGGCGGCTCCGTCAGATGTTACTGACGAAACAAATAACTAAAGAAAACGAAGAAAAACTCTCCACTTTTGCTATTTTTGTGTTATAATAGGCAATGGATAACTGTATTTTTTAGAGTTGTCGATAAAGTAGGAAACTCGAATGATAGAGAGGAATGATGTAATGGCTAGAGACGGCTTCTTTACAGGATTAGATATAGGAACTAGCTCCATTAAAGTATTAGTGGCTGAGCACATCAATGATGAAATAAATGTAATTGGTGTTAGCAATGCCAAAAGTGCTGGTGTAAAAGACGGAATTATTGTAGATATTGAGGCGGCAGCAGCTGCTATTAAAACAGCAATTGCTCAAGCAGAAGAAAAGGCGGGGATTTCAATCAAAGTGGTTAATGTGGGCTTGCCTGCAAACTTACTACAAATTGAGCCTTCACAAGGAATGATTCCTGTTACAAATGATGCCAAAGAAATCACAGATATTGATGTAGAAAATGTTGTTCGGTCTGCTTTGACAAAGAGTATGACTCCTGATCGTGAAGTAATCACATTTATTCCTGAGGAATTCATCGTCGATGGTTTCCAAGGAATTCGTGATCCTCGTGGTATGATGGGGATTCGTTTAGAAATGCGTGGTTTACTCTATACTGGTCCGCGTACTATTCTTCACAATTTACGTAAAACTGTGGAACGTGCAGGGGTTCAAATTGAAAATATTATTATTTCACCACTTGCAATGACAAAATCAGTTTTAAACGAAGGTGAACGTGAATTTGGTGCTACAGTCATCGATATGGGTGGCGGTCAAACAACAGTAGCCTCTGTAAGAAATCAAGAACTTCAATACACCAATATCTACCAAGAAGGTGGCGATTATGTCACAAAAGATATTTCTAAAGTTCTTAAGACTTCTCAAAAACTAGCTGAAAGTTTGAAATTCAACTATGGTGAAGCATACGTACCAGCAGCAAGTCAAGAGACATTCCAAGTTGAAGTCATTGGTGAAGTTAATCCAGTTGAAGTAACAGAAAGTTACTTAGCTGAGATCATTTCAGCACGTTTGAAACATGTCTTTGAGCAAATTAAGCAGGATCTAGAAAGAAGACACTTGTTAGATTTACCAGGTGGGATCGTGATCATCGGTGGTGGCGCTATCTTACCGGGTGTTGTAGAATTGGCCCAAGAAATTTTTGGAGTTCCAGTTAAACTTTATGTTCCAAATCAAATTGGAATTCGAAATCCAGCCTTTGCTCATGTGATTAGTTTGTCTGAATATGCTGGGAACTTGACGGATGTTGATGCTTTGGCTCAGGCAGCCGTTCAAGGTAATGAGATGTTGCGTCAGCAACCTAGCAATTTTGTACGTCCGCTTCAAACGCAGTCTATCAGTCCTTCTCGTATTACAACAAATAGAGATCCACTACCTCAGGTAGAAGCTGAAACTAGAGTTGAACCTGCGATTGAAGTGGCACATAGCCAAGAACAAGAAACAAAGACAGAAAAATTAACAGATCGTGCCCGTAACTGGTTAGGCAATCTGTTTGATTAAAGGAAAGGGTTTAAATATGACATTTTCATTTGACACAGCTGCGGCTCAAGGCGCAATCATTAAAGTAATTGGTGTCGGCGGTGGCGGTGGTAACGCTATTAACCGCATGATTGACGAAGGTGTTGCTGGCGTTGAATTTATCGCTGCCAATACGGATGTTCAAGCGCTGAGTAGTACAAAAGCAGAAACAGTTATTCAGCTTGGTCCAAAATTAACACGTGGGCTTGGTGCTGGAGGACAACCTGAAGTAGGCCGTAAAGCCGCTGAAGAAAGTGAAGAAGTATTGACAGAAGCTCTTTCAGGAGCAGATATGGTTTTCATTACGGCTGGTATGGGCGGAGGTTCCGGTACTGGAGCCGCTCCGGTTATTGCTCGTATTGCAAAAGGTTTGGGAGCTTTGACTGTTGCAGTTGTAACTCGCCCATTTGGTTTTGAAGGAAGCAAACGCGGTAATTTTGCAATTGAAGGAATCAATGAGCTTCGCGAGCATGTTGATACTCTGTTGATTATTTCAAATAATAACTTACTTGAGATTGTTGATAAGAAAACACCTCTTCTTGAGGCTTTAAGTGAAGCTGACAATGTTCTTCGCCAAGGTGTCCAAGGTATCACTGATTTGATTACTAGTCCTGGTCTGATTAATCTTGACTTCGCAGATGTTAAGACTGTTATGGCTGATAAGGGTAATGCCTTGATGGGTATCGGTATTGGTAGTGGCGAGGAGCGTGTGATTGAAGCTGCTCGTAAAGCAATTTACTCACCACTTCTTGAAACAACTATTGATGGTGCTGAAGACGTGATTGTCAACGTTACTGGTGGTCTGGATATGACATTGATTGAGGCTGAAGAAGCTTCTGAGATTGTAAATCAAGCTGCTGGACACGGAGTAAATATCTGGTTGGGTACTTCAATTGATGAAAGTATGCGTGATGAAATTCGCGTGACTGTGGTTGCCACAGGTGTTCGTCAGGATCGTGTTGAAAAAGTTAGCGGTATTCGTTCGCCAAAACGTTCACATAACGAGCCTGTTCGCGAAACTCGTAGTCATCATTCTTATGATAGTAATTTCGATTTGACTGAAACAGTTGAAATTCCCAAAACTACTCGTCAACAGCCAGAGAAAAAACAAACCTCAGCTTTCGGTGAGTGGGATTTGCGACGTGACAATATTGTCCGTGAAACTCAAGGTGGTTCTAAGTCAGCTGTAGAAAGATATACAGATAGTTCATCTGATGATGATGAATTAGAAACACCTCCGTTTTTTAGAAATCGCTAAAAATGGATTTACAAAAAAATAAGGATCAAGTTTTTGCAGCAGTAGCTGAAGCTACTCAAAAGGCAAATCGTCCTGAAAATTCAGTAAGTATTGTAGCTGTCACCAAGTATGTTGACAGCTCTACTGCTAAAGAGCTGGTAAAAACAGGAGTAAAACATATCGGTGAAAATCGAGTAGATAAATTCCTAGAAAAATACCAGTATTTAAAGGATGAAGAGTTGACTTGGCATTTAATAGGGACGCTTCAGCGTAGAAAAGTTAAGGAAGTTATTAATTATGTTGATTATTTCCATGCTTTGGATTCCCTAAAACTAGCCGAGGAAATTGAAAAGCGAGCAGAACATACTATCAAATGCTTTTTGCAGGTCAATGTATCAGGCGAAGAAAGCAAGCATGGATTTGCAGTTGATGAGATAGAAGCTGTTTTACCTGCTTTAGAAAAACTTGAACATCTTGAAATAGTGGGGATTATGACTATGGCTCCCATAGACGCTGGAGAAGAAGATTTAGAAAAGATATTCCAAGCGACCCACGAACTTCAGAAAAAATTACAAGATAAACAAATAACTAATATGCCCTTTTCTGAGATCAGCATGGGAATGAGTCGAGATTTTGCAACTGCAATTGCTAACGGGTCAACATTTGTGAGAATAGGGACATCATTTTTTAAATAGGGAAGAACCATGTCATTAAAAGATAGATTCGATAAATTTATAGAATATTTTACAGAAGACGGAGATGACGTACAGGTTGCAGAATCTAGAGTCCAGCAACAAGCAGTAAAGCCATCTAATTCACGTCCTGCTCAGCAGGAACCGGTTAGAGATATTAAACAGCCTCGTTTAGTGTCTAGCTCGTCTCAACATGTGACTAATACGCCGTCATCTAATGAGAATATTACACGTTTGCATGCTCGTCAGCAAGAGTTGGCTCAAAATCATTCAGTTGCGACTTCAGAAAAAGTAACGATTGATGTTCGTTATCCTAAAAAATATGAAGATGCTCCTGCAATTGTGGATTTGCTTCTCGCAAATGAAAGTGTTTTGATTGATTTCCAATATATGACAGAAGTGCAAGCGCGTCGCTGTATTGATTACTTGGATGGCGCTAAGCAAGTCCTGATGGGGAATCTCAGAAGAGTTTCTGGCACTATGTATCTCTTGACTCCAGTCAATGTCGTCGTGAATATCGAGGATATTAAATTGCCTGATGGTGTACATAGTGAATTTGATTTTGACATGAAGCGCAGATAAGATGTTATTGATTATAAACTTTATCTTATTATCAGCGAGAATTCTTTCGCTGATTCTTGTTGCATATGCTCTTATGTCATGGTTCCCTGGTGCTTATCAGACATCTTTAGGACAACTCGTTCTAAGAATTTCAGAATCTATCTTGAAGCCTTTCCGTCGTCTGCCACTTCAGTTTGCTGGTTTGGATTGGACAGTTTATGTTGCTTTACTCTGTATCCATTTCGGTAGTCAGTGGCTTGTTCAGATTTTGCTCTCAGTACTTGCATGACAAGGGAACATAAAGAAATCTTTCAACACTATTCTACGGAAGATCATGCTTTCCTAGATAAAAGTTTGGAATTGATTCAGCGGGTTGAGGATACTTACAGCCTAGAGGTTACGTCTTTTATTAATCCGCATCAGGCTAAAATTCTTGAAAGTCTTGCAAACAAATATCAATTACAAACTTTTGTCAGTAGTGACTATTTTCCTAGTGAATGGGTCAGGGTAATAATTGCACCTTCCTATTACCAATTAGATAAAGAAGATTTTGATTTGACCTTGCTTGAAATAGTCTATCCTAGTAAATTTCAGCAACTAAATCATTCTCAAATCTTTGGGACTTTGATGAACCGATTAGGATTGGATCGTCGAACTTTTGGTGATATTCTGGTGGAAAAGGATAGGGCTCAAGTTCTAGTAGATAAAAGGTTTACTCAATTTTTTATAGATCATATCTCTAAAATTGCTAAAACTCCTGTTAAACTAAAAGAAGTTAGCTTTGAGAGGCTTTTACGAGTGCAAGAGGCTCAGGTTTCTAAAGAGATTCTTGCTTCGAGTATGAGATTGGATAAATTGGTTGCTAGTAGCTTTAAACTATCTCGGAGTGATGCCTCCCAGTTGATTTTTGGGAAACACGTGAAAGTGAACTATTCTATTATTGATAATCCCAGTTATTTAGTTGGATTAAATGATTTGATTAGTGTCCGTAGATTTGGAAGATTTAAAATAGTAAAAGAAAATGGCTTCTCTAAGAATGGGAAGCATAAATTAACGATTCAAATACAATCTAGTAAATGAGGAAAAAATATGGCTCTTACATCATTAGAAATTAAAGATAAATCCTTCAATACGAAATTTAGAGGTTACAATGTTGAGGAAGTAGATGAATTTCTTGATATTGTAGTTCGCGATTACGAGGACTTGGTTCGTGAAAATCATAATAAAGATGCACGCATTAAGAACTTAGAAGAGCGCTTAACTTATTTTGATGAGATGAAAGATTCTCTTAGTCAGTCTGTTTTAATAGCTCAAGACACTGCTGAAAAGCTTAAACAGGCTTCTCAAGAAAGATCTGATAACATCATGCGTCAGGCTGATCAAGAAGCGCAACATCTTTTAGACCATGCTAAGTTCAAGGCAAACGAAATTTTACGCCAAGCAACTGATAATGCTAAAAAAGTTGCGATAGAAACAGAAGAGCTGAAAAATAAGGCTCGTGTCTTCCATCAACGTCTTAAGTCAACAATTGAAAGTCAATTGAGCATTGTTGATTCATCTGAATGGGAAGAAATTCTTCGCCCGACAGCAACTTATCTCCAAACAAGTGATGATGCATTCAAAGAAGTTATTCAAGAGGCACTTGGTCAAACGATGACGCCTTATGTAGATGACGAATCTGAAGTAACTCGTCAATTCTCACCTGAAGAAATGGCTGACTTACAGCAACGAATTGCTGAGTCAGATGGTGACTTGTCTGAGACAAGAGTTATGGAGGCTGTTCCTGAATCAACAGAAGAAAAAACTTCTGAACCTGTTGACATCCTATAAGAAAGAACTGTAAAAACACAAATTAACCAATATATTCCTAGCGAGCAAGTGATGGTGTAAGACTTGCAATCCCTATTAGTTGATTTATCATTTTACAATATCGTATTTGAAATTAGTAGAATGCGACGTTTCTTCCACGTTACGGAAAAAGAGGGATAGTAATAGTAGTAGCTATTTTCTATCTAAACAAAGGTGGTACCACGATTTTCGTCCTTTTTTGCGAATCGTGGTTTTTATTTTGTCATTTTAAATTAAAGGAGTAACAATGAAACTTAAAGAAACCCTCAATCTAGGGAAAACAGACTTTCCTATGCGTGCTGGTCTTCCAACCAAAGAACCAGTTTGGCAAAAAGAATGGGAAGAAGCAAAACTTTACCAACGTCGTCAAGAATTGAACCAAGGAAAACCTCATTTCACCTTGCATGATGGACCTCCGTATGCAAACGGAAATATCCACGTTGGACATGCCATGAACAAGATTTCTAAAGATATTATTGTTCGTTCTAAGTCTATGTCTGGATTTTATGCTCCTTATATCCCAGGTTGGGATACTCATGGTCTGCCAATCGAGCAAGTCTTGGCAAAACAGGGCGTTAAACGCAAAGAAATGGACTTGGTTGAGTACTTGAAACTTTGCCGCGAGTACGCTCTTTCTCAAGTTGATAAACAACGTGAAGACTTTAAACGTTTGGGTGTTTCTGGTGACTGGGAAAATCCTTATGTAACCTTGACTCCTGACTATGAAGCAGCCCAAATCCGTGTCTTCGGTGAAATGGCTAAAAAAGGCTATATCTATCGTGGTGCCAAGCCAGTTTACTGGTCATGGTCTTCTGAGTCAGCCCTTGCAGAAGCGGAAATTGAATACCATGACTTGCTTTCAACTTCTCTTTACTATGCCAATCCAGTTAAAGATGGCAAAGGCGTTCTAGATACAGATACTTACATCGTTGTCTGGACAACTACTCCATTTACCATCACAGCTTCTCGTGGTTTGACTGTTGGAGCAGATATTGACTACGTAGTCGTTCAACCTGCTGGCGAAGCTCGTAAGTTTGTAGTTGCTGCAGAATTGTTGAACAGTTTGTCTGAGAAATTTGGCTGGGCTGATGTACAAGTCTTAGCAACCTACCGTGGTCAAGAATTGAACCACATTGTGACAGCTCACCCATGGGATACGGCTGTAGATGAGCTGGTGATCCTTGGTGACCACGTTACGACAGACTCTGGTACAGGTATCGTCCATACAGCGCCTGGTTTTGGTGAGGATGACTACAATGTTGGTGTTGCCAACGGTCTTGAAGTTGCTGTAACAGTTAACGAACGTGGGATTATGATGGAAAATGCTGGTCCTGATTTTGCGGGTCAATTCTACGACAAGGTTGTACCAACCGTTATCGAAAAACTTGGCAATCTTCTCCTTGCTCAAGAAGAAATCTCTCACTCCTACCCATTTGACTGGCGTACCAAGAAACCAATCATCTGGCGTGCTGTTCCACAGTGGTTTGCCTCTGTATCTAAATTCCGCCAAGAAATCTTGGACGAAATTGAAAAAGTGAAATTCCACTCAGAATGGGGTAAAGTGCGTCTTTACAATATGATTCGTGACCGTGGCGACTGGGTTATCTCTCGTCAACGTGCTTGGGGAGTTCCACTTCCTATCTTCTATGCTGAAGACGGAACACCAATCATGACTGCTGAAACGATCGAGCACGTGGCTCAACTCTTTGAGGAACACGGTTCTATCATTTGGTGGGAACGTGAAGCCAAAGACCTCTTGCCAGAAGAATTTAGCCATCCAGGTTCACCAAATGGCGAGTTCAAAAAAGAAACAGACATCATGGACGTATGGTTCGACTCAGGTTCATCATGGAATGGAGTAGTAGTTAACCGTCCAGAACTCAAATACCCTGCTGACCTCTACCTAGAAGGCTCTGACCAATATCGTGGTTGGTTCAACTCATCACTCATCACATCAGTTGCCAACCATGGCGTAGCGCCATACAAACAAATCTTGTCACAAGGTTTTGCTCTTGATGGTAAAGGTGAGAAGATGTCTAAATCCCTTGGAAATACTATTGCTCCAAGCGATGTTGAAAAACAATTCGGTGCTGAAATCTTGCGTCTCTGGGTAACAAGTGTAGACTCAAGCAATGACGTGCGTATCTCTATGGATATCTTGAGCCAAGTATCTGAAACTTACCGTAAGATTCGTAACACTCTTCGTTTCTTGATTGCCAACACTTCTGACTTTAACCCAGCGCAGGACGCAGTAGCTTACGATGATCTTCGTTCCGTTGATAAGTACATGACCATTCGCTTTAACCAGCTTGTTAAGACCATTCGTGATGCCTATGCTGACTTTGAATTCTTGACAATCTACAAGGCCTTAGTTAACTTCATCAACGTTGATTTGTCAGCCTTCTACCTTGATTTTGCTAAAGACGTTGTTTACATCGAAGGTGCAAAATCATTGGAACGCCGTCAAATGCAGACTGTCTTCTATGACATTCTTGTCAAAATCACCAAACTCTTGACACCAATCCTTCCTCACACTGCGGAAGAAATCTGGTCATATCTTGAGTTTGAAGCTGAAGACTTTGTTCAATTGTCAGAATTACCAGAAGCGGAAACTTTTGCTAATCAAGAAGAAATCTTGGATACTTGGGCAGCCTTCATGGACTTCCGTGGACAGGCTCAAAAAGCCTTGGAAGAAGCACGTAATGCAAAAGTAATCGGTAAATCACTCGAAGCCCACTTGACTGTTTATCCAAATGAAGTGGTGAAAACTCTTCTTGGAGCATTGGATAGCAATGTGGCTCAACTTTTGATCGTGTCAGAATTGACCATCGCTGAAGGTACAGCTCCAGAGAGTGCAGTAAGCTTTGAAGATGTTGCCTTTACAGTTGAACGCGCTGCAGGTGAAGTATGTGATCGTTGCCGTCGTATCGATCCAACTACTGCAGAACGTAGCTACCATGCAGTCATCTGTGACCACTGTGCAAGCATCGTAGAAGAAAACTTTGCAGACGCTGTCGCAG
>ERZ773026.1503-NODE-1503-length-11735-cov-103.564469_pt1 | contig 11735 bp, 9 predicted proteins | sample MGYA00580838_ERZ773026 | MGnify/ENA primary metagenome ERZ773026 (study PRJEB29015, sample SAMEA2738006) | human oral metagenome | biome: human oral; feature: human-associated habitat; material: dental | place: China | collected 2055 ... | reverse complement strand
TATTAGGCATGCCCAACGCCGGTAAATCCACCCTGATTACCGCCGTATCCGCCGCACGTCCCAAAATCGCCAACTACCCCTTCACCACCCTGCATCCAAACTTGGGCGTCGTGCGCATCGACGAAAACCACAGCTTCGTCATGGCCGATATCCCCGGTCTGATTGAAGGCGCGGCAGAAGGTGCAGGCCTCGGCCACCGCTTCCTCAAACACTTATCACGCACCGGCTTACTGCTGCACGTCGTCGATTTGGCGCCCTTCGACGAAACCGTCAACCCCGCCGGAGAAGCCCTTGCCATCATCAACGAATTGCGCAAATACGACGAAGAACTCTACGGCAAACCGCGCTGGCTGGTGCTGAACAAACTCGACATGCTCGATGAAGAAGAAGCCCAAGCGCGTAGCGCCGCCTTCCTCGAAGCCATCGGCTGGGACTACCCGAAACCAGACGACCGCTTCCAATTCGACATGGAAACCCCGCGCCTCTTCCAAATCAGCGCCCTGACCCACCAAGGCACGCAGGAATTGGTACACCAAATCAACCAATACCTGACCGAGAAAAAACGCATCGAAGCTGAAAAAGCCGAAGCGGAGCAGGTTGAAATAGAAACCACAGAAAAACAACCTAAAACAAATACGGAAATTCTTAAGGCTGAATAATTTTTTAGTAGTCTAAATTTGGTTTAGACTATCCGAAAGATGTAATTTTTTAATAAAATTACGAACCCAGAAAGGATTTTGGAATGAAAAAAGTATTAACCTTAATAGGCTCAGCAATTCTGCTATCAGCCTGCAACTTGGAGGATGGAAAAATGTTTGATTCAGCTTATGACTTTCACGGACTGCCCAAAGCAGAAAGTGACCCTGTTGTAACGGAGAATCCGAAAAAGCATCAAAAATACGAATTGACGGTTACGTTTAAAAATGCACCAGGAAAATTTGAAATTTCCAGACTGGTAGAAAACTATGATGCAAAGAATTGTATGATTACCACCAACCGTGCAGCTGGCGCAACCGCGTATGCAGTTTACCAACCTGAATTTACCTTAAAAAAAATCAGCGATACAGTTTATCAAGGGGAATTTTATACCGACAGGCCTTTGAATGAAGACTATTTTGGTCAGGGAGTGTGTTTGTGGGAAAATTATGGTGTTTCTCTAGAATTCAAAGCTGATAACAATAAAAAAAGTACCCTTTTTTCAGCATATATTGACGATACCGTATGGAAAAATATGGCAGAAAAAGGTACAACAGCAAACTTAATCTACTATCACCAAAAAGCAGATTATCCAATTGCTACTTGGTTAGATAGTGAAACTGGTCTTGTTTCCAGTGGAGTTACAGCAGAACAAGCGCAACAAAGAGGCATTGATTTAAAAGATGCATTTAGTATTGAACTTGAAATACGGAGAGCCTAAATATGAAAACGCAAAATTATCTTGCAACTGCTGATTTAGCTTATAAAAATCTAAAAGAAGGTCAACATATTCGAGGAATTGATAATGTAGAATATGAAGTTGTCAAATCTCTCCATACTAAATCTGGCTACGACGGCTATGTCCTGTACAGAAAAGACACCAATGAACTAGTTGTTACTCATAGAGGTACATGGCCCGAAAAAAATGCAAAAGCCACAGATATACTGACCGATTTAGGCATGGCAGTCAATCAAGGAAACAATCAATATCCCGATGCCAAGAAATTGACAGAAATAGCTATATCATTAACTCAAACACGTTATCCAGGAGCCGTAATTCACCAGTCAGGACACTCTCTCGGCGGAGCTCTAGCACAATTGTGCGGCTACAATTATGGCCAAAGAACCGAAACATTCAACGCCTACGGTGCGGCTAATCTGCAAGAAAAACAACCAGGTAAACAATCTAATGCCCAATTAATCACAAACCACGTCCGCGGTATGGATCCCGTAAGCGCTGCCAGTCCGCATTTAGGTAATGTTAAACATTACCTGAATAAAACTGAACAGATAGTATTGTATCTAGGTGGCTTTGGCAAATTGAACATAGCCCCAAACCGTACATGGGCAGTTGCAATAACTGGTGCTGGCTACAGTCATGGACTCAACAACTTCAAAAATGGTGGTTTATCTACTGAAGACCATACCTTTGCCTTAGATAATATACAACTGATTAAAGAATTCCGCACAGAATTTGAAGAAGAAGCTCGAAAAGTAGGAAAAGATATTAAATTTATAAAAGATATAATGAATGATGCCATTAACTGGGGTAAAAAAACATTAAACCTTTCAGAGAATTCAAACATATCAGAAGACCAATTTGCCCGACTTTTTGCCAACGAAGCAACTAATAGTAATCTTCTTGCAAAAGAGCAGGATACTATAAATAATCTTGCTTCAGCTTCCTCTGCCACAAAAAGACCACAATCTAAGTATGATGAAGTCAAAGGTATGCTGCGAGGCCTTATCAATGATACTGATGGTTCATATGCTCAAAGGGTACTTGCAGAACATCCTGAGCAGGTTGCTCTTTTTGACGAAAAAATCCGTCAAAATGTAGCGCTAAACCAAGATAGACAACAAGAATTAGTAGCTGAGAAGAGTCAAGCGTTCCAGCATGAAGAGCAACAGAGAGTCTTTTCTCGATCATTCGGCTAATTTAATTTTCTACTAAACTTCCTTTAGAACTTTAATTTATCTTTTCCCTAAAAATCTCAAAAATCAAATGACCAAGGAAGAGGTTAAAATTTTAGTTCTATAGGAAGCCTAAAAATAAATTATTTAATTAATAAAACTCTCCCATGACCACCATCTACAACACCCTTACCCGCCAAAAAGAACCCTTCTCCCCCATCGACCCTAAAAACGTGCGTATGTACGTTTGCGGCATGACTGTTTACGACTATTGCCACTTAGGCCATGCCCGCGTGATGGTTGTGTTCGACATGATTGCCCGCTGGCTGCGCGAGTGCGGTTATCCGCTCACTTATGTACGCAACATCACCGACATCGACGACAAAATCATTGCCCGTGCGCCTGAAAACGGCGAAACCATCGGCGAACTGACCGCGCGCTTCATTCAGGCTATGCACGAAGATGCCGATGCTTTGGGCGTATTGCGTCCCGACATCGAGCCGAAGGCGACGGAAAACATTCCGCAAATGATTGCCATGATTGAGACCCTGATTCAAAACGGCAAGGCATACCCCGCCGCAAACGGCGACGTTTACTACGCCGTGCGCGAGTTTGCCGCTTACGGCCAATTATCGGGCAAATCGTTGGACGACCTGCGCGCAGGCGAGCGCGTGGAAGTGGACGGTTTCAAACGCGATCCGCTTGATTTTGTGTTGTGGAAAGCGGCGAAAGCAGGCGAGCCGGCATGGGAAAGCCCGTGGGGAAACGGCCGTCCGGGTTGGCACATCGAATGCTCCGCCATGAGTGAAAACCTGTTCGGCGATACCTTCGACATTCACGGCGGCGGTGCGGATTTGCAGTTCCCGCACCATGAAAACGAAATTGCTCAAAGTGTCGGCGCGACAGGCCATACCTGTGGCCATGACCACGCTCAAACCCACCACGGTCAAAGTATCGCCAGCCACGTCAAATACTGGCTGCACAACGGCTTTATCCGTGTGGACGGCGAAAAAATGTCCAAATCGTTGGGCAACTTCTTCACCATCCGCGAAGTGTTGAAGCAATATGACCCGGAAGTCGTGCGTTTCTTCATCCTGCGCGCCCACTACCGCAGCCCGCTGAACTATTCCGACGCCCATTTGGACGACGCAAAAGGTGCACTGACCCGTCTGTACACTACGTTGAAAAACACCCCTGCCGCTGAGTTTGAATTGTCCGAAAACGCCAACGACTACACCCGCCGCTTCTACGCCGCCATGAACGACGATTTCGGCACGGTTGAAGCCGTTGCCGTGCTGTTCGAACTGGCAGGCGAAGTGAACAAAACCAATGATGCGCACCTCGCCGGCTGTCTGAAAGCCTTGGGCGGCATCATCGGCCTGCTGCAACGCGACCCGACCGAGTTCCTGCAAGGCGGTGCGGTTTCAGACGGCCTCTCCAACGAAGAAATCGAAGACTTAATCGTCCAGCGAAAACAGGCGCGCGCAGATAAAAACTGGGCGGAGTCCGACCGCATCCGCGACCTTCTGAACGAACACAAAATCATTCTGGAAGACAACGCCGGCGGTACGACTTGGCGGCGCGGCTAATTTGCTTTGATACGAAAAAAGGTCGTCTGAAAACATTTTCAGACGACCTTTATATATTTGATTGGAAACCGTGATGTGTGTACTTAATCTTCTAACAGGTTCTTCTTGATGACCGCAGGATTCCCAGCGGCGACGCAATACGGTGGCACATCTTTGGTTACCACAGCCCCTGCGCCGATGACTGCCCCTTTACCTACCCGGACCCCGCCCATAATAATCGCGCGCCGTCCGATCCAAACATCATCCTCAATCACAATCGGATTGACTTCCGTATAGCCCTCATATTTCAAAGTTTCACGATTAAACTTGTGATTATTGGAATAAAACAAACACTCCGGCCCCATCATGACATTATTGCCTATCGTCAAGCCGTAGCATATTTCGCAATTAACGCCGACCCCCGAGTTGTCGCCGATTACGGTATCTGGCATAACATATGCACCCTTTTCAATATTAACGTTTGTACCGATATGAGGCGACACTCTCTTTGCCAAAAAACCACGGACTTTTTTAGCAGGCGTACCCAAAACGCTGCAATAAGACGGCGGCAGTAAACCGCCGATTACTCGCAGAATCAAACCATTTACTCTTGCCTTCATCCCTATACGGTTCCTCATTTCAAATATATTGTCATCAGACCCCTATTTTGCATAAAGTTCAAGAATAAAGCAAAAATTCTCAAAAAATTACCAAAATAAACAATATGATAAATAATTCAGCATCTTATTATCCCAATCATCATTTCAAGAACACAAAAGCAACGCCGACCAACCTCTCTCGGGCAATATCCTCTTGACGGAACAGAAAAAAACAGCGAGAATCCGACTCTTGTCTGAAGCATAGGTACATCCCCTATGCCCGCTTAACCGAAAGGAAACAAAATGAAACAAGGTATCCACCCTAATTACCACGAAATCAACGTTACCTGCTCTTGCGGTAACAAATTCGTCACCAAATCCGCGCTGGAAAAAGACAACTTCAACATCGAGGTTTGCTCTTTGTGCCACCCGTTCTACACCGGCACTCAAAAAATCGTCGACACCACCGGTCGCGTGGACAAATTCAACAACAAATTCGGCAACCTGTTCAAACGCTAATCGCCGCTCTACTGAAATAAAAAGACTGCATTTTATGCAGTCTTTTTTGCTTTATACGTCGTCTGAAAATGCATTTTCGCCAGATTAAAAACCAAATCCCTCCTTTCAGACGACCTCCCGCCGAATCTTTGCTAAACTACACGAAAATACGTTCAACCCCCTCAAAGCTATGCTCACTTACACCTCGCCCGATTCGCGACAACCTGCCAAAACCCATGAAAAACCCTGGCTCTTGCTGCTGATGGCATTTGCCTGGCTGTGGCCGGGCGTGTTTTCGCACGACTTGTGGAATCCCGCCGAACCCACCGTCTTTACCGCCGTCGAAGCCTTAGACGCAGGCGCGACGCCGTTGGTTGCCCATGTGTTGGGGCAGCCGGATTTTCAAATTCCGCCCGTCTATTTGTGGGTGGCGGCGGCGTTCAAACACCTGTTGTCACCTTGGGCGGCGGACGCTTATGATGCCGCGCGTTTTGCGGGCGTTTTCTTCACGATTATCGGGCTGACCGCCTGCGGTTTTGCCGGATTCAACTTTTTGGGCAGGCACCACGGGCGCAGCGTCGTCCTCATCCTGATCGGCAGCATCGGGCTGCTCTCGGTCGCGCACTTCCTCAACCCCGCTTCCGTCGCCTTTGCCGCATCGGGCATGATATTGTGCGGCTTTTCGTTGGCGCAACGCCGCGTCATTACCTCTTCCCTGCTGCTGGGCGGCGGCTGGGCGTTGCTGTCGCTTTCATCAGGCTATCTGATGACCGCCGCGCTGATGTTTTTAGCACCCGCCCTGCTGCTCGATGCGAAATGGCGCGTCAAACGCTATTACCTGACGCTGGTCGGCGCGTTTGCCATCGGACTGCCGCTCTTGACGGTTTATCCGCTCATTTTCTCCAGAACCCAGCCCGAACTGTTTTCCATCTGGCTGCAACACCACTCGCTCGGCGCATTCGGCGGCTTGGGTGGTTTTCAGACGACCTTCAGCCTGTTCTATTACCTGAAAAACCTGCTCTGGTTTACCCTGCCCGCATGGCCGCTCGCCGCATGGACGTTAAGCCGCCCCCGCATCCGCGAAAAAAACTGGAGCGTATTGTGCATTTCGTGGTTCCTCATCGTCCTCAGCATTCTTGCCGTCAGCCCGCAACGCCTGCAAGACAACCTCGTCTGGCTGCTGCCCCCGCTCGCCCTGCTCGGTGCGGCGCAACTGGACGGACTGCGGCGCGGCGCGGCGGCGTTTATCAACTGGTTCGGCGTTATGGCGTTCGGACTTTTCGCCGTTTTCCTGTGGACGGGCTTCTTTGCCATGAACTACGGCTGGCCTGCCAAACTCGCCGAACGCGCCGCCTATTTCAGCCCGTATTACACGCCTGACATCGACCCGATACCGATGGCGGTCGCCCTGCTGTTTACCCCGCTGTGGCTGTGGGCGATTACCCGCAAAAACATCCGCGGCAGACAGGCAGTGACCAACTGGGCGGCAGGCGTTACGCTGGCGTGGGCATTGCTGATGACCCTGTTCCTGCCGTGGCTCGACGCCGCCAAAAGCCACGCGCCCGTCGTCCTCCAAATGGAAGCCGCCCTCTCCCCCGAACTGAAAAAACGGCTTTCAGACGACCTCGAATGCATCAGCATCGCCAACGAAGACCACCGCGCCCGCATCGCTTGGGCGCAATACAGCGACTTGACACTCCATATCGACGACGCTGCCTGCCGCTACCTTCTGGTGCAGCAGCCTAAAAATACCGACGCGCCTCAAGGTTGGACGAAAATCTGGCAGGGTGCGCGCCCGAGAAACAAAGTGGAAGGCTTCGCACTTTTAAAAAGAGAAGAGTAAAAAAGGTCGTCTGAAAAGCAAAATTGCCGGTTCAGTGGAAATACCCTAATTAAGCTGAAAATTTTGAACCTGGTGTCCAAACCATCGGGCTGTACCAATAGAGATTGAAAGGACTGAATCCACGGCAATATGAAAATCAAAAGGTCGTCTGAAAAGCAAAGTTGGAAACCCTACTCTGTTTTTCAGACGACCTTTTGATTATTTATTGAAAACTGAATCGACCACCGCAGCTTATTGTTTACGCCTATCCCACCAAGCGAATAAGTTGCCCAAGACGGTTCCCGATACGGAGTGCCAGACGCAGGCGACGGCGGTGGCGACGGCGGATTCGGCGTTACCCGGGAAGAATTTGGCGCTCAGACCCGTGGCGAGACCGGCGTTTTGTACGCCGACTTCGATAGCGATGGTACGTTTTTTGGCGGTGTTCATACCGGTTAGCGCGCCACTGTAATAGCCGAGGATGTAGCCGCCGATATTGTGTGCGGCAATGGCGAGCACCATAACTAAGGCAGATTCGGCAAAACGGTGTCCGTGGACGGCGGCAACACCGCCGACAATGCAGGCAAAGGCGGCAACGGCAACGGCGGGCATGATGGCGCGAACATCTTCAAACCAGTGTTTTTTGTGCAGCAACATATTGGCGGCAGAGCCGATAACGACAGGCAACAGGGTAACGAGCAACATAAACTTGAACATGCCCCAGCCGTCCATTTCGACGGTTTGTCCCACGAGGTAAGTCATCCACAGCGGCGTCATAACGGGGGCGAGGACGGTAGAGACGGTGGTCATGCCGACTGAGAAGGCAACATCGCCTTTGGCAAGGAAACTCATGATGTTGGACGAAACCCCGCCCGGGCAAGTACCGACCAAAACCAGACCCAGCGTCAATCCGGGCGAAAGGTTGAAGGCTTTGGCGATACCGATGGCGAGCAGCGGCATAATGGTGTATTGGGCAACTGCGCCGATGAAAATATCGAGCGGGCGTTTAGCCAAAATTTGATAGTCTTCTTTGCCTAGAGTCATGCCCATGCCGAGCATAATGATGCCGAGTACGACGACTTGCGTGTCGCCTTTCACCCATGAAAAGGTAGCGGGTTCGATAAAGGCGACGATAGAGGCAAGGACGATAATCAGTGCGGTGAATCGGGTCATTTGCCGGCTGACGGCAGTCAGAAAGTTCATAGTTTGCTCCTTTGTAGGTTGTTATGTATGACAGAGATTGCCATAATTTAACGGATATTAACTTTTCTGTATCATCCTGGCAATGATGGACAGACGTGTGCCAAAGGTCGTCTGAACACTAAGAAAGTACTGTTTTTGATAACGACGTTTTTCTAGAAACCGATTTATATATTGTCAACAATGTTTAATTGACACCTATAAACCATTCACAAACAATCAATAAGTAGTCAAAAGTAATGCCATGATTAAAAAAATATTTCATTTATTTGCTTGGTATTCCGTATAAAAATGTCTGAAATCCTAACTATTCTTTGACAATCTTTAACCCATCCCCTAATATCCAACAGTTTGATTCCGCAAAGCGGATTTAAGAAAAACATTTTTGAGATTTTGAGAGGTAAAACAATTATGGAATGGGAATTTAACAGTTACTACACGTTGATTGCCGCCACATTGGTTTTGTTGATTGGTAAGGTTTTGGTAAACAAAGTCAAATTCCTGCGCGATTTCAACATTCCCGAGCCTGTGGCAGGCGGCTTGATTGCTGCGATTGTCCTGTTTGCACTGCATCAAGCCTACGGCGTGAGCTTCAAATTTGAAAAACCGCTGCAAGATGCATTCATGCTGATTTTCTTCACTTCTATCGGTTTGAGCGCGGACTTTTCCCGCCTGAAAGCGGGCGGTCTGCCGTTGGTGATTTTCACCGCCGTCGTAGGGGCATTTATCATCGTGCAGAACTTTGTCGGCGTCGGCTTGGCGAAGGTTTTAGGACTGGATCCGCTTATCGGTCTGATTACCGGCTCGATTACCCTGACCGGCGGACACGGTACGGCAGGTGCATGGGGTCCTGACTTTGAAAACAAATTCGGCTTGGTCGGTGCTACCGGATTAGGTATGGCTTCCGCCACGTTCGGTTTGGTATTCGGCGGCCTGATTGGCGGCCCGGTTGCGCGCCGTCTGATCAACAAAATGGGGCGCAAACCCATCGATCAAAGCAAACAAAAGGCAAATTCAGACGAACATGCCGACGACGTGTTCGAACAAGCGAAGCGCACCCGCCTGATTACCGCCGAATCCGCCGTCGAAACGCTTGCCATGTTTGCAGCGTGTTTGGCATTTGCCGAAATTGTGGACGGCTTCGACAAAGAATATCTGTATGACTTGCCGAAATTCGTATGGTGTCTGTTTGCCGGTGTCGTCATCCGCAACATTCTGACTTCTGCGTTTAAAGTCAATATGTTCGACCGCGCCATCGATGTATTCGGCAATGCCTCCCTGTCGCTTTTCCTTGCAATGGCGCTTTTGAACCTGAAATTGTGGGAACTGACCGGTCTGGCGGGTCCTGTAACCATCATTCTCGCCGTACAAACCGTCGTGATGATTCTGTACGCGACATTCGCCACCTACGTTTTTATGGGACGCGACTACGATGCGGCGGTTTTGGCGGCAGGACACTGCGGCTTCGGCTTGGGCGCAACGCCGACCGCCGTTGCCAATATGCAGTCCATCACTCAGACCTTCGGTCCTTCGCACAAAGCCTTCTTGATTGTGCCTATGGTCGGCGCGTTCTTCGTGGACTTGATTAACGCAGCAATCCTTTCCGGTTTTGTAAATGTCATTACCAAATAAGTAAGCATTTATAACGTTTCGTTGAAAAAGCACTTGCAACATTTACTTGCTGCAAGTGCTTTTGTTATGATGGTCGTCTGAAAAGCAGTCCGGTCTGGTCTGCAACCGCATCAAGGAGATATTTATGAACAAAAAACTGCTGGCTTTGCCGCTCGTCCTGATATTGGCCGCGTGCGGCAAGGATGAGCCCAAGCAGGCTTTGGAATGCAATCATCCCGCCGCCATCCAAAGCATCAAAACACAAATCCAAAACATTATCCGCCAAGAAGCGCGCGCATTCGCCCGCAACGACAGCCGCCAATTCGTCGATGCGGACAAAGTCATTGCTGCCGGTTCCGAACTGGAAATCGGCTTAAACAATGCCCAACAAATTGATGAAGACAACAAAACCATGTGCGGTGCGGATTTAAGCATCCGAGTTCCTGCCGATGTCCTGAATGCAGCGGAAACCAATAGTCCTTTGATTTACAGCGAAACGACTTTAGCCGAAATACTGGAACAAAAGCTGACAGGCAGTAATTTGAAGTTTGCCGACAATACACTTTCAACTTCCGTACGTTATACGCCTGATAAAGACGGCAACGCTGTTTTGGAAGACAACACTGTCTCCATGACGGCGCGCACGCTGTCCTCGCTGCTGCTGCCCTACGGTGTCAAAAGTATTGTGATGATTGACGGCAAGGCAGTCAGCAAAGAAGATGCTATGAAGTTGTTAAAAGGCAAACACGATGAGCCGCCTGTCGTTTCTCCGGAAGATATTCTGGAAAACAATGCTGCCAGCCAAGCATCGGGCGTGCCGCAGGCAGCAGGATTGGAAACCGAAATCCTGCATCCTGATACAGAAGCGAAACGCGAAGAGCCGTCGTTCTCGCAAAGCGATCTGGACAATGCACGCAGCCAAAACCGCAATGCAGATTCCGAAATTCAAAGAATATGGGACGGAATGGAACATACTGTTCAAAAGGAACTGCTCACCGAACAGCGTGCCTGGATTCAGAACAAGATCCAAAACTGTCAACAGGCTGCCGCCCAGGCTGACAGCCCTGCTCATGCCGAATACCTCAAGCTCCAATGCGACACCCGCATGACGCGCGAACGCACGCAATACCTTCGCGGCTATTCGATTGACTAGACGGATTTTTCTTCCAATCATCAAAAGGTCGTCTGAAACTTTGACTTCAAGGTTTCAGACGACCTTTTTCCTTTTTTCTTTATTTAGCTTTGTCTGATTCATTTGTAATTTTGATACAAAATCCGACGAATTTCGTTTCCATATGAATTGCAGCAGGTAAAACAATAGCGATATGGCAAAGGGGGAAACTCGGCGGCCTCTTTTGTCAAACTCGTTAAAATGATTTTATTTCAATGTATTAAAAACAGAAAAATCCTGAAAGAGGTCGTCTGAAAACAGCATGCATGGTTTGTGATGTAAGTCAAAGAGAAATGTAACAAAATTACTTATAGTAATCGTAGTGAAAATTTATCGACTTTATTGCCACCTTATATCAAGGAGATACACCATGAACGCATCAGCCGACAATGTCGTCAGCCCCGCCGTAGCCGAGGTCAACAGTTTGGTTGAAAAGGGTTTGCGCTCGTTGGACGAGTTTCGCAAGCTGAATCAGGAGCAGATTGATTATATCGTTGCCAAAGCCTCCATTGCCGCGCTGGACAAACATGGTGTACTCGCCATGCACGCGGTCGAAGAAACGGGACGCGGTGTATTTGAAGATAAGGCGACCAAAAACCTGTTTGCCTGCGAAAACGTCGTGCGCCGCCTGCGCGATTTGAAAACCGTGGGCGTCA
>ERZ773026.1500-NODE-1500-length-11743-cov-4.358573_pt1 | contig 11743 bp, 10 predicted proteins | sample MGYA00580838_ERZ773026 | MGnify/ENA primary metagenome ERZ773026 (study PRJEB29015, sample SAMEA2738006) | human oral metagenome | biome: human oral; feature: human-associated habitat; material: dental | place: China | collected 2055 ... | reverse complement strand
CGCCCTTATCTCAAGATATGCTTTATGAGATTTGCTTAGCACATAATATTTATTTTTTGCCCATACCTCTTCGCATTCTTTTCTTATATCTTTGTATCTCATATCCACGCCTCTTTTAAAAAATATATAAACACTTAAGTATCTTCTCTATAGATCCGATATTATTTTCTTTTCATTCATAAAAAGATTACCCGTATCTACAGATAATCTCTTTAAGCTTAATATCTATCAAACTTTTATCACTAAATCATTTAAGTAATTTTCCAAATCAGATTTATTGCATAGCCTAATAAAACGACAATACATAAACTGATTAGATTTACTGTATTATTAGACATCCATGAAAAACCCTTAATCGGCTTTTGATTATCATAGACTTTTTTATCACTAATAATACCTTCTTTGTTCAAATATTTTCGTTGAAACAAAGCTCCCAAAATGCTGTCAATCAAAGTTCCTAGGAAAGCTGTAAGAGTAACAAATGCAACTCCCTGATATCCGAACTGTGGAAAAGCAAGCCAAGCCGATAAAAATCCTCCTGTAAGTCCTGCAAAAAATCCCACCCAGCTGACTCCGCCTGAAACTCCTCGTTGAATATTTTTTCCGGTAATGATGCTAAAAACCTTTCCCTTACCGAGCACACCGATTTCTGAAGAAAATGTGTCAGCATTTGCTGCTGCAAAAACCACAAAACTCAGTAGCGAAAACTCAATATTCTCCGGTGAAAAATATTTACAAAATACCAGTATACAAGCGGGTAAAGAGTTGCATACAACCTGCTTCCATGTTCTGGCACCTCCGGATTCTTGAAATCGATCCGCTTCCAACTTTCGGTTATTCTTGATTTTGCTTACAATGCTTCCAAGAAAGTAAAAAGTATAAAGACTCATAGCAATCCACACACCACCCAACAGATAAAGTGTTATTGCCGTCAAAATTGCAGCTATAACCCCATCGGGAGTCAACAATCTAAACTTAAGACTTAACAAAAGAACACCGGCAGAAAATATAAAGTAGACAAAAAAGAAGATATCTCCATAATAAAACGCCAAGGTCGCAAAAAGTGCCGAACCAAGAGGCAGAGTCAAATTATCTGAGCCTTTAGTTCCCGAAGCTTCAATAAATGCAGATAATAACCCGTTGCAAAGACCAATTATGTAAACCGTTCCAATTCCTATCCGCACAATATTCTTGGAATCTCCAATAGTTAAAATAGTTATAATTGTAACTGCAGTTGCCACGATAAAAACCGTCACACTTCCTGCCAAGGTTTTCGGTGCAAAAGAATACGGCTTTCTTCCCCCGAATTTTTTGCCGACTAATGCAGCCAAGCCATCACCATAAGCCATAATCAAGATTCCGATTATCGGAAAGATATTCCAACCGGTAGCAAAACGAACTGCCACCGCAACACAAAGGCTGATTGAATAGTATACCGTTCCCCAACTGTCATCCTGTCTTTCCATAGAAGGAATCAATTTATACTTTCGGCTCAATATATTAATAATGATAAACACCGCCGGAACTAATATTGCAGCTTTGACATCGGTAAAAAAAATAGAAATAAAAATCCAATTTCCTACCATAATATGAATGAATTTACGGCTTAGTTCACCTTGATTCTTCCTAAAAATAATTGTCGAAAAACCGATTACTAAAAAAATATATAAAAAAGAGAGTCCTATTAATAATATATCCATAGATTTCCTATCCTAACTATCCGTTAATCTTTCATTTTTCTGTATTTACTTCTTCATAATTGAATTTCTCGCTTTTAAATTTCTCTATATAGCCGGATACTGTTTTTAGTAAATCTCTCTTCCTCTTGGAGTTCGTGTAACATCTTTTTGTAAAACAATTATAATTGTTTTTTCTCACCTCTTCTAAGATAGCCTGATAATATACAGCCGCAGCCGTCACCGGAAAGATCGTGTCAAAACTGAACATATACAAATGCTTATAAAATTTATCATAGTAATGCTTGGACAGCAAAGCCGTCTCTTCCCAAAGATTAACTATATTATCTTCTACCCTAAAATTTGATTTGAAAAACAAATGCCTTATTGATAAAGTACTCGGTAAAGCAGATAAATTTTCTAAATCTTTCCTTGTAACACTATATTTTTTCATAAAAATTTGTGGGATATAGACTCTGCTTCTATCTCTCAAATCTTCTCCAATATCTCTGAGAATATTGGTAATCTGCATAGCAATACCCAAAGATTCACAAATAGATTCATATTGACCGTCAGCTTTCTCACCTCTAAGCATAGGTGCCAACATCAAGCCTACCGTACCTGCAACCTTTTTACAATATAGAATTAAATCTTCTTTATCCTCAATGATTTTAAAATTAATATCACTTCGCTGTCCGTCAATTTGCTCAAGCAATGCTTCAAGCGGAATTTTACGAATTCTAACAGCATTCCCAAATGCAAGCCACCAATTATATTTTTTATACTGTTCTTCCTGTCTTCCTCCCTCATACAAGGACTTCACTTCTTCTTCCAACATATTTAAGAGTTGAAGCTTCATCACCTTACTATGAGACTTTGTGTCCGCCAAATCATCGGCATATCTACAAAAAGCATATACCGCCGCTATATCCAAAAACTTTGCTCTCTCAATTTTACCAAAAGCCGCATAGAAACTTGAAGCATGTTTTCTCATAATGGATTCCGCTACCTGATATGATGATTCTATATTCATGAGAAATCCGCTCCTTCCACATCAAGGCGGAGTTCCTGTGCACATATTTTGCCACTCTGCATGACAATCGGTACACCTGCTCCCGGGTGAGTACTGCTACCTGTAAAATACAAACCTTCGCAGGAAAGACATTTTGCCTGAGGTCTCAAATGATTACTTTGCATCAAGGTAGGTTGCAACCCGAAAGTCGCACCTCGGTAAGCGTTGAATGAATTCATAAAATCTTGTGGTGTAAAATATCTCTCCGAGGAAATTTTATCTCTCAAATTTTTCAGTGCAGGTAACTTCTCCAAAGTTGAAATCGCACGCTCTCTATAATAATTTACAGTCTCATCATCCCATTCATACTGTGATGCCACAACATCCGATACCGGAATAAGAAGGTAAAAAGAAGACTTGCCCTCCGGTGCCATCGAAGAATCCACATTTGAAGGAATGTGAAGATATACCGATGGCTCTTTAATCTTACTTCCATCAAAGATACTTTCCAAATTTGAATCCAAATCATTTGCGATTACAAAGGTATGTGCAGCAAGTTCAGGATAAACTCCTTCAACTCCCCAATAAAACACTAGACAGGAGCAGGAATAATCCATAGCTTCTATTTTAGCCGAATTATACTTACCCTTACAAGTCTCATCACGAATCAGATGTTTCATTGCATAGGGGAAATCGGCATTACAAATCACATAATCAGACAGAATTTCTTTTCCTAAAACTGAAATCCCTTTCACTTTTTTATCTTTAGTAATAATTTCTTCTACAGGCATACCGTAATGAATCACTCCTCCAAGTTCTTCAAACAGTTTTGCCATTTGACTTGCCATCGTAAACATTCCACCCTTAATGAACCAAACTCCGTAAAGTAACTCAATCATCGGAATGATATTATATAAAGAAGGTCCTTTCTTTGGAGAAACTCCGATATAGAGTGTCTGGAAGCTAAGCATCTGTTGAAGGTCTTTATCGGGTATGAACTTTGACATCATTTGGTCAGCACTGTCAAAAGTTTTCAATTTCAGTGCATTCCAAAGAACCTTCGGATTATAAAAATCACGCCTGTGCCTAAAAGGTCTTGTGATAAAATGCTCCAAGGCAATTTGATAACGCTTATAAATCGAACTGAGATAATCATAGAATCCCCTCGAATTTACAAAGCCCTTATTCTCAAAAATATTATGCAGTTCTTCCAAATCGTTGGAAAGTGAATAAAATCTTAAAGGCGACGAATTAAAATAGACATGATACATCGGATTCAATTTGGACATAGGAATATAGTCGTCCGGATTGCGTCCTGCGATTTCAAAAATCTCTCGATAGATTGACGGCATCATAACCAATGTCGGTCCAACATCAAAAGAATGCCCTTCGAATTCCAATCGATGCATCTTTCCCCCGGGAACAGCATTTTTCTCATAAATCTCAACCTGATACCCAACATTTTGAAGACGAATTGCTGCCGAAAGTCCGCCTATTCCGGCTCCTATAACCAATACTCTTTTCATGATCCTCCTCCACTAGCGGTTTTATCCGCCTCAAAAAATCACTACGAGAATCATCGGCTCGTGTCTCCCGTATGGGACAATGAATCGCAGTAGTAAAATATTAATAATTTTTATATATAAAACATCTGGTTTGATGATTGTAACAAAACCTTTTTCAAATGTCAATAAATACACAGGTCTTTGACACTTTATACAGCTTTAACCCCAAAATCCTCACCGTTTTTTCTCCTTCGCCCTTCGTATTGGTAATAATAGTTTGTACAATCTTTAAAATATCTTTTTCACTTATTAGATAGGCAAATGGATTGTAGTGCATGGATTTTTTGTCTTTCCAATATCCATTATTAACTGTTTATGTGGTAGTTCTTTTATCTCTCTTTTTTCTTGTTCCATAAGTCTTCCTTTCCGTTTTTAGACAGGAGTTATAGAATTAAGAAGAACACTTCGTCACTATTTGAGTGAAAGATGTTTTGCTTAATTCTTTTTTTATTGAAGAATTGGAGCGAAAGGAGGTAATCGTGAGAAATTATGAGAAAATAACCGCCTTGTATGAAAGGTTAAGCCGAGATGATGAACTACAAGGCGAGAGCAATTCGATCGTCAATCAGAAGAAAATTTTAGAAGAATACGCAAAGAAAAATCATTTGGAGAACATCGTTTATTTTACCGATGATGGAATCAGCGGGACGCAGTTCGATCGTCCGGGATTTATGGCAATGATGAACGGAGTTAATCAAGGAAATATCGGTTGTATCATCGTAAAGGATATGTCAAGACTTGGCAGAGATTACCTCAAAGTTGGTCAATGTATGGAGATACTAAGACAAAAAGGAGTTAGGCTCATTGCCATCAACGACAATGTAGACAGCTTTTACAAAGACGATGATTTTACTACATTTCGAAACATTATGAACGAGTGGTATGCGAGAGATACCTCAAGGAAAATCAAGTCCACATTCAAAGCCAAAGGCTAAAGCGGAAAGCATACAGGAAGCAGTCCACCCTATGAATATATCAAAGACAAAGACGATAAAAATCAGTGGATTATTGACGAAAAAGCGGCAGAGGTTGTCCGAAGAATATTTCATCTGACAATGGACGGAAAAGGACCCTATGCCATCGCAAGAATATTAGAAGCCGACCAGATAGATATACCCGCCTATTATCAGCGGAAATTGGGATATGGACTACATCAAAGCAAAGTCTTTTAATATCCGTATCGTTGGTGCAGTTCCACGATTGCAAGTATCTTAAAAAAGCAAGAGTATTTAGGGCATACAGTCAACTTCAAAACCAGAAAGCATTTCAAAGACAAGAAAAGTAAATATGTATCTGAAGATAACTGGCTCATCTTTGAAAACACCCACGAGCCAATCATAGACCAAGAAACCTTTGATAATGTCCAAAGAATACGAGGAAATGTCAAACGGTATCCTGACGGTTGGGGCGAATACCATCCCCTTACAGGACTGATGTATTGCGCGGATTGTGGCAGTAAAATGTATGTGCATAGAACAAGTAACTACAAGAATGCCCCCTATTATACTTGCAGTGCCTACACAAAAGTACCTTGCGGAACACTTTGTCCATCTGCTCACAGGATAAAAGCAGACGCATTCTTAAATCTCATTCAAAGCACCCTACAAGACATTAAGAAAAGCCTTGATGAAGATAACGAAGCCTTTCTCCATTCCATTCAAAATGAAATGGAAGAAAACGAAAAAATGGAAATAGAAAAGAAAAGGACAAAGCTCACAGATAGTACAAACAGGCTTCAGGAACTGGAACGCTTAATGTGTCGGATATACGAAGATATGATATTGGAGAAGATACCGAATACCCGATATGAAATCTTAAATAATCAGTATGAAACAGAGCAAAGAGAACTCAGCAAAGAAATCGATAGGTTGGAAAAAGCCATCAAGCGATACGAAAAAGAAACCGATAGAGCCAAGAAGTTTATCCGGTTGATTGAACGCTATGATAACTTTGATGAACTGACACCGACCATCATCAACGAGTTTGTAGAAAAAATCTTAGTCCACGAACGAGATCGAAAAGGCAGTCAAACCGCCAATCAGAAAGTAGAAATCTACTTCAACTTTATCGGGAACTATGAACCGCCGAAAGAAGAATTATCTGAAGAAGAAAAGCAGAAATTAAGGGAGGAGGAAGAAAAAGAAAGGGCAAGAAAAGACAGGCTTCATCAAAACTACCTCAAATATAAAGCAAATGGCAAACAAAAAGAATATGAGGACAGATATAAGGCAAGGAGAGAGCTTAAAAAACAGGAAAAGCTAAGGAGTTTGAAAAGAGCGGGCATACCGGTATGCAAAATGCAGAGCCTTTTAATTAGATAATATATCTCAGAAGTCAATGAATACAAAATAAAATATTCATTGACTTTTATGTTTGCTGGTGCTATGATATTTATGAATAAAAAACGGAAAATTCATAGATTCATTTATAATATTTGGAGGCTTAAAATGGCAAAAGCATTTACAGAAGAAGAGAAGATTAAAATAAAAGAAGATATTATGGAAACAGCTCTTGATTTGTTTCATGAAAAAGGGAAAAAATCCCTTAGTATTTCAGAACTGACAAAAAGAGTAGGGATAGCTCAAGGAAGCTTCTATAATTTTTGGAAGGACAAAGAATCTCTCATTATTGATTTAATGGCATATAGATCCATACAGAAATTGAATGACATAGAAAAAGAATTCTCAAATTCATTAACAAATCCTAAAAAATTTCTTTCAGATGTGATTTATAAGTATGCCATAGATATTATCCTGAAGATTAAAACGCAGCCTATTTATCAAGAGGCATTTAAAATATTTGCAAGTCAAGATTCAAAGAAAGTAAACAGAGTAGAAAATCTTTATGGAGATTTTGTAGATAGGTTAGTAGACTATTGGTACAAAAATAATGCAGTAAAAACTGTGGACAAGCAAGGATTATCCAATGCTTTTGTTGGTAGTTTTGTTCTATGTTCAAATTATATTCATTTCAATGAAGATACATTTGAGGAAGTACTACATATCTACATAGAGAGTATTGTTAGCAGGTATGTAGAAATATAGTTTAAAAGGGAGAACATTATGATACTGAATTTTGATGAGATAAAAAAGGAAGATGTGTTAATTGCAGGAGGGAAAGGTGCCAATCTTGGAGAAATGACCTCTGCAAAAATAAATGTTCCAAGAGGATTTGTAATTACAGCAGATGACTATAGAGATTTTTTAAAGGAAAACAGCATTGATATTTTTATTGAAAATGAAATTAAAAAATCAGGGAATGATGAAAAAGTTCTATTAAATGTAGCTGATGATTTTAGAACAAAGATAAAGTCCGGTAAATTTCCTACACTACTTGAGAATGCAATAAGAGAAAAATATTTTAATCTTGGAGATAATGTAAGAGTTGCTGTGCGTTCATCTGCAACAGCAGAAGATTTGCCGGATGCAAGTTTTGCAGGGCAACAGGAAACTTATTTAAATGTACGAGGCTTAGATGATGTATTAGAACAGGTGCGTAGTTGTTACGCTTCTTTATGGGGTAAAAAAGCTGTGAGCTATAGATTACATCAAGGTTATGACCAAGCTTCAGTTTCAATTGCCGTTGTTATTCAGGAAATGGTAGAAAGCGAAAAAGCAGGTGTTTTGTTTACTGTGAATCCGGTAAGCAAAAAAGAAAATGAGATGCAAATCAATGCGAGTTATGGTTTAGGAGAGAGTGTTGTAAGCGGAAGAGTTACAGCAGATAGCTATATTGTTGACAAAAATGGAGAAATTATTGAAGTAGCTATTGGAAGCAAGGAAACACAGATTATATATGGAGAGAAAAACACGGTAGAAGTGAAGGTAGATGACAATGATCGAAAAAAACGAGCATTAAATGATACGGAAATATCAGAGCTAATAAAGTCTGGTTTGAAAATTGAAAAGCATTATAAAATGCCAATGGATATTGAGTGGGCAATTAAAGATGATGAAGTATATATTTTACAGGCAAGAGCTATTACTACTTTGAAAAGTTCTACCAATCACATATCTGAAGATAATTTAATACAAGAATATACAAAGGGTAAAAAAATCAATAGAAGTACACGAGAAGTGATGTCATTTTTTTTAGAAAAAATGCCTTTTGCACATAGAGCGCTTGACTTCGACTATCTGGCAGCAATAAATGATCAGAAAGTTAATATTTTATTAGAAGGCGGAATTGTTTTACCAAGAAATCCAATTATAGATGATGATGGAATACAAACTTTTACTGACGCAGGTAAGCGAATCAATAAAAATATATTTAAGTTTTTTAAGATTTTAAAAAATATGAAAGATTTTAATGGTTGCTATCATAAGTGCAAAGATTTTATGAAAATATATGAGTCTAAAATAGAAAAAATTAAGCATTTTACTTTTGAAAACATGACATTAGAAGAATGCAAAAATTTTATGGAAGATAGCTACATTCTTTTACAAAAATTGGCTTATGACAGATTCAAATACGCTTTATTCCCATCTGTTTTAAACGATAAAAAATTCACTAAAATAATCAAAAAAGCAAATGCTAATTATTCATCATTTGATTTTTATTGGAATTTGGATAACAAAACATCAGCAGTTACAAATGATATTTATAAAATGGCTTGTGAGATAAGAAAAAATGAATCTTTAAAAAGAGCTATTATATCCAGAGAAAGTTATAAAGAGTTATATGAAAATTATGATGACTTTAGAGATATAACAGATAAGTTTATGCGAGATAACGGATTTAAATCTGATTATAATTGCTATTGTTTATCTGCAAAAACATTTATTGAAGATCCCGATAGGCTAATAAATATATTAAGACCTATATTAAATACGGATGAAAATAGTGATGAGATTAAGCAAGGGAAAGATTTTTCCAAGTTAATGATAAGGCTAAAAGAAATTTATGGAAACAAGTATCAATATATAGAAAAACAAATAGAATATTTCAGATATTTTCATGTGGTTCGTGAAGAAAGCCAATATATCTGGGAAACCTTATTTTATTATGTAAGACAATGTGTCAAAAGAATAAACTACATTCTTCTTGGCAGTGAAGATTATGAAGTTGGGATTGCAAATCTGTTTCATAAAGAACTTTTGGAGGTGATGAATAGGGGCAGCTTAAATGAATCGGATAAGAAAAAAATAAATAGGAGAAATGAAAAATTTCCTTTAGCAATAAAAGTATGGGATGCATCAAAATTGTTAATTTTTGAAACAAATGGTGATGTCCTAAAGGGGGTAAGTGGAAGTGCCGGTATTGCAGCCGGAAAAGTGTGCATAATAAATAGTCCGAAAGAATTTTATAAGATGCAAAAAGGCGATATTTTAGTTTGCCATCTCACTGATCCGGAGTGGACACCGTTATTTAAGCTGGCAAGCGCAGTTGTGGCTGATACGGGAGCGGCATTAAGCCATGCTGCAATTGTTGCAAGGGAGTTTAATATTCCGGCAGTGCTTGGCGTGGGCTTTGCAACTACAAAATATAAAGATGGGGATATGATTCAAGTAGACGGTAATAAAGGTGTAGTTAGAGGTTTGTAGCATGAACTCAAGTAATAATAAAAAAGAATTTAGAAGAAAAGCTATTTTAAACGATGCTCTTCTACCATTATTAGTGAAAACTTCTATTCCTACCATTATAGGTATACTCGTCATGGTAATTTATAATCTGACTGATACATTTTTTGTCGGTATTTTAAATAATAAATCCATGACAGCTGCTATCGGTATTGTGTTTAGCTTTATGAGTTTTATTCAAGCTATTGGATTTTGGTTTGGGTATGGAAGTGGAAACATAATGTCAAAAAAGATTGGAGAAAATGAAGAAAAGGAAGCAGAAATTATATCGTCTATTGGAATTCTCTTTGCTATTGTCATTGGTATTTTAATAGCTATTTTATCATGGTTTTTTGTTTTACCGCTGTCAAAATTTATAGGTGGAAGTGCTTCTGAAAACTTGTTGAATTTCACAGTAGAGTATCTAAAGGTAATTATTATCAGCATTCCGTTTGGTCTTTATTCTATTACGCTTTACAATCAATTAAGACTTTGTGGGAATGTGAAAGATGGAATGATAGGATTATTGATAGGAATGGTTGTCAATATGGTTCTGGATCCTGTATTGATGTTTGGGTTTAAATTCGGCTTTATTGGAGCCGGATATGCAACATTGATAGGGCAAATTACAGGCTGCATCGTATTAACGAATTTATCAGAAAAAAATGGAAATATTGCTGTTGACTTAAAAAAAGCAAGGATAAATAAAGATAGAGTATATCATATTTTGGCAGGAGGAATGCCTAATTTTTCAAGACAATCTATTACAAGTATCGCTTTAATTTTACTGAATGTTGTAGCCGCAAAATACGGTGATGGTGTTATAGCAGCATTAACAATAAGCTCAAGGATATTAGCATTAGCATATATGATAATGATAGGCTGGGGTCAGGGTTTTCAACCTATCTATGCGATGAATTACGGGGCAAAGCAATACGATAGAGTCAAAAAGGCTTTTAAATTTGCAGTAATAGGAGGTACTTTATTTTTAATTATAGCGGCTATTTTGTTATATGTTTTTTCTGAACCACTTATTAAAACAATGTCAAATGATAATGAAGTTACTTTAGTCGGTGCAGAGATACTGCGTATGCAATGTATTACAATGCCACTTTTAGGATACTTTGCGATTAGTAGTATGCTAATGCAAAATATTGGACAATATTTTTGGGCATCAATAATTTCAATTTCACGACAAGGAATATTTTATATTCCGTTATTATACATTTTATCAAATATCTTTGGGCAATTTGGAATATATTTGCTTCAACCAGTGGCAGATGTTTTGTCATTTGGTTTAGCTGTTATCGTAGTTAGGAAAATAAAATTTGCTAATGATAAATGCAAAAAAGATGGCATTTAAAGTTTATAAAAGATTTATTCAGGAGGAAAAAATATGTAGCTAAGTAATGGAGGGATAAATAATGGAAACACTAAATTCTGTTAAGTCAATACCACTAGCTCTGCTGGTGGTTTGTGATAGCCCTTCCAGGGCTCGTTGTGTTTCCGCCTAAAGGCGGTCTAACAAACCAGTCTGTTTGTTACTGGTAGCCGCATAAATGCGGCTTAATTACTTATTTATTGGGCTCTCCTTCCAGTCGATCCCTCTCATACTGTTCTGCTATATACTTTACTATTGTCTCTTCATTGACATTACCGACTGTTTCGCAATAATATCCTCTTGCCCCAAAATTTCGATTATATTTCTCTCTATATTCCGGATGTCTGTCGAAAAGCATTAGTGCACTCTTACCTTTTATTCTACCTACCATTTTCGCAACACTTGCTTTTGGTGGAATTGATACATACATATGCACATGATCTGGAAGTGTAGCCGCTTTAATTATTGTTACTTAGTTTAGTAAACTAATAATATCCTACTTGCAATACTCTTTTATTTTACCGGCATATTCAGTCAAAAGATTCTTTGAA
>ERZ773026.1498-NODE-1498-length-11744-cov-10.912140_pt1 | contig 11744 bp, 16 predicted proteins | sample MGYA00580838_ERZ773026 | MGnify/ENA primary metagenome ERZ773026 (study PRJEB29015, sample SAMEA2738006) | human oral metagenome | biome: human oral; feature: human-associated habitat; material: dental | place: China | collected 2055 ... | reverse complement strand
GGGCTTCGCGCACGCGGCGGGCGATAAGCTGGGTAACTTGCGAACCGAAGTCGAGGATGAGGATTTTGTCTTGGGTCATAATCGGAGAAAAGGTTAAAGTCAGTCGGAATCGGAAACTTGCGGATTTTAACACAAGGCCGTCTGAAATGTTGCCGCACGGTTTTCAGACGGCCTCAAAACGCCATGTGCCGCTTTCGTTATAAGGAAAGACAAACACGGTATTTCTACCTTTTCAGACGGCCTCTTAAAATGGAACGACCATTGATAAGGACATACGGACATGAATTACTTCCCCATGTTTGCCGACCTTCGCGGCCGGCCTGTTTTGGTTGTAGGCGGCGGAACAGTGGCCGAGCGCAAAATCCAATCGCTGCTGGATGCCGGGGCAAAAGTCTTGCTAGCAGCGCGGGAACTGACCGAAAACCTGCAAACATGGGCAGAAGAAGGCAGGATTTGCCACATTGCGGAAAGTTTTTCAGACGGCCTCATCAGACGGGCGGTGCTGGTCATCGCCGCCACCGACGATGAAGAATTAAACCGACGGGTGGCCGATGCGGCAAAACGCGGCAATAAATTGGTCAATGTAGTGGACAGGCAGGAATTGTGCAGCTTCATCGTGCCTGCGGTGATTGACCGCTCGCCCATCCAGATCGCCGTATCCAGCGGCGGCACATCGCCCGTGCTGGCGCGTCGGCTCCGCCTTCAAATCGAGCAACTGGTGCCGCAGCATATCGGCTTGATGGCGCAAATTGCCGGCGAAAACCGCGAATCTGTCAAACGGCAATTCGGCAGCCTCCCCGAACGCCGCCAGTTTTGGGAACAGCTTTTCGCCGGACGTTTTCAAGACTACTGCGCCCAAAACAACCGTCCGCAGGCCGATTTGCAGTTAAAGGCCGAGCTGGCCGCCAAACAGACGCAGCAAGGCTTTGTTACCTTGGTCGGCGCGGGGCCGGGTGATGCCGGCTTGCTGACCATTCATGCTTTGCAGGCCATACAGGCGGCCGACGTAGTGCTATATGATGCCTTGGTTGGCACGGATATTCTCCGCCTGATTCGGAAAGATGCGGAGAAAATCAACGTCGGCAAACGGGCGGGCGGCCATAAAGTACGGCAGGAAGAGACCAATGCCTTATTGCTCGAATATGCCCAAAAAGGCTGCCGTGTGGTACGTCTGAAAGGCGGAGACCCGTTTGTATTCGGCAGGGGTGGCGAAGAATTACAAATACTGGCCGAGGCAGGCATCCCGTTTAAAATCATTCCGGGCATCACTGCGGCCGTCGGTGCGGCGGCTTATGCAGGCATCCCGCTGACGCATCGCGATTACGCACAATCCGTACAATTCATCACCGGGCAATGCAAGGCCGACGGCAGCGATGTGGATTGGGCAAGCTTTGCCCGCAGCAACCAGACTTTGGCGGTCTATATGGGAACCATCAAAGCAGAAAATATCGCCGCACGGCTAATCCGCCACGGTCGTGCCGCCGATACCCCTTGCGCCGTCATCAGCAACGGAACGCGGCAAAATCAAACTGTAGCAACAGGCGTACTGTCCGATTTGCAGTGCTTAACGGCAAATGCCGCCACACCTGCATTGATTGTTATTGGCGAAGTGGCGGCATTACATCATCGTTTGGCTTGGTTTCAAAGTGAAAACACGGCGGTTGCCAAAGCTGCGTGAAGCTGTAACTCTAATTGCGTATAATCAAAGAAAAAACAGAATGATAAAATGGATAACAAAACACTAGACCGCGCTATAACTGATGAGAACGGGAACGTAACAATCAAAAATATCTGAAAGGAAAAATAATCATGGCATGGGGAGATGGACTAAGACCCGAAGACGAAGATAAAAAATGGGGCAGGGCATCAAGCACTGAAAATGATACGGCCAACGAAAAAAAAGAAGATGAGCGGGAGTATGCCTATTACAAAATCCCGTTAGCAAACAAAAACGAAATTAAGCAGCTTAAATATCTTGGATTCATTGTAATAATTTGTATTGCCATATATTTGTCAGTGCCTTTATTTACCGCTTACCAAAGGCAGAAACTGATTAACGACTACATGACTCAAACAATGAATTTAATGTCAAAAGAAATGGAACGTTCGCAATATGACTCAAACCGCCTTATCGAACGCTATCAAAACTCCGAATCCCGATATAAACCGAACATTATTTCAGACGGCCTAACTGTCAAGCCCGAATATCCGATTACTTCCATACGGCGAAGGGAAACAGGCACTGTCAAGATGAAGATTACCGTTATGCCCGATGGATCGGCCTATGAGGTAAAACTGCTTTCCGGAAGCGGTTACAAATCCCTAGATCAGGCTGCTATCACCGCTGCAAAACAAGGAAACTACAAATCAGGCTTATGGCATGATTTGCAGGCTTCCGTTACATTTTCAATTGAATAATTTTTAAGCATCTAAAATAGCGAGCATTCGCACGTCTGACGAGCTTCCGGACGCTGTTTTAAAATAGCCTTATGACTTAATCATAAAGCTTTGTTTTATCATGCGTTCCGCTTCCCAATGGCTGGATTTGTTCAAAATGTACAAACCGCTTTATTCAGACTATGCGCTTGCACGGCATTGGGGCGTTTCGACTTCGCACATTTCCCAATACCGCAAAGGCCGTATGAATCTGCCGCTTGCGTTCATGCTGGAAATTGCGGAGACATGCAACAGGCAACCGCTTGAAATTATTGTATCTCTTAATTACGACAAAGCACGAAAACGCGACAAAGAAGGCTTGAAAGACGTTTATTTTGAAGCGGCCAAAGAAGGAATTTGCAACGAGATGGCCGCCAATGCCGGCAGGGGCTGGCGGCCTAAAAGGCGTTACTATAAATAGCGAGCATTTGTTATTTCGCATAATTTATATTATGTGGGATTTCAACAACTTATCAGATTATAGCAGAAAATGGCAAAATTGCGTCAAACTTTCTGATAAGCTCAAAAAGCCATTTACAGAAAGGAAAAATCTAAATGGACGCTTCAAAATTTATTATTACAGGCGGATTAATCATCACCGCATTTGCAGTCATCACCATGTTTGCACTTATCTACTTTGGATACAAAATAGCTATGCAATACGAAAAAGAGAAGAAGGAAGAAAAAGCAAAAGAAGAAAAAATCAGACTTGAAACGCTAGCCGCACTACAAAAGCTAGCCGAACAGAAGGAGGGCGGCAATAATCCGTAAAACACGGCCTTTACCGCTATGGGCTTTTTTTTGGCTTCCCCCGCCCTAGGGCGGGGTCGGGCTTGAATTCTGTAAGCGGCCACACGACACCCGCTAACATAACTCAACTAAATGTGGCCAATAGTAGGATTAGCCACGTTCATTTTCGCAAGTCTGTTCTAATCCCTAAGCTCTGCGCCCTCCGGTTGCATTATGCCCCACCCAGACGCAGGGAGAATAGCAAGATGGCTTTTCACCCCACGTCTTTCCCATCCCTTTTTTTACCCACCCAAAGCATCACAGGCAAAAGGGGAGGGCGGTTTTTCACGGTTTCTTTCAAAATAGTATTGATTTTGAAAAAACCGCGAACAAACCGCCCACGTTATTCCCCTTTTGCCTGTGATGCACCCACCCTTTTTTTGTCCGTGGAATCCGGCAGAGGACGCAGAAGCGACCCGTTACGTTACAAGTCCGCCTTGCGGGTGGGCACGGCCGCTGTCAGTCCGGTTATCGCCGGCGTTCATATGGGGTTACGTGATTAAAAAACCGCGCGGCCAAAATCACAAGGGGTATTCATAACGAAATGTAAACGGCCATGAAACGGCCATGAAAAAGAAATAGGGCTTTTTCATGGCCGTTTCATGGCCGTTTACATTTCGCTACAAACCTTCCCCTTGTGATTTTGGCCGCGCGGTTTTTTCAACACTGCACCCCATACGAACTGCGATAACCGGACTGACAGCTTAGAAACCATGCCCACCCGCAAGGCGGACTTGTAACTTCACTAGCGATCTTTCCCCTCCGCCAGCTCCTCCCGTCCTGAGCAGTGGACGCACGTTCTTTTATTAACCATCCTTTTAGGAGCTTTAAAATGTGTGAAGATTTGAAAGAACCGATTGTGTTTAAAACGGCTGAAATCCGTGTAAAAGTCGAAAATTACTTAAATGATTTAGAATTCGCCGACATCCTGCAAACATGCGAGTTTTTAGGATACCTGGACGGCATACACGAAGCGGGCGGAATCAATAAGCGAGGCTATGAGTTTTACCACACCTTTGCCATTAACCGATTCAAAAATTTAGAATGGCTAATGATACAAAATTCGGAAAATAAAGAATTTGTAGAATTAAGCGAAACTCTAGACTTTAATCAGCCCGAAGAAAAAGAATAGTTTAAAGCCCGAACCTGCCCGAAAGGGCAGACAGGGCGACCCACCCAAGGCGAATATGCCTACGCCGTCCGAATTCCGCCGTTTTTTTCGGATTTATCACGGAAGGGGATTGCTTCCGCAAAAATCCCGAAACAAAACGGCGACGTATCGAATTCGAACCGCTCCGGCACAATCGCCACCCACCCTTAGGATACTTAAAAAATTAAGGCCGCCTGAAAATTTCAGACGGCCTTTGTCATTGTGCCGATGGCCCTTTGGAATAATCAGGCAGTAGTGTCAATTTGTCTTTGCCGCCCATCACATAAACCCCACCTTCTCCCGTATTTGCGTCAGGTTGCGAAATGCGGGCGTTTTGGCCTTCAGCCATGCTTACCCCTTCCCGCCTGTACGGATTGAACGGCAGGCCGTTCTCTGCCCAATCGCGGCAGGTTTCAGGCTTGATTGGGACTTTCGTCCCAAAATCGGTATAGCAATCGCAGCCTTTACGACCTTTGATGCAAGCGGCCACACTTTCCATTCTGTTCACGCTCCTTATACCGTCATAGATCGGCGCGGTTTCGGGCATACCCTCAACACGCGGCCGATAATAAGCTTCCGAAAATTCGGGTACGGACGCAGCCGCTTCCTGAAATTTTGACTGTTGGGGCAGAGTAGGGGGCTGGACGACATTCAATACGTCTTGCTCTTCAATTTTGGCGTGTTGTTGTTCAGATTTTTGCTTTTGACTCTGATTATCCGAAAAACCAAACCATTTTGAAAAAAGAGGCACACCCAAATAAAACATAAAGACGATTCCAATCGGAATCATAATAAAAACAGGATGAAGCTTCTTTTTAAATTTTATATGCTGGCTGGCCGATTTGTAATATTTAAAGGCTTCTTTTGGTGGACGGTATTGGCTACCAACGACGGAAGTAAAAGTCGCAGCATTCAAACTTTCTTCACATCTAAAAAACTCATAGCGCTTTGTACCAATGGCTTTACGCTCAAGATGGATATGTTTACCGACAAGTTGACGAATATAACGATCAATCATTGTCGGATGCTGAACCATCAAGATCAAAGTGAATCCATGATGGCGGAGTTCTTTAAGAGTTTTTATATAGGGCGGGACAGCTTGAGAGGGAGGACGAACAGGATATGTATAATCAGCCTCATCAACAATTAAAACACCGCCCTGAGGCATAATCTGATCCAAAGGCGCAGACTGTATTTCTTCTTCACTCAATTCATGCGCTTTAAATTTTTTAGCATCCAATCCGTCTATATGACAGAAATAAAGGGGACGATCTACCACCGTTCCGTCTTCTATCGTCATTTTGAAAAGGCCGTCTACATTATTCAAAATCATGTCAACAACCATAGCAGTCTTGCCAGTGCCCGGCGTGCCTGTTACCAGATAAATCATAATTAGACCTAAGAAAGATGAGTCTCAAGGCGAGTTAAAATAATTGTTGCAACTTTAAAATTAATACAACCAAATAAAATAGCTATCCCATGCTTAAACCCACCAATATCAAGCAAAATTGCCAAATCAAGAGGTAAAGAATAATAACCGTCATAAAAATACTGTTTAAGCTGATCAAAAAATATATCAAAACCTACATATGTAACAACAGCAAAACCAAACCCAACAACTAATTTTCTGATGAAAATACCAGCCAACAAAGCACCAATAGCGGGAATCAACGGTAAAGCCATTATTTAAACCCTTTCAAAACAAACATCACACCGGACAAAGAAAAAACCATAATCACAACACCACGAATATTACGCAAAACATCACAAAGCCATTCATAAGACAAAGTAATTTTATAAAACCTTAAGTTTAAAACCTTTGGTTTAGGGCATTCCAAACGTTCAGAACCTAAAAAATTATCTAAATTAAATTTTAAGCGAACCTCTTTTTTAGGCAGAAAATCATCAGAATCCCCAGAAGAAGAATTACCTAATAAATCATCTCTAGTAAGACAACCTAGAGTATTCTTATCATCACCTTTACAACGCCCACCATTCTCACCATCCTTTCCACCTGATTGACCATTACCCGAACCGTTACCACCTCCCGAGCCACCGCCATTACCGCCGCCCGAACCTCCCGAACCGCCACCGTTACCACTACCGCCATTACCGCCCGAACCGCCACCGTTACCACTACCGCCATTACCGCCCGAACCGCCACCGCCGTTTCCACCCGGAATGCCCGAACCGGAATTTTCAATGTTTTTATTGAGTCTATCTAAAGAGTCGTTAATACGGCGTAAAAGATCCTCCATCGATTTATCGTTCTTACTATCATCGGGCTTAGGTTTTTTATCATCATCTGGTTTGGGTTTATCGTCATCAGGTTTGGGTTTTTTATCGTCATCGGGTTTGGGTTTTTTATCGTCATCGGGTTTGGGTTTTTTATCGTCATCAGGTTTGGGTTTTTTATCGTCATCAGGTTTGGGTTTTTCAACTTCGCCCGGGCATTGATGGGAAAGGCGACGAGATGCGAAAATTTTACTTGCAGCATAAGAGCCGTTAACCGCTTCGAAACGCACACCAATAAGTTTACGATCGGATTGGCATTGGTTTCGTACATAAGACAAATTAATAGGCGAACGTTTAAATTTACCATTGCCTATATATTCACAATAATAAATAGTTCCCCGACACATGGCTTCAGGATCCATGCCCATAGACACATTGCCTTCGTAGCCTTGACTACCGTATAGACTCATTACATAATATGAGCGGCAATCAAGAGTTTTACCCGTTTTAGTCTTATATAACTTTCCTTTAGCAGGCTCATAATCACAGGCATTAACTTCCGCAGTCAAATTACCGCCATCCACTTCTTCTGCTAAAACAGGCAAACAAAAAGCCGCCAAAAAGACGGCCAAAATATATTTTTTCACAGAAATACCCCAAAAACGTAGACGCTCATTACAAACATAGCCGCAAAAACAAAAATGAAAAAAGCATTTTCAAATTTCTGCATAAATCCCCCTTATAAAGCAGTCATTACAAAAAAAACAATCATCAACCCTTGTATTGCTCCAGCCCAAAAATAGACATCTGTCATCTCAAATTCCTAAATAACTCAATCAACAATTTCGCCCCAAACAAGACAACAGCAGTAGGAAGTAAGGCCATTATCAGTTCATAGCCAAATTGATAATTTTGTACCGGATCGCATTGCGGCAAATCTGCCTGTAATTTTTGACTGCCGTAATACCAAGCGTTTCCGTTATAGGCTATCTGTTTAACGCCGTTATCTGTTATGACAGGGGAAACAGCAGAAAAATACACGTTTTCAGCCGCTTCCCTTGTCGGATAACAAGTATTAGCTACCTGATACCCCATAGAAAATTAACGCAAGAGGCGTCTCACGAGCAGAATACCGAACAGCACGGCCAGACCGCCGATAATAAGACCAGCAGCCTCCTGCGCATCAGTAAAACCACCATTAATGGCATTTTTTACGGTATCCGACAAAGCCGCATGAGCTGCCATCGGGAGGGCTGAAATTGCAGTTAAAACAACCGCCGCTTTAGTTTTCATGAATTTCATGAGTTTTACTCCATAGTTAGGAAATGCCGTTTTCAAAGGCAAACGGCCAGCCCAAAAAATCAAAAATTTATTTCCAACCGTTCCCAGAAAAAAAACTTTGCCCCCCTTTTCTGTAAACACGTTTTTTAAAACGATTTGAATATAATTTAATGATACGTTTGGAATTTTCCAGTTTTAAACGTCTAAATCTATTCATAAATAAACCTTCTTATCCTGCTCTACCCAAAATCCAAAGACGTTGAAGTTATGGCCTATTTCCTCCATGCCGGTACTTACCGCTTCTTCCCTGTCATAAAAGAAGCCCGCATGGTAAAGGTATGGAGTAAAACCAACATCTCCCTCATACGGACAAAGGAAATCGCCAGAATTGAGGGACTGGACGACGTATACGCGTATCAGTCCACTCATAGCCTTATCCTTTGTTGTTTACAGGTTTGAAATCAATGGCTTTAAATTTTTGGCCTTTGCCGCTAACGACCACTTCAACGGTTAAAACCGCTTCAAATGGAAATGAAAAACCCTTAAAGCGATCAAAATTAACAGAACCGCCGAAATCGTATTCCGTGGAAGACATACCCAAGGCGTTGCCCTGGCTCTCATCCATTGGGGTTGCGGCTACAATGCGGCAATAGTCAAAATTTTTGCCGTCAATGTTGCCATTGAATTTTTTTACGCCCATTACTGTTACTTGAATCGGGAATTGCATAGTTTTTTCCTTTAATTAATTAGCAGACACACAAAGCCAGTCCACTATATGGCTATAAGAAATATTGGAAGAATTTATAGGCGTTATCGCCGAAATGTCTCATCCAGTCTTTGCCATAGACTCGTTCACATTCGTCTATGTCTTCGTCAGCAAGATCAATAATATCTTTCAGAAACTCTTTTTCAATTTCACTTGCCGTTTGAATTTCATTAATCAAACGATATGCATCTAGCCTTGTCTGATTTTTTGCTTCAATTACAGAGAACAGGTTTTCATCAATAGATACCTTAGGCATATAGCCGTAATCATCTATGATGAAATCCTTTTCCTGTTCATAATCAAATTGATGAATATCGTTTGAAGAATCATAAAATTCAGCCGCAAATCTGTGAGGTTTCAAACGTTTAGGCAATCTACCTTCATCATCTAAAAGCATTTCATATATTTGTTCTTTAGTTTTTTTGCCCTTGAATGATTCTTCAATGGCAACCAGCCATTTACCGCACTGGCGTTTGATAAATTCAACACCTTTTTCAAGTGTTATTTCGAAAACTTTACTTGCAGAATCAACTTGTTTAGTAACAGATAATTTGCTGAATTTTTCGCAAATAGGATATGCACCGCCGAAATATTCGCCCGGATAAAGCAGTGAATCGAAAGGAATTACGATATCCCTTGCTTTCATTTCGACTTCAAACCGTGTCCAAATACTGTTTTCATCACCAAGTTGTTTACCTTTCTCATACACGCGGACATAACGTGAAGATTCACGAGAACCGATATAGTAGGTTTTGCCTTTTTTGGTATCTGATTCCCAGTCCGTCCCGACCGATTCACCGACGGGCATTTTTGCCCTATGACGGGTAAAAAGTCCGTCTAACCGATCTTGTTTTGCTTGTTCCGGAGAGTATTCACCATTAAAAAAATCTTTTGCCAAATCAATACGGGTAATCCTTGCTCCGTAACATTGAATAAGGAAATCGTAAAGGCGTTTTTCCCATCCTGTTGCAGCCGCCATGCAGCCAGTAGCAGTCAATTCAACCAATAAAGTATTATTTTGCCCGCCAATATGGACACGGCCATATTGAACGTCTTGATCTCCCATCTGATAACAGTGATCGTAAAAACGACCTCCACTATGGTTGAGTTTGTAAGCAATGCCGAAACCCAAGATTTGGCAAAGTTGTTCAGAAGCTACTTTTATGTAACTTTCGTCTGAAATCAAAAATGCTTGTTTTGCAAACAAACAGAGGGAATCAACGTGAATACGGAAAGTTAGTTGATCTATAAAGGCAGTATCGGAAACACCACGACGAAGCGGTATAGTCAGTAATTCACCCTTAGGACTGACTATCACTTGTTCGTAGTGTTCGAATGTTTCGAAATCTCTTTCAATATCCATTTTGACTATTTCCAAGAAACCCACTTAGCCCCGCGTTTGGTAACTTCCCCCCCTGTTAGATAGGGGGGGGGTCACAGCCTGCCGCCGCCGTGCGTGCTCGCAAGCTCGCATCCGCACCGGCGGCCAGCAGGCCGCCCAATGACCGCGAATATAATCAAGGAACGGGAATAAAGTCAAAAATATCTTTAAAAATCAATGATTTTTAAAGACAGGATATTTCAAAAGAAATAATCTTAATAGTAGAATGTTGCGAAACAAAAAAAAATGCAGAAGAAGACAAGCAAAGGTTAAGCGGCTGAAAAAACACGGGAATTTAATGTTATTTCGCATAATTTATATTATGTTAATTTATTTTCCGTGATATTCTAATAAACAGCTTTATTCTAAGATTCTTGATTCTCCGCTCAGTTTGCTCCTTCTCTATCAACCTATAAAAATTATTAAGGCCGTTTGAAAGTTGAGTTTCAGAAAATGGCGCGGCTCATGTTCCAATAATTTCGGTAGGTGTAGGAAATCGTCGCGTTATTTACACCAGAAGCAGCCGTCTTTGACATCAGGCATCGGTACATCTTGATAAATCAGTTGTTCCGGGCCGCCGGCTTGGTAGATTTTTACGGCTTTCATGAAGTTTCCTAAGAAGTTGTTTTTACAGGGTGATTGCTGGGAGATATGTCTGCTTCGCAGAAACTTGCCCCGCGCCGTTTTCAGGTAGCCCGAAGGCCGTCTGAAAACTCGGGAGAAAGGGCGTGCAGGCTGCTTTTTGTGCTTCCAGGCTACCTGAAAACACTCCCTGCCGGTTTCACTTTCCTAATAACCCATTCTTCTCCAAATAATCCCGAGCCACGTTTTCTGCGCTTTCGCCTTGCACTTTTACGCGGTAGTTCATCTCGCTCATTTCCGCTTCGCTGATTTTGCCGGCCAATCGGTTCAGCGCGGCCACAATTTGAGGATTTTTTTCGGCAAATCCGGCTTTCATCAGCGGCGCGCCCTGATAGGCGGGGAATAGGGCAATATCGTCTTTCAGCAGGCGCAATTGATATTGTTTCAACTCGGCATCGGTAGAGAAGGCTTCCACCAAGTCGATTTTGTCGTTCAGCAGGGCGGTATAGCGCAGGGCGGGCTCTAGGCTAACAATATGTTTTAGCGTGATGCCGGCAGCCTGCATGCCTTTGTAGCCGTCTGCCCGGTCGGTAAACTCCAGTGAGAAACCTGCTCGGATATTGGGTGCAGCCTGCTTTAAGTCGCTGATGGCATTCAGTTGGTGCGCCGCGCCGTAGCTTTCTTTGACTGCCAACGCATAAGTGTTCTGATAAGACATCGGTGGTAGAAACTCTAACTGATATTGTTCCGCCAATAATTGTTTGCCCAGTCGATAGGTTTCGTCTGGCGACAGATGGCGGTTTTTCTGTTCAGTTGGCACTTGTACTAAGGCTTCCAATACGGTGCCGGTGAATTCGGGGTAAATGTCGATTTCGCCACTGTTTAGCGCGTTAAACAGGAAGGTGGTTTTGCCGAAATTGGGTTTGACTGTAACTTTGATATTCGGATTTTCACGTTCAATCAATAATTTATACATATTAATCAGAATATCCGGCTCGCTACCCATTTTGCCGGCAATCACCACGTTTTGTGTGGCAGGCGTAAATGAAATCTGCGACAGGCCGAGTGTGCCGAAGCCCACCGCCAATGCAAGAATAATCGGCAACTTGCGTCGCGATTTCTGC
>ERZ773026.1488-NODE-1488-length-11764-cov-3.366129_pt1 | contig 11764 bp, 13 predicted proteins | sample MGYA00580838_ERZ773026 | MGnify/ENA primary metagenome ERZ773026 (study PRJEB29015, sample SAMEA2738006) | human oral metagenome | biome: human oral; feature: human-associated habitat; material: dental | place: China | collected 2055 ... | reverse complement strand
TGCATAGTAGCCTTTCACGTTCGGATATATAAAAGGCTAAAATAACAACCTCACATTATTCTATGTGATATTACTATTTTAGCACATTTTTGGGAATCACGGTGTTAAATAGTTCAACACATCCTCCATTCTATAGTAGACTGTACGTGTTCCCTCAATGGGTGGCTCTAATCGTTTAAGCCCTGTTTTCTCCCAATTTTTTAACGTATTTGGTGAAATCTGCAGGAGTGTCAATAATTCTTTTTGTGTACATATTCCGTATCTGGAGTGGCTATCTAGTTTGTTTTGAATTAACGCAACTAAACATTGAAGCAACCTTTCAATTTCGAGTAGTTTCATACTGTCATTAGAATTCAACGTTCCATCTCCTCATTTTTCTTTAGTTTATTATTTTTTTTATGAATTGATTTAGACTTCTCAACTTCTTCGAGTTGCTTTTCATATTGCATGTGCCTGCGAGAGTCTAGTAATTTAGCGAAAAAATATGTTTTTTGAACGATGAGTTGTAATAGTTGAGGATCATTTGTTCTTGCATAGTTTACTAGGCTTCCGAATTCTACAAAATTCATAGTATCAATGATATCGATAACCTGAGCTAAATACTCATCAGAGTTGTTCTCTACGATAAATGCTTCAAGGTCGAATCCACATCCTGATTCAATATCATTAATGTCATATTGTGTTTTCTCAGGATTTTCTGCATGGGTTAGATAGTGGTAAATACCTTTAGATGACATGACGATTTGAACATGAGATGGTGTGTTGAGATTAGAAGTTAATAGCTCTGAGACTTGTGAGTAACTTTTTAGTGAGTCGAAGAATAGTACCCCATGTCTATGTGGTTTTTTTAATTCCCCAGTTTTTTCATTTACATCTTTGTCATGTATAGGGCTAAGTATATAGGGGATACACAGACTGTTTAATATTGCTATATAATTGCTTAGAACACTGTCTAAATAGATTAGAAATGTCCATTTGTTGGAACGTTGTTTTTTCATTAAAATATCTCCTTGATTAATGATCATTGATGTAATGGGGTCGTAGTGGGCCCCATTACATCATAGATTTGGTAAATTTGAAAAATAGAGTGTCCTTGACTTTCACTACGTGAGTCAAACACTCTATTTTTCATCGTTTAGTGCCAACATACCATAATTGATTTTTTATTCTAGTTGGTGATGAAAAATAGTAATCGCTATTATAATTAGAGATTTCTTCTTTTATATGTGCTTCCATTTCTCTAAATATTTTTTGAGCTTGTTGACTTTTTGGATACTTTAGAAATACAATGATACGATTCTGTTGTACATCGATAGTACATTTGCTTACAGCTTTATTAAACGTTTTAATTGTATAGTTAGACTGAGGATTAATTTTGGAGTTTGTAGATGAATTTTGAATCAATTCGTACTGTCTTAAAAATTGGCGAAGTTTTATTGTTTGCCTTATCGAATGAACATAGTTAAGAATTGAGTCTGTTGCGTATCTTTTCGCTAATTCAATACTGATAATAATGGATAGTAAAATTCCAAATAATAAACTAACAACAATGACCAGATCCGCAATTAAATATAGATATTTATGTGTTTGTTCAACTGTGCCTGAAGAAAATATTTCTTTATAGAAAAGCTTTGCCAATAGTCGAAAAATAAAATTCAAGATTAGGTAAAAAATACTGTAGATAAATAGATATCGTGTAAGATTATAAGTCTTTTGGAAGAATGTTTTCTGCATTATAGAATCCCTTTTTTAGTGAAGAAAGTAGGGCAAAGTAAGGGTAATACTTGATATGGATGCTCATTGTCAATGATTTGAATTAGTCCAGTTCCCTTTCCAATTGGAATAACAATACCTTCTGGATTTAGGTCTGGGAATAGAAATTGAGTTGTTTTTTGATTGATGTTACCAATCTGGATGACAACGTTCATTTGTTCTCTTACAGAAACAGGAATTGTATTATGATCGAACCGTTGACTAACCAATAGGAGATGGACTCTTGTGGCTCTCCCAAGTAGAGCGATTTGTGAGATCAGGGAGAAAAAAGATTCTTTAATTGTTTTATTAACAGACTCAGTTAGTGCTAGTACTTCATCTATCACAATTGTGATGTGTTTAAATTTATAATCCGGATTATCATACAGAATTTCTTGGCGTTGTTGAATTACATTTAAGCACAAACTGAGATTTTCGTTAATTTCTGACACAAAATCGGACTTAGAGCGATTTTTTTGAGGGTGAATAACTGCTAAACCATTTTTACGTGCCCATCTTGAAGGGGTATCGAACTTTGGATCTACAATGATAAGTTCTGAGAATTTTTTCAACATGCTTAGAAAGTATGTTAATGCATAGGATTTCCCTGATCCGCTATTACCAGCGATTGCGAATGAAGTAACTTTGTTATAATCCAGAGTTAGATTCTGCATGATAGGAATAGTACTCTCATGTTGAGCCGATGCAAATTGCTCCAAATCAGGTATGATTAATCTTTCAGAAATTCCAATTTTCCATGGGAAAAACAGAGCGCGTTGCACATGGATATCATCTGTATTTAGCGCGACAAAATAGGCTGAATTCTGTTTTAGTAATGTATAGCGGGGGTATAGAGCAGCATTGGAAATCAAAAAAATTTTCTGGTACAGTTCATCATCAATGATATAGCCAGCTGGTAGCCGCGGTATGAATTGGAAACCGTCTTCCATGATTTTTATATCGAAACTATTGGTATAACTTGTTTCTCCTTGCATTATATTCCCCAAGCCCATATTTAGTGCTTGAAGCAAATACTGAGCAAGCTCCTTACTTTTCATCATTTGACCTCTTTAATAGAAGTTGCTCGGAAGTAAACATTATAGCCTACCTCACATGCTTCCAGGTTTTCAAATGAAACAATTGATAGGTATGGGGGTAGTGTAATTTCGATGTCAAATTTAACTTGGAATGGAGCAAGTCCCTTTTGAATGAACCAGGCTTTGTATGCATTTACTTCCCCTGTTGGTTGGCCATCTTCAAATTTCATTTGTGGCTCGCATTCTGTGCTGATGCATTGAACTGGTTGCTTCTCGTCGATGTACTGTTTGGCGATTGTAGCTGAGTAACCACCTTTTCTAATTTTTGCTTTCATATTTTTTACTATTTACCTTTCTTTCGGTTGCAGACTGTGTAGAATTTAGACAACTTGCTCCTTTTTAGTCATGAGCTGGACTCTTGTTAGGTCATAATTTCTTACCTCCTTATCTATAAGGAGAAAAATTTTGATATTTTGGTAATTTCTATGAAAAAAATTTTAGAAATATTTCCCGAGTTCTTCTTTTAAGAAATTGAGAGTCGCTTCGTAATGCTTTTGAATAGTTTTGTGACTCTTAAAAGAAGTTTCTTTAGTCAGTTGAGTAGCAGAAGTCCCATGGAGCACGATCTCTAATAAAATATGAAGTTCCTCTTCTGGTAGTTTAGATAGAGCATAGAATAGGAGCTCATTTCGCTCTTTAAGGAGTAAATGTTCAATGGGGTTATAGGTGTTATCGTGATATAAATCTAAAAGCTCTGTATCTTGTCCCTCTGTTATAACTAATGTGTTTAAACTACATAAATGATTTTGTCTATCATTTCGTTCAAGATTAGAAAGTGGTTGGTCCAGCAGGTTGGATACTGTTTGCCAGTCATTATTTTTGACAGCATCTGCTATTTTACAATTGCGACGTTCTTCAACTTTATTCATGCCTGTCTCATTTCTAACAGTCCACGTAGGAATAGATAGAAAGAAACATTTATGAGCAAAAATTGTATGCCGAAAGATGATAATAGCGCATCAAAGAAACGGCGAAACAATTCTATGCAAGATATGATTATTATCATCATATCGTCATATTAGTTTCAATCCGTCTATTTGATGCGCATCAGATAGGACTGTAATTTTTTGAGGTGAAATCACCTCTTGTTAATATTATATATAAAAAAACATGGTATAATTATGGTTATTAAAGTGAAAAATAACTCAAAAAATACCACGATTATATAAAGGGCAAAAAATGGAATTTAAAAATTGTAAAAAATATTTAACAGACCTAGCTTCTATAAGACTTGATTGCAAGATTGAAGTTATTAATAAAGAACGTCGGGAAATAGCTAACACAGAATTTTTTTGGGAACATGGGAAGAAGAATAAAAAGAAAATAAAATCTAGATATTCCATGTTATCTAACCGCGAAATTTGTCCAAGTAACGCTCCTTTAATTGGGCAGATTAGAACTGGTAAAATGAATAAAAAAAATCCATATCTATTTACTCCTACGACAGTAATGGATATTTACGATAATTGTAAATTTAACCCTAATAAGTCTAGCAAAGGATTAAGAGAAGATGAATTAGTTAGATTTAGACAAAGTAATTTAATGTACGAGTCTTATGATGAAATTTTTTTTGGAAGTGTTAAAGAACGAGAATACTTAAGAAAATTTTTTCCTACAGCAATTGTTCTTGATATTTTATGTGAACAATTCGATGAAGATTTATGGAAATTAGTTTTAGGGTACATTCCATTGAGTATAGTATTTGAACAATTAAAGATAGATGTAAAGGATGTGAAAAAAGTATATCAATTACTAATTAAAGATCACTACGAGCTTTTAATGGCTGGAGTTTTTAGATTTATTAATCGATTTTTTATTATCAAAAATGGTAGTGTTTTTTTAATAGATATAGACAATTTTATTCAATACTATAACTCAAAGTTTACTGTTAGAAATGAGGGTGAGAATAGATTAGCAAAAATAGAAAACGTATTAATGTCATACTATGTTGATGTTTTGAAAGATAAATTGAAAGAGTATGTAGACGAATATTGTGATGTAGAATATCATAGTTTAGAATCTATTGTTTCAATTCAAAGAAAAATGATAGAGGTTCAAAAATCTATAATAGATTCCGGTAGTTTAGAGTATATGAACATTTCTTGTTCCCCAGAGGAAGATAATTTTTTATCAATACTTGAAGATAAAAATAAGGAAGATGAATTTTATGATGATGAATTCTTGCTCCATGCTACTAGAATAATAAATTATATAGATTCTATTCTTACAGAGTTGACGATATATCAAAGTAAATTAGAAGATAATGCTCATTGGGATGGGAACTATCTTGGATACTTTAAAAAATATGAACATGGAGAAGAAATACTCGATTATTTTCAAAATGGTAATCTACTCTCTTTAAGAAAACTAATCAAAGAGATAATAAAATCTGATTATAACTTTAATGACTTAAATCAAGAGATGTACAAAAAACAACATCCAGATAGCTATATTGCAATAGAAGAGAAAAAATATTGGACAAATTTTTTAGAAGCGCGAAAAAAGTCCAATAGTAAAACTATTAGACCGTTTTAAGAATCGGCGGACTTATTAGACGATATTTGCAAATAAAGATGTAGTTATCTTTTTAAGATACTCGTAAACAAAAAGAGAAAATAAGTTATACAGCTAAGGCCATTTTGGACGCTAGAAATCTATATCCTGATAGAAGTTTTGCAGACCTATATGATGAGTTAACTATGCCTGTTGAACTTAGGCGTAATCATCAAGCAAATGACAAAGCAGTAATGGAAACATATGGTCTAACAAAAGTTGTTGATGGAGAGCAGCAAGACTCTTTTAGATGTATGATGAAATGACAAAATCAATAAATTGATACAAACGGTAGCTTTTTGTTAAGTGGATGAAATATATCATTTTGTCAATGGGATTATAAAAAAAGAATGTTGATGTATCAGCATTCTTTTTATTTTATGTTCTTTGACAAAATAGCTAAAATTGTATCACTATCATTTGATGTATCTGTTTTTACTAGTCCGGTTTCAACTTTACTAAATAATGAGTTAATAATTATTAGTCGTTCTTCTCTATCAATGTCAGTACCAGCCTTGGTCAGAGATTGATAGAATCTTGTCAAAGCAGCTTTTTGTTTATATTCTGTAGCTAAGTGATGATTTGATAAAACGATTTTTATCAATATCCTAATAATGTAGATAAAAAATGAAATCGCTGAAATAAGAACAAACGACTCAGATATAAAGGGTAGTTCATTTTTGAAAATATTTAAAGAGTAATAATGTATTACCAGAATCAATACTACTAAAGCAAGTATTAAGGCTATGACAGTAAAAATAAGGAATTTCGTCCATTGTTTAGCTTTATCTTCATGCCCTTCAGCACGCTCATTCCAAAGCTCCTCTGGTGCTTCTAAAGAAAGCTTGATTTTATAGGCTTCCTCTAAGTCACTAAGCTTGTTTTGCTTTTCCTTTTGCCATTCGTTAAGAGTTTTTTGAAATTCGGTAAAGTCAGAAACTTTGTTGTTATATTGTGTCTGAATTTCATCACGCTTATCTTCGATGAAAGATGTAATTTCTCTAAATTGTTCATCTGAGTCTTCTGAAATGTCTTTTAACTTGTTAGCTAGAGGAGCAACTATATTTGTTTCAAAATCAGAGATATTGTCTTTAATGTTTGAAAGGTTTTTCCTTAGTAGATATAGTGCTGGATAAAACATTTGTTGAGATGAACTTGAAAAATAATTTCCGATAGCCTCGTTTTTTTTAGAAAGATATATAAAATTACTGATAGCTTCATCAAGATTACTTTTAGACTGCTCAATATAGAAGGAAACAAATCTTCTGATTTTACGAAATTGTATATCTTTGTCAATGGGAGAGTTTACTGATAGTGTGTAAACTATCTTATCTTGTTCTCTTGTTTCACGATCAGTCGATAAAGTGTAATAAATTTGATTATTTATATTGTCAATATTTAGTTCTTTAAGTTCGAAAATATAATTTTTTACTCTATTAAACTTATCATTTAAGCTTTTCCAAGTAGAATTAAAACTAGTTGGAGCTTTATCATAAATTGAATTCCAATAATCATAGTTACTTTTTATAATTCTTTCAAGCTCTTCAAATGTAAAAAACTCTTTGTAATGGTCAAATTCAATTATAAAATTGTTAGAAATAGAGAATCTAAAGAGAATCGTATCATTTAGAAAATTTGATACTTGACTTTTGGTATAACTCATAAACCTCACCTACTACAGATTGATTATATTATTATCTATTATACCATAGAAAGCTAGGATAAAATAAGTCATATACATGTAAAATTGTTGACAGTATTAGTTAACTTATCGGAAACTCAGTAGTATGGTATATTGCTAAAAATCATATTAAAAATAATTACAGATTTATTGGTATCTTTTTATTGATATATAAACGATTGTATTTGGTAATAGATGCCAGTTATTTAAGATTAATGAATGAAGTTTTTATGAGTGCATATAGTAGAACTTGAGTAATTTGACTTAATAGACCCATTCTCCATCAAATAATTCTACTGCGTCTAATAATTTTTGATCTGGCACGGTGTCAGAGATAAAGGTTGTATATTTAGATAGGGGATTAATTTTAAAAAATCCAGTCTTGTAAAATTTAGAACTATCAATTAGTAAGATGGTTTCATGAGCTTTGTCAATAATATTCTTTTTTGAAATAGCTTGGCTGAGAGAAGCTTCATAAACAAATTGGTCATCAATACCTCTTGCTGAGCAAAATGCCAAATCGATATTAAAATGATCTAATAAAGAATTTTCTTTATCATAGTTGATGACGGAACAAGATTGATGCTTTACCTCTCCAGATGTGATAAAAATTTTAGAACTATCTCTAACTGTTTCAGATAATGTTTGTGCAGTATGTAAACCATTTGTAAAAATAATCAAATTATCTAGTTCAGAAAGATAGGGACAAAGTTCGTAGGTAGTAGTACTAGAATCTAGATAGATACACATGCCAGAACGAATAAAATCTTTAGCGAGACTAGCGATGAGTCTTTTTTGTCTAGTACTTTCTCCTTCACGTATTTGATGGGAAAGTTCAATTGTATTCATGGAGGACAAGGTCACGTATCCGTGCTTTCTTTTGATAAGACCTTGATTTTCTAAGAAAATTAAATCACGACGTAAGGTACTTGTGCTGGAGAAAGTGATTTCTGCCAACTCTTTTACGGCAATTCTTTTTTTCTTTTTGATAATTTCAATCAATTCAAGTACACGTTCATCTTTTATCATAAGCTCCTCCTAATTTATCATCTCAACTATATTATAGCACAAATTGGAGGAATTTGAATTATTTCTATGTTTATGGAGCAAATATATGAATTTTATTCAAGTAAGCGTTCACATATTGAAAAAATAAAACGTGGGGATTATAATAAACTTAATTAAGGACGAAGAGAGGAGAGAAATGGAAGCGGTTTTAGCAATAGATTTAGGTGCGACTTCTGGAAGAGCAATCGTTGGTTACCTTTCTGAAAATAAACTAGTAATGGAAGAAATAAATCGTTTTTCTAACCTACCTATTAGAGTAAAAGGGCATTTATCTTGGGATGTTGACTTTCTACTAGCTAAAATTCTTGAAAGTATCCGATTGGCTAATACTAGTTACAAGATTTTATCTGTCGGTATTGATACATGGGGTGTTGATTTTGGGCTTATTGATAATGAAGGTAAGCTATTATCACAACCTGTTCACTATCGTGATGAAAGAACAAAAGGAGTGTTAAAGGAAATATCTGAAATTACTGAATTAGAAAAACTATATTCAGAAACAGGAAATCAGATTATGGAGATAAATACCTTATTTCAACTCTTTAAGGTACGGCAAGAATTTCCTAATTCATTTTATAAAACTGATAAGATTCTTTTAATGCCAGATTTGTTTAATTATCTCTTGACAGGTAAGTTTGCTACAGAAAAAAGTATTGCTTCAACAACTCAATTATTTGATCCAAAGAGTCAAAATTGGAATCAGAATATCTTAAAACTATTTGAATTGGATTCATCTTTACTTTCTGAAATTGTTTCAGAGGGAAATGTACTTGGAAGGATAAAAGAGGAGTATGGTTTAGGAGATATTCCTGTTGTGAATGTTTGTAGCCATGATACAGCCAGTGCGATTGTCTCAGTTCCTAAGACAGAAGATAGTTTATTTATTTCATCAGGTACTTGGTCTTTAGTTGGAGTGGAACTTACTTCACCGATTCTTAATACTGAATCCTTCAGCTATGGATTTACAAATGAGGTAGGTAAAGATGGAGTGATTACTTTTTTGAAGAATTGTACAGGGTTGTGGATTATAGAGGAACTAAGACGTTCATTTGAACGAAGAGGGAAAGCATATTCTTTTGGTGATATAAAAACAATGATAGAGAAAGAAAAAGAAGATCTTCCTCTGATTGATACTGAATCACCTGAATTTGCAACAGAATCTGATATGTACAAGACTTTGACAGAATATCTAGCTTATCATCATGAAACTAGAGAGTGGACAGATGGACAACTATTTAAAATCGTTTATGAAAGCCTAGCTGAAACGTATAAGAAAACGATAGAGTTACTAGAGGAACTAACTCAAAAGGTTTATAAGAGGATATATGTGATTGGAGGAGGTGCTAGAGCCAGTTACTTTAATCAAATGATTGCTGATAGAACTGGTAAAGAGGTTCTTACAGGTTCGACTGAAGCTACAGCTGTGGGGAATATTGTTGTGCAACTATTAAGTCAGGGTAAAATAAACGAGGATGAAGGGTTGAAGGATATTATGAAAAATATTACTGATACACATTATTACTATCCTCATCTATCATAAAATAAAAATAAAAAACGGAGGTTTTGTCATGAACAAAAAAAGTCTTTTGAAATGTGCTGTTGTCGGGTTAGTAGCTACCCTTGGTTTAGCAGCGTGTGGGACATCTAAGGATGCAAGCGGTGGAAGTTCTTCTGGTAAAGAAGTATTAGAATTTTATCATGGGTATCATCATAGTGAAGATGAATGGCCCGTAGCCAAGACTATGCGAGATTTATATGATAAATTTGCAGAAGAACATAAAGATAGTGGTGTAGAATTTAAACCAATTCCTATAAATGGGGATTTGAAGGATGTAATGAATAACAAGGTTGCTAGTGGTGAATTTCCAGATGTGATTGACCTAGCAGGTAATGCAGTATCTCTAGCTGCAATCGAACAAAAACTTGTTTTAGATTTGAAACCATATATCGATTCAAATAAGCTCGAGAAAAATGTTGGTTTGAACTATAAGCAAAACCAAAAAGATGGAAAAATTTATACAGTTCACGAACAGTTATTTACAATGGGCTTATGGTACAACAAGGATATATTTGCAAAAGCAAGTGCTAAAACACCGGATCAGTGGAATACTTGGGATGATTTTACACAAGCAATGGCTGCTGTGAGAAAGCAAGATGGAGTGTATGCATTCGGTGCTGGAGAACCATCTATTCGCTTGTTTAATACAGTCTTAGGAACCACAGAAAATGGACGTAAATTATTAGATAAACCATTAACAAAAGAAGGAATCGAATCTAAAGAATTTGCAGATGCTTTGAAAATGGTTATGAAAGAAATTCAAGCTAATGGTTCTAAGAATGCTGGTGGTGATGCTAATGCTTATTCTAAAGACTTCCAAGAAGGTAAATCTGCAGTATTCTTTAATGGTGTGTGGGCTTCTGGTGAGATGTCTAAGAACCCAAGTCTTGCACCTGGAATCTATCCTGCAGGTGTAGCAATTAGTTCTTCTGGAGGTGGTATCACTATCTCAAGTAAGATGTCTGAAGCTAAACAAAAACTAGCTCTTGAGTTTTTGAAATATATGACTAGCGATGATGTACAAAAAGTAATTTTTGAAAAAGTAGGAGCAAATCCTTCTGATGAAAATGTAAATGTAAAAGAACTTTCAGAAAAGAGTTCAGAAGCTACTACTAAAATTTTAGGACAAGCAATCACTCAAGTTAAGAATGCAAAAGTAGTTGTTCCAACTGTAAGTGATGTTTGGGGTGGCGATGTACACACAGCTATTATCAATGCATTGACAGAAAGTGCTGCTGAAAATGTAGATGTTGATCAAAAAGTGAAATCTACTCAAGATGTGTTGAAATCATTGATTGGTTAATTGTTTTAGGGAGTGGAAACGAAGCTCAGTTGGCACTGCCAACTGAGCTTGATTTTACTCATATAGTTGAAAAAAGGAGTTTGTTTATGGCACAAAAAGTTATGAGCCTACAAAATAGGAAGAATCAAAAAAGACGATTTATCTTTTTATTTCTTTTGCCAACGTTGATTTGTTTCTTTCTATTTTATTTTTATTCTGTAGTAACAATCTTTTTAACTTCATTTGCTAAATGGGATTATACAAATTTAAACACCCCTGAGTTTCTTGGATTTGATAAATTATTTGAAAATTATAGGTATGTTTTTAAAGAATACCCATTTTTTACAGAAGCTCTAATTAATTCTGTTCGTTGGGCTGTAATTGGTGTTATTATTCAAGTTCCTTTAGCTTTATCTGTTGCAATTACATTATCTAAGAAATTAAAAGGATGGAAGATATCTAGAAATCTTTATATTGTACCTAGTATCATTTCTAGTGCTGCTATGGGATTGATTTTTCTTCAAATCTATAATCCAAACTATGGCGTTGTTAACCAAATTATTCATCTATTTAATCCATCGTTTAAAGATTCAGTACTGTTGACTCCAGGATTAAATATAGCTGCTATGACTGGCGCTTATATTTTCTTTGCAGGAGCATCAACCATTATGATTCTAGGGCAAATTTTTGCTATTCCAGAAGAAGTTCAAGAAGCTGCTATTTTAGACAATATTACTGGTTGGAGGAAAGAGTGGTATATTACGATTCCGATG
>ERZ773026.1487-NODE-1487-length-11783-cov-7.621760_pt1 | contig 11783 bp, 10 predicted proteins | sample MGYA00580838_ERZ773026 | MGnify/ENA primary metagenome ERZ773026 (study PRJEB29015, sample SAMEA2738006) | human oral metagenome | biome: human oral; feature: human-associated habitat; material: dental | place: China | collected 2055 ... | reverse complement strand
AAGCTGAAGAGTATTACAATGCGCTTCGTACCAATATACAGTTGAGTGGGAATAATTTGAAAGTCATCTCTATTACTTCAGTTAATCCGGGAGAAGGGAAGTCTACAACTTCTACTAATACTGCTTGGGCTTTTGCGCGTGCAGGCTATAAAACCCTATTGATTGATGCGGATATTCGTAACTCGGTCATGTCAGGTGTTTTTAGATCTAGTGGGAAGATTACTGGCTTAACAGAGTTTTTATCAGGTACAACAGACTTGTCACAAGGTCTATGTGATACCAATGTTGAAAATCTCTTTGTCATTCAGGCGGGCTCAATTTCACCAAATCCCACAGCCCTTTTACAAAGTGAAAATTTCAGAACGATGCTAGATACCCTGCGTAAATATTTTGACTATATCATTGTGGATACCGCTCCCGTAGGTATTGTGATCGATGCAGTTATTGTGACACAGAAATGTGATGCTTCTGTTTTGATTACGGCAGTTGGTGAAGCACATCGCCGTGATGTTCAAAAAGCAAAAGAGCAATTGGAACAAACAGGAAAGCCGTTTTTGGGTGTTGTCTTAAATAAATTGAATATCTCAGCGGAGAAGTATTATTCTTATGGAGGATATGGGAACTATGGAAAGAAATAAATAGTCTTGTAGTACCAAGATTATTTGAGATGATTATCATGGGAGGGGGAGTTTAAGGTGAAACAGAATGGCATCATCTATATTTGCTTTAAAAGAGTTATGGATGTTTTTATCGGCTTATTTGGAACAATATTCATAGTCTTGCCTAGTTCTTTAATAATCTATATTATCTATAAAATAAAAGGTTACAAAGGAAGTATATTCTTCACACAATATAGAGTAGGGCTAAAGGGGAAAAAATTTAAAATTATTAAATTTAGATCAATGGTTGAAAATGCTGAGGAAGTTTTGACCGCAAATAAAGCACTCTATGAAAAATATATAAATAATAGTTATAAATTACCTCCAAATGAGGATCCTCGTCTTACCAATATCGGAGATTTTATAAGAAAAACGAGTATTGATGAAATTCCTCAATTTATAAATTTAATGTTAGGTGATATGAGTCTTATTGGACCTAGACCGATTTTGGAGAATGAGTTAGAGGAGTATTCTAAGGAAGAACAGCAAGTTTTGTTATCTGTACGACCAGGTATTACAGGGATGTGGCAAGTTTCTGGTAGGAGTGAGGTACATTATCCTGAACGCTGTGAAATGGAACTGTACTATCCTCGGAACCAATCCTTTTTGTTGGATGTCAAAATCTTCTTTTTGACAATAAAAAAAGTTCTGTCTGGAGAAGGGGCTCATTGATGTATGAGCTAAATCATCTAGCAAAAAAGATAGAAAAATGAAGTTGAATACGAATAACGTTTCTTGGGTATTCGTATTCATTTTTTCAAGTGAAGGAAGCATTATGAATAAGTGGATTTAATCTGGTATTTTTTGCTTGAAAAAATGAATGGGAATTCAATCCAAAGAATTGTCCAGTGAGGCAAGATTTTAGGAATTGGAGTTAGGATGTAGAAATGTCAAAAAAGTATAAAATTATAGTAGCGACTCATAAAAGATTTCAAATGCCAGAAGATAAGGACTTATATGTTCCTGTTCAGGTTGGCAGTGAAGGAAAGGAAAATCTAGGCTACCAACGAGATAATCAAGGTAATCATATCTCACACCTCAATCCTTATTATTGTGAATTGACAGGATTATACTGGGCTTGGAAAAATTTAGACTGTGATTACCTAGGATTAGTTCATTACCGACGTTATTTTACAGATAAGAACCGACCTTATCATGATAAGATTGACATGAATGAAGTTATTCTATCGGCAGATCAAGTTAAGGAGCTCATGTCTGAAGTAGATGTCGTTGTTCCCAAAAAGAGAAAATATTATATAGAAACTCTCTATTCTCATTATGCCAACACTCATGACTCCAGTCATTTAGATGTAACACGAGAAATTATAAAAGAAGTCTCGCCAGAATATTTAGCAACATTTGACAAGGTGATGGACTGTCGTAGTGGCTACATGTTCAATATGTTTATCATGTCCAAAGAAAATGTATCATCTTATTGCGAGTGGTTGTTCCCTATCATTGATGAGTTGTACAGAAGATTGGATATAACAGGATACTCTGCTTTTGATGCAAGATTATTTGGGCGTGTTAGTGAGCGTCTCTTTAATGTTTGGTTAGACTACCAAAATCTACGTGTTAAAGAAGTTCCGTTTATGTATATGGAAAAAGTGAATTTGTTTGAGAAGGGCAAATCTTTCTTGAAAGCTAAGTATTTCGGGAAAAAATATGGACAGAGTTTTTAAATTATGGTTTATTTGATACTTGTTTATGATTTGTCAAATTCACTACTTGTACAACACACTGTATAGCTATATGACACTATTTTTATTTTTGGAGGATTATATGGGACTATCTACCGTGACACTGTTTAAAAATTTAAAGTTCTCAGACAGTAAATTTATTAAATTAGAAGGAGAACTCCTTTTAAAATATCAAGAGTATTTATTAAAAATCATGGAAGATATTGTAACAGTTTGTGAGGAAGAAGGATTGTACTATTCTCTTTCTGGTGGGAGTGCGTTAGGAGCATATCGACACAAAGGGTTTATTCCATGGGATGATGATATGGATATATTTATGCTAGGAAGTGAACGGGAGATTTTCTTTCAAAAATTTTCTCAGAAATTCTCTGATAAGTATTGGATACATAATTCACAAACACCAAACTATGGCATGCCGATTGGTCGTATCAGACAAAAAGGAACAGTTCTACGTGGTCGAGAGGATGTTGGAGTTGAAGAATGTGGATTTTTTATTGATATTTTTTGGCTTGAAAATGTTCCTAATTCAAAAATTTTGAGACAACTTCATGGTTTTCTATGTATGGGAATTGGATTGTTGCTATCATGTAGAAATTTTTATAAAAATCGTCAGCTGATGCTGGAGATTATGAAGGAGCATAAAGAAGTAAGGCTTGTTTTTCGAATAAAATTAGTTTTGGGATTTCTAACTAGTTTTATATCTTTGAGACAATTTACAAGACTTACGGAAAGCATCTACTCATTGTGCAAGAATAATAAGTCGAGATACCTTAGCGTTCCTTCAGGTAGAAAACATTATTTTGGTGAGATGTTTATAAGAGAAGATATGCAGTTAACTAGGAAACTAAGTTTTGAAGGACATAAGTGGAATGTTCCAAATAATATTGAGCATTATTTAACTGTAATGTACGGTGATTATATGAAAATACCTGCAGTTGAAGATAGGGAATCACATATCATTTTAGAAATCTCTTTCCCTAACGAGTAAACAGTACTTTCATTTTTTATATGTAAGGAATTAATTTAATGAAAAAAATAGCAATTGTTAGATATAATCTAAGTAAAATTGGTGGAGCGGAAAAAGTAGCTATTAATATGGCTAATGAATTGTCACAATACTATGATGTAAAACTGTTATCTATTCTATTGGATGAAGATGGCTTTATAAATTATGATATTAACCCTAATGTGACATTAATAAATTTTCACAAGGGTGATCTTAGAATTAGAACTGCTACATTAAAATTAACAGGTAAATTAAGGGACTATATTAAAAGAGAAAAAATTGAAGTGATTTTTTCTATAACCCCATTAACAAATACTATGGTTAGATTAGCTACTCTAGGATTAAATGTGAAAATAGTTTTCTGTGATCATCATAGCTTAGAATTTCGTGATTTTAGAAGTAGGGAAGTGCAGAGATTTGTAGGAGCTAAATTTTTTGACAAGATTGTCACTTTAACAGAAGAAGATAGAATAAAATACTCCGATAAATATAATATACCTATAAATAAAGTAAATGCTATTTATAATTGGATTGATGAAGAAGATTCTGAAAATACTCCATTTGATAATGAGATAAATAAAATAATAACGGTAGGTCGATTTCACAGTCAAAAGGGATATGATTATCTTGCCGAAGTAGCTATAAAAGTATTATCACAACATCCAGACTGGCAATGGGATATATATGGTTCAGGGGATAAACTTATTGAACAGGAGCTAAAAAGAAAACTAGAAGAAGGCTGTGTTTCTTCACAAGTTAATTTTAAAGGAAATGTAAAGGGAACTGAGAATATTTATCCCAATCATAGTATCTACGTCATGACTTCTCGCTATGAGGGCTTGCCTTTAGTCCTATTAGAAGCACAACAATACAATCTTCCTATTGTTAGCTTTAGATGTCCGACGGGACCTAATGAGATTGTTGAAGATGGAATCAACGGATTTCTGATTGATTGTTATGATACGGATCAGATGAGTGAGAAATTGCTTGAATTGATGAAAAATGATGATTTGCGACAATCTTTCTCAGAACATGCCAAAGACAATATGGATAAATTTGATAAAAATAAAATTCTTAATCAGTGGATATATTTAATAGAAGAAATAGGAGCGGATAATCGTTAAAATGAGAAAAATGTTAATTTGCATAACTAGCTTAACAGGAGGCGGAGCTGAAAAATCACTGGTAAATTTTATACAGCAGTTCAAGTATAAGTATGATATTTCTTTACTTGTATATAGTGAAAAGAATAATTATTATGCACAAAAACTCAAAGACATAAAAATAGATTATTTCATAAAAAAAGATTCACCATATCTTATTGAAAAACTTTTGAATAAGGTAGTGAAATTTTTTCCTAGGACATTGGTTTATAAATTTATTCTTAATAAAACTAGATTTAAAAAAGAAAAATTCGACATAGAATTTGCGTATATAGAAGGAAAGCCGACTAAAATTATTTCAGGCTCATACAATGAAGATAGTCTAAAATTAGCGTATATTCATTGTGATTTTTCTAAGAATTGGTACTCTCGTAAATCGTTTAGAAGTGTCAGAGATGAGAGTGTGTGCTATCAAAAATTTCATGATGTTTTAGCTGTTTCTTTAGGTCAGAAAGAAAGTTTTGAAAAAATATTTCCATCATGTAAATTGGATATAGTTCCCAATTTAATAGATCGAAATGAAATAGAAAGATTAAGCAAAGAATCAAAGGTTCAAAAGACATTTCCTTATTTTTGTGCAGTAGGAAGATTGGCAGAAGTGAAGAATTATTCATTATTAATAAATGCATTTCACCAATTTAGAAAAAAATATCCTGAATTTCATTTATTAATTTTAGGTGAAGGAGATCTACGGCAAACACTGCAAAATCAGATTGAGATTCTAGGTGAGCAAAATTACATTCAATTAGTCGGTTTTCAAAGTAACCCATACTCTTATATAAGACAAAGTAAAGGGTTGGTTCAAAGCTCGATTTCAGAATCATTTAGTTATGTTTTAGCTGAAGCATCAATATTAGGAGTTCCCACGATTTCGACTAAAACCCAAGGATCAGAATTAATGAGGAAATATTTTGATGTTATAGAAGTTGATCATGATAGTGAGGCACTGGCTAGAGGAATGGAATTTATTCTCCAGAAGGAAGTTCTTAGGAAAAACACGGATTTTAATGAGGAAGCAGTGAAGAAGCTTGAAGCAATATTTTCAAAAATAAAGGAGAAATAATTTGTGAAACATGATAGAGTATATAATCTAGTTTTTAATATATTGTTCTCCATATCAGCAGTTCTATATATGTTAAAATTTGTAAATATTGCGAAAATTGATAGTTTAAATATCTTAATTTTAGCTAGTTCAGTATTTTTATTGACACTCCATACAGTAATTTACGGATTTAATCAATTGAAACTGCTTTGTTTATCTTTTACGCTATATTTATGTTTTTTAGTTTACTTTCAAGGATTGGCTTTTTTTGATTTAATGAATTTTTTTCTACTTTATCCAACAGTTATAGAAAGTAATAAGGGATTAAACAAGATTCACTTATTAATACTCGTGATTTTTTTAGTAAGTGTAGTTGTACTTTCTCATATAGGAGTTATTGGCAACATCCTTGTTTTTAGAACTGGTGGAGTATCTAGAGGTTCCTTAGGATTTATTCACCCCAATTCACTGGGACTTATGGCTTATGCAATTACTTTGAATGCATTATATGTCTTTAAACTCAAAAGAAATAAATTTATTTTCTACGGCAGTCTTCTTATATTTAATTATTTTATATTTGCCATAACTGACTCTAGAACTTCTTTCTTAATAAGTTTATTGATTATTTTAAGTTGTTTTATTTTTGATTTTAGAGGTACTCTATACAAAGTTGTTAAAAGTTCATTTATTTATATAGTAATGGTAGTAAGTTCGCTATTTATTATTTTAGCAACTACCTATTTTGAAGTGAGGGAACCTTTCATTTTTTTGAATAAACTTTTTACCAATAGAATTTACAGTGGTAATGTTTTTGTAGCTGAATATGGATATAATCTTTTTGGGAATGTTATAAAGGGAGCACTACCTACTTTAGCAGGAGATGTAATTATTGATAGTGGTTATGTGGGTTTAATTCTTCGTTTAGGTGTATTATTTTTTATAGGTTACTTGTTGTTTATGTTGTTAAGAATAAAACAAAATATATTTTTATTAAAGGAAGCAATCTTGATTAGCAGTGTCTTTATTTCATTAATGTTTGAATCCTATGGGTTTTCTGGTTTTATTTTCCCAGTTTTATTTGTGGATTTTGTAGGTAGAAGAAAGGAATTATAATGAGTTTAAAAGTTACAGTATTTACAGCTACATATAATAGGATGAACTTATTAAAAAAATTGTATGACTCTCTGGTGAAGCAAACTAATAAAAATTTTGAGTGGATAATTGTAGATGATGGTTCAACGGATGATACCTCAACGGTAGTTCAGAAATTTTTATCAGAAAATGAATTAGATATAAGCTATATTTATCAAGAAAATGGTGGGAAGCATAGAGCAATTAATCATGGTTTGGATTTAGCTAGAGGGGAGCTATTCTTCATCGTTGATTCCGATGATTCATTGACAGATGATGCTATTGAGAAAATTTTTAATAACTATTCTGGAATTGCCTTTGATAAAAGTTTTGCAGGCGTAGCATTTAATAAAGGTTTCTCTAAAAAAAGAATAGTTGGAGAGACCTTTGAAGGAACATATATAGATTGTGACAATTTACATCGAGCTAAACATAATATTTTAGGAGATAAGGCAGAAGTATATCGAACAGATATTTTAAAAGAAATAAAATTCCCAGAAATTGAGGGAGAAAACTTTATGAGTGAAGTAGTTCTGTGGAATGAAGTAGCAAGAAGAGGTTATAAATTACGTTGGTTTAATGAGATAATTTATTTATGTGACTATTTAGAAGACGGTTTAACCAAAAATAGTGAAAAAATTTTATTTAATAATCCAGTTGCACATCAAATGATGACCAAGGAATTGTTACAAATTGATTTTACATTAAAGAGAAAATTTGGGATGATTTATAACTATCATAAAATTAGAAACCAAAGCATTAAGCAAACTGCTATTAATCTTGAACAGCCTCTAATTTTAGTATATATGGTAGTAATGATGGCTAGAATTAGAAAAATTGTTAAGAGGGTGAAAAATGAGTAACTTATATTATATTCATGAAGAGTTTGGTAGCGACTCAACAGCAGCTACAAAAGCACCAAATGATTTACAGAAAATATTTCAAGACTATAAATTTAAATCGTTGGTAACATTAAAAAAAAATAGTAAGCTAGTAAGAATATTTGATTATGCGTTTAAATTACTGTTGTGTCTTATTAGAATTAGAAGTAATGATATTGTGATATTTCAATTTCCTTTTGCTACTCATGGGAAACTAAAAAATTTTTTAATGAAATTATTACAATATAAAAAAGCTAAAATGATCTTTTTAATAAACGATTTAGAGTCATTAAGGTATTCGGGAAATAAAAAAAATCTAATTCCTAAGGAACAGTATATTAAAAATGCTGATGTGATTATTTGTCATAACCAACGGATGAAGGAGTTCTTAATAGAAAATAAGATTGATGGTGAAAAAATAGTTGTACTCGGTATTTTTGATTATTTACTGGATAATTTTAATAAAGAAAAAGCATCTTTTGATAAAACAGTTGTAATTGCAGGTAACCTTTCACCCCAAAAAAGTGGTTATTTAACTGAGTTATTAAAAAATGAAAATAGAATAAAATTTAATTTATATGGACCTAATTTTACTTCATCGACTAACAATAATGGTTATGTGTCATATAAAGGAAGTTTTTCGCCTGAAAAAATTCCTTTTGTACTTGAAGGTGATTTTGGATTAGTTTGGGATGGAGAATCGATATTAACTTGTTCAGGGATTACTGGGGAGTATTTAAAATACAATAATCCTCATAAAGTATCGTTATTTATAGCTTCAAAAATACCGGTTATTGTTTGGGAACAATCTGCATTAAGTTACTTTGTTAAAGAACATAATATTGGAATTGTAGTAAATGATTTAATTGAAATGCAAGAGATTATTACTAATATGACTGAAGAGCAATATGAGATTTTTAGAGAAAATATTGAACAGTTGTCCAAAAAGGTAAGGCAAGGTTATTTTACGAATTTAGCGATTGAAAAATCTTTAAGCGTAATAAAAAATGATCTCAATAATTATTTTGAGGAAGATTGCTGTGAAAAAAGAAGAATGTAATTATCCCAATTTGTAAAATTAAGCTAGACAGAAAAAAGCCATCTATGTTAGGCTCAGATAAACACCACATTTGTCTGAAAGGAACTAACATAAATGACCTATACTCATCTTACCACAAACGAGCTTGTAATGATAGAGGCTTACTATCAAGAAAACATAAAAGTTTCAGATATTGTGACTTCACTTGGCAGATCAAAACAGACAATCTACAATGTCATCAACTATCTGAAAGAGGGGCACTCTGCTTATGATTACTATAACCGATATAAAATCAATAAGAAAGGCTGTGGCAGGAATAAAACCAGTCTTACGCAATCAGAAAAAGATTTTATCCAAACTCATTTAGAAAAAAATTGGAGCCTTGATGTCATTAAAGGAACTTATCCAGATAGGGTTTCTTGTTCTATGAGAACTCTCTATCGACTAGCAGAACGTGGTATTCTAAAGAAAGAGGATCTCCCTTGGAAAGGCAAAAGAAAACCAAATGGTCATAGCGAAAAACGAGGAAAACAAGCGTTGCGCAGAGATTTACGTGAGAGAGCAGACAGTTATCCTAATTTTAAGACGGAATTCGGTCATCTAGAAGGGGATACAATTGTGGGAGAAAAACACAAAAGTGCAGTCATTACCTTAGTAGAACGCCTCTCAAAAGCCATCATCACACTGAAAACCAATGGATGCAAAGCAAGTGATATTGAGACCTCCATCAATCAATGGTTGTCTCAAGTTCCCAGTCATCTCTTTAAGTCGATAACGTTTGATTGTGGGAAAGAATTTTCTAATTGGAAATCTATTTCGAATGCACATGACATTGATATTTTCTTTGCGGATCCAGGATGTCCTGGTCAACGAGGTCTCAATGAACATTCTAATGGCTTATTAAGACGAAATGGATTACCGAAACAAATGGATTTTACTAATATTTCTCAAAATTATTTATCAGCTATAGCTGATAAAAGAAATAGAATTCCTAGGAAATCATTGAATTATCAATCACCCTACCAAGTTTTTCTGAGTTACTTGAAAAGTCTAGCTTAATTTGACAATTTAGGTTTGGATAAGGAAAAACGAGTCTGAAAACTTTTCAGCTCGTTTTTCTTTGTGGAAATTGGCAAGAAAGGAGGAAGTGGTTTCTTTGTTCCATTTCACAAGCCCTTTCTTTGGTGTTTTAATTACGAATAAAGATATAAAAGACATTGTTTTGAAAGGGAAATACTAATGTTGCTTGCGAAAAATGAAGAGGGGATTTTGCTGAATGCCATGGAAAATCAGCCGTCTCATGGTCAACAACTTTTTTGTCCGGCTTGTTCGGGGGCGGTCCGCTTCAAAAAAGGAAGGGTCATGCGACCGCATTTTGCGCATATTTCTCTTGAAAATTGTTCGTTTTATGCGGAAAATGAAAGTGCGGAGCATTTGAACTTGAAAGCTGGACTTTATAGCTGGGGGAAGCAAAGCCAAGAGGTGCAGGTGGAGGCCTTTTTGCCTGAGATAAGGCAGATTGCTGACCTTTTACTGGATGGACGCATAGCGCTGGAAGTCCAATGCAGTCCACTCAGTCAGGAAAGACTTGAAGAACGGACCCTTTCCTATCGCCAGCATGGCTATCAGGTCCTCTGGCTCTTGGGCAAGAAATTATGGCTAAAACAGTCGCTGACGAAACTGCAAAAGGACTTTCTTTATTTTAGTCAAAATATGGGCTTTCATCTTTGGGAATTGGATGAGAAAAAGCAGGAACTTCGGCTTAAGTATCTGATTCACGAGGACTTGCATGGGCGAGCTCAGTACAAGGTCAAATCCTTTCCTTTTGGTCAAGGCTGTCTTTTATCTGTCCTACGCAGTCCCTTTCAGAAGCAGGGATTAGAAAGTTATCTGGCTAGGCAGGATCCAGAGATTTGTCGCTATGTTCGTCAGCAGCTTTATTACCAGCAGCCTCGATGGATGAAGCTCCAAGCCCAGCTCTACCAAAAAGGAGACAATCTTCTGACTAAGTCAGCCGAGGATTTTTATCCGCAGGTTCGGCCTGTCCAAGCCAGCTCCTTTTGCCAAATAACAAGAGACTTGACGCCCTATTACCAGCACTTTCATCGCTATTATCAGGCTGAAAAAAATAAGCAGCTTCAAATTATCTATCCACCAGTATTTTATGCGAGGATTTCCCCTACTTTTATGATAAAATAGAAAAGATGGAGGAAATTTCTATGGCAAAACAACGAAATGAAATTGAAGAAAAATATACCTGGGATTTGACTACAATTTTCCCAACAGATGAAGCCTTTGAAGCAGAGCTGGCGCAGGTTTCAGAAGAAGTGAAGAAGGCAGCTAGTCTGGCTGGACATTTGCTGGATTCAGCGGATAGTCTTTTGACAACGACGGAAATCCAGTTGGACTTGATGCGTCGGATTGAAAAACTTTATTCTTATGCTCACATGAAGAATGACCAGGATACTCGTGTGGCTAAGTACCAAGAGTATCAGGCTAAAGGAATGACTCTTTACAGCGATTTTGGTCAAAGCTTTGCCTTCTACGAGCCCGAATTTATGGCGATTACAGAAGAGCAGTACCAAACTTTCCTAGCTGAGCAGCCAGCACTGCAACTTTACCAGCATTATTTTGACAAGCTTTTGAAAAAGAAAGCCCACATTCTGACACAGCGTGAAGAGGAGCTACTGGCCGGTGCTGGTGAAATCTTTGGTGCAGCGGGCGAAACTTTTGCTATCTTAGATAATGCAGATATTGTCTTCCCGATGGTGCATGACGAAGATGGAAATGAAGTTCAGCTTAGCCACGGCAACTATATCACCTTGGTTGAGTCTAAGAACCGAGAGGTCCGCAAGGAAGCCTACGAGGCCCTCTATAGCGTCTACGAGCAGTATCAGCATACCTATGCTAAGACTTTGCAGACCAATGTCAAGGTTCACAACTACAATGCGAAAGTCCGCAAGTTCTCCTCTGCCCGTGAAGCGGCCTTGTCAGCGGACTTCATTCCAGAAAGTGTCTATGACAGCCTAGTTTCAGCTGTCAATAAGCATTTGTCTCTCTTGCAGCGTTATATCGCTTTACGAGCAAAGATTTTAGGTATTTCTGACTTGAAGATGTATGATATGTACACACCTTTGTCAGAGACAGACTACAAGTTCACTT
>ERZ773026.1486-NODE-1486-length-11784-cov-27.304800_pt1 | contig 11784 bp, 6 predicted proteins | sample MGYA00580838_ERZ773026 | MGnify/ENA primary metagenome ERZ773026 (study PRJEB29015, sample SAMEA2738006) | human oral metagenome | biome: human oral; feature: human-associated habitat; material: dental | place: China | collected 2055 ... | reverse complement strand
GTCCGAGCGGTCGTAACCGCCCCTGCCGCCGCGCCCATCACGGTCCTTCCAACCGCGCTCGCCGTCCTCACGGCGGGGACGGAAACCGCGTTCCGACCGCTCGCCACGGTCGCTGCGGTTGCCACGGTCCTTGCGGTCCTCCCAGTCACGCCGCTTGGGACGCCGCTCAGCGCCATTGGGGCCGGACCAGCCGTGTCCCGGCCCCTCGTCGGGACGGATCCGCAGCTCGCGGCCGGCAAAGGTCGCCCGCCCCATGACGCTCAGCTGCTCGGGGCTGAGGTCGGCGTAGATCGTAACCAGTGAGAAGGACTGGAGGATGTCGATCTTGCCGATGTCGGAGCCCTCGATCCCGCCCTCGTTGGCCAGGGCACCGACGATCGCTCCGGGCAGGACCCGGTCGCGGTGCCCGACCTCGACACGGTAGACGGTCCCGGGGCCCTCGTGCTCTCGGCGCCCGGAGCGCGTGGCCGAGCGGCGGCCCTCGCCGCGGTCACCTCGCTCTGCGCGACGGCCCTTCTCCCTGCCACCTTCGAAGGAGGCCGACAGGAAGGTCCCCTCAGAGTCGAGGTTCTCCTCCCGGCGGGCGCGCTGGGGGCGCTCACCGCCACGGTCCTCGCGCCTGCGCGGGCCCTCGTCTCCCACTGCCAGGGCCAGCAGCGTGGCCGCCAGCTCCTCGACGTCGATGTCCAGATCCCGGGCGGAGTCGGCGACCAGCGGCAGGTACATGTCCAGACGGCCGCGCTCGTGGCGGGCGGCGGCCTTGGACAGGAGCTTGCGGGCGCGGTGCTCGGAGACGTCCGCGGGGGAGGGCAGGGTGATCTCCTCCAGACGGCTTCCGGTGAGGCGCTCGATCTGGCGGAGCTTGCCCTTCTCCTTGGGGGTCAGGAAGGTGACGGCCTCGCCGTGGCGGCCGGCGCGGCCCGTGCGACCGATACGGTGCACGTAGGCCTCGGCCTCGCGGGGCACGTCGAAGTTGACCACCAGGCCGATGCGGTCCACGTCCAGCCCGCGTGCGGCGACATCCGTGGCCACCAGCACGTCGAGGGTGCCGGCACGCAGCCGCTCCACCAGGCGCTCGCGCTCGCGCTGGGGAACGTCACCGGAGATCGCAGCGGCCTGGATGCCCCGGCCCGCCAGCTCGATGGCGACGTCCTCGGCCGTGGACTTGGTCCGTACGAAGACGATGGCGGCCTCGGCGTCGGTGACGGCCAGGACTCGGGAGACGGCGCCGATCTTGTGACGGAAGGGAACCACCGCGTAGGTCTGGTGGACGGTGGCGACGGTGGAGGCCGGCCTGGAGACCTCGACCTGAACGGGCTCGTGGAGGTGCTGGCGCGCCACGGCCTGGATGGCCGGCGGCATCGTCGCGGAGAACAGGGCGGTGCGCCGATCGGCGGGAAGAGACTCCGCAATCGTCTCCACGTCCTCGGCGAAGCCCATCCGCAGCATCTCGTCGGCCTCGTCCAGGACGAAGTAGCGCACGTCGTCGAGCTGGAGCGCGCCCTTGTCAATGAGGTCGATGACGCGGCCGGGAGTGCCGACGACGACCTGGGCGCCGCCCTTGAGCGCACCGATCTGGGGGCCGTAGGGGGCGCCGCCGTAGACGGCCACCACCTCCAAGCCGCGGGAGCGGGCGGCCATGTCGGTGATGGCCTCGGCGCTCTGGAGCGCAAGCTCTCGAGTGGGGGCCAGAACGAGCGCCTGAACAACGTGGTCGCGCGAGTCGACGGCGTCGAGCAGCGGCAGCCCGAAGGCCGCCGTCTTGCCGGTTCCGGTCTGGGCGACGCCCACGACGTCGCGGCCGGCCAGCAGAACCGGGATCGCCTCCTTCTGGATGGCGGTGGGGGTCACGAATCCCATGTCGGTGACGGCCTTGAGCAGGTCCGCAGGCAGACCCAGGTCGGCGAAGGTGATCTCCTCATCCTCCTGAGCGGTCCTCACCTCGCTCTTGTCCCGGTCGCGCGGCGAGGCGGCGCGCTCGACGTCGCGCCGGTGGCCGTCAGAGGCGGTGTCGGAATCGGCGTTGGAATCAGCATCAGTGTCGATGAAGGGGGTGTGGCCGTCAACCTCGTCCTCATCAATGTCGACTCCGTCGTCCTCATCGGAGTCGTCGATCTCGTCCTCCGGGTCGGCCTCGGGGAGGTCTCGGTCGACGTCGTCCGCCTCCTCCTCGTGGTCGACGTCCTCCGGGTCCTCAGGGGAATCGGAGGAGGCGGGAGTGGCGAAGTCCTCGGGGGAGGAGGCGGTGCCGTCGCGGTGGTGCGGTGCGGCGACAGTGCTCTCCTCGTCGTTCTTGGCCGGGCCGGTCTGCTCGCCGCCGGAGAGCTCGGCGGAGAAGAGCGCATCGAGGCTGAGGGGGCCGTTGCCGTCCTGGCTCTGAGCGTCGGAGGCGCCAGGTGCAGTACTGCTGGAGTGAGTCATGAAGTTTTCCCATATCTGTCCCCTTGAAGATGGTGGGGACCGCGGCGGAGTGTGGGGGAGGACCTTTTGTCCTCCGCTCTTTGCCGTACCTGGCCCACCACACTCGCCCCGCACCCGGACTGGCCGGGTGACTCATGGGCTAACACGCACAGACTCACGGGATACTCGTGCCGCACACCGGGTGCGGCAGGACCCGAACGGGGTCAACAGGGCACGGATCGCTCCTGCGCCCAGGCTACGGGAGAATCAGCGGAACTCCGCGCTCCACGGGCTGGATCACAGGTGAGGTCGGTCTCGTGGCCCGTTCACCGCCCCAGCAGGCCGAGGATCTTCCGACGCAGCTCGCGGACCTCGTCACTCGACTCGTCGAGCTCGGGCACCTCGATGTCGGCGACGATGCGCGCGGGGCGCTCTGACAGGACGAGCACTCGGTTGGACAGGCGTAGGGCCTCGTCCACGTCGTGGGTGACCAGGACGGCGGTGAAGCGTTGGGACTCCCACAGTCTGAGGATCTCGTCCTGGAGCTGGAGGCGTGTCAGGGCATCGAGCTTGCCCAGGGGCTCATCCAGGAGGAAGAGCCGGGGCCGGTTGACCAGGGCTCGGGCCAGTGAGGCCCGTTGAGCCATACCGCCTGAAAGCGTGGAGGGGTAGGAATCGGCGAAGTCCCGCAGCCCCACGATCTGCAGGGCCGCCTCCACCCGGCGTCGGTCGCGCTCCATGCGGTTTCTTGCCTCAGGGCCCAGGGCGACATTGTCCCGCACGGTCCTCCACGGCAGGAGCGTGGCGTCCTGGAACGCGAGCGCGCGCAGCGGCGAGGGGCCGGTCACCTGCGTGGAGTCGACGGTGACGCTGCCCTCGACGGGCTGCTCCAATCCGGCCAGCAGTCTCAGGATCGTGGACTTCCCGCAGCCGGATGGCCCCACGAGTGAGACGAACTCCCCGGGTGCCACCGTCAGGTCGATGTCATGGAGGACGGCAAGCTGATCCGGCTTGGCAGCCTCAGCCTCATAGCGAGCCCTCGCAGCGGGGGAGAGCCGGCGCAGCAGCAGATGGAGCCACCCGTGCTCCAGGTCATGGGACAACGGGTAGCTGTGGGAGACACCAGCGAGATCGACCTGTGCCCCGCGGGGGACGGACGGAGTCGAGACCTGCGGCGCGGCAGTAGCCGCCGACGAACCAGTAGACATCGGTTCACCACCTCACAAGGTTCTGCTGCCATGCCAGCAGCGAGGAGCGGATCTTGAACAGCAGGACCATGAGCGTGCGGCAGAAGGTCACCAGAATGATGAGGCCCACGTACATCCGGGGGTAGTCCGCCCAGCCCTTGACCCAGTTGATGTACCAGGCCAGGCCCTTGTCGACACCGGTCAGCTCGGCGGTCATGAGGGCGGCGAGTGAGGTTCCCAGGCCTGTGAACAGGCCGGTGAGCATGTCCGGAAGTGCTGAGGGCACGGCCACTCGTCTGATAAGGAAGAGCTCATCGGCTCCCAGTGTGCGGGCCATGTCGATGTAGTCGCGGCGCACGGAGCGTATGCCCGCGCGGGTCATGGTCGCCATGGGGAACCAGGCGCCGAAGCCGACGATGAAGGCTGCCGAGGTGTACGTCGTCGGAAGTAGCAGCAGTGCCAGCGGAAGGAGTGAGGCCGCGGGAACTGGCCCGACGGTCTGAAGGAGCGGATGGAGCCAGTAGTCGGCGCGCCTCGACCAGCCCATGAGCAGGCCCGTGAAGAACCCCAGCACCGATCCGGCCGTGTACCCGATGATGAAGAGCAGCGCCGAGGCGCCCAGGCAGCTGAGCAGCAGCCTCCAGTCACCGAGGAAGGAGGCAATGAGTATTTCTGGGGCGGCGAAGTACGGGGGCGTGAGCAGTCCGAGCTTGGATGTTGTCAGCTGCCAGACGATGAACCATGCGCCGGCGGCGTTGATCCAGGGCAGGAAGTGCGTCAGAGACCTCGCTGCCGAAGAGGCCGGTCGGACCCGTGCGGTGAGTGTCCACGCGATCAGGGAGATCAGCCATGTCCCGGCAAGAACTACAACTGGAGTGGTTGACTCCTTGCGGAGAAGGTCTGCCTCCGGCAGGGCGATGAGGATGACCAGGTAGGCCAACCACAAGAGCAGTGCCGTCGTGCTCACAAGCGTGCCTGCGCTGGAACGGCGATCGCTTGGTTCACTCTTCCTGGCCGTGGAGGAGGGAGGTTGCGGATTCCTGTTGTCGATGGGCTTGACGGATGCGGTTGTTGTGGTCGTGGGGCTCACCTCAGCGGGCATCGTCACTCAGTCCTTGATGCCGAGATCGGCGACGACGGTGTCGGTCAGCTTCCGGGCGGAGACGTCGGATGCGATGAAACCGGTTCCCTTGAACTTCTCGATGCCGGGCTCGATCGCGGCCCGGAACCTGGAGGCAGAGGCCTTGAACCCGTATGTCTTAAGCACCCGGACGACGACGTCCTGGTCGGCGGCGACGTAGTCGTTGTCGACCTCGATCTTGGCGATCTCCTCGATGTGGTCCGGCACGTAGGCCGAGCCCTTCAACCAGGCCTCGGTCAGAGCCTTCGCCTCCTTGGGCTGCCGACGTACGAAGTCCCCGTTGAGTGCCACCGAGCAGCAGAACTCCTCAGCGTCGTTGTTGGCCAGCTCACGGGCCGTCCCGTTGAAGACGGGAAGCAGCGGCCCGGGGTCAGAACCCATGATGGCGTCCACCTGGCCGTCAGTCAGCGCGGTCCCCAAGGAGTCCGCATCGACTGTGCGCCACGTGATGTCGCCTCCGTCCGGCTTGACGTTGATACCGGCCTCTGACAGCCCGATCGCGAAGTAGGCGAAGGCCGACGACGACAGTGACGGCACGCCGATGGTGGTGCCTTTCAGGTCAGCCAGCTTCTGATACGGGGAGTCCTTGCGCACCACCAGGCGCAGGCAGCCGGCGTGGAGCCCTGCGGTGAGCCTGGCGTTGAGGCCGTTGTAGATCGGCTCCAGCCAGGAGAAGAAGATTCCTGGAGCGCCAATGTACTTACCGGCGCCCACGCCGTCCTTGGTGTCCTCGGTCTGCTGGGTGCGCGCCAGCGTGACCTTCAGTCCCGCGTCGTCGAAGAATCCCTGGTGGTACGCGGCGTACAGTGGTGCGGCGCAGATGTCGCCGCCAATCACCAGGGGGAGTGCCTCGTGGGCTCCGATGACTCCTTGCTTGGTACGCCGAATCGTCAGGTACGCGCCGGTACCGACCACGGCAGCAGCTGCGAGTCCCCCAATCGTGAGCAGCGTGCGCCGTGACGGTTTGCCGCGATGCGACTGATCCGTCTCATTGGCGTCGGGATCATCGATGTCGTCATCGGCTGCCAGAATCGCGGCGGCGTTCTCAGCCGTGACCTCCTGAGTCTCCACGACCTCGGCCTCCGATGGGACGGAGGACAAGGAATCGGAGGACTGGGACGGATCGGAGGAAGAAGAGGACGACGAGGACGTGGACATGGTTTCTCCTGTAGTGGTGGGAACGGGCCTCGATGCGCATGACGCAGCAGCGTCCCGGTGAAAATGGTGGAGGAGGAGCACGAGAAGCCGAGCGGAGCAAGCCGAGTAAGTGCGGACACAGCCTCAGGCCATCAGAGCGTGTGAAAGGGCGTCTCCGTACTCTGGCGAGCGGAAAATACGCGGCACGGGAGCCCACGACGTCATGGCCGGTTGTCGTTCTCGGACGGCGTCAACGCTGCTTTGAGGCGTCGTCACGCTCCACGGGCAGGTTCAGCGCCGGGGGAGGGGACGGAATCAACAGGCTCGACAACAACACATCTGCGCACCACACATGACCGCGAGCGCCTGTGCGCCAGGAGCGGTTGTGGCCGTAAGAACGATGTGCGTCATGACGACTACCCTATGCCACGCTCCCCGGAACAATGCAAGCCTGCCATGCGTCCCATGATGCGAGCCTCCCATCGCCGGATCACTGTGGAACCGATACGTGGAACCGATTACTGCGTGGCTGTAAAGTCGGCGACGTGAGTGGGGGGTGTGGCGATCAACCGCCTGTGCCGCAGGCACGGTGGAGACAGCTGGCTGCCACTCCTGTGGCCCAGGACGGTGGCCCGCTTCGCATCACCCCGGCGTGGTGGCCTCCGGTTCCTGACGATTCAGCCTTGGCCGCTGCCGCGGTGCACGGCACTCCCGTCCTGGGGGAGGGACACATCATCAACGGGGTTGAGATGGTGGAGGCGAGCTTCCTGTGGCGTGATGACCACCGGCACGGCGCCAGCCCCAGTGTGCTCATCCATCTCAATACCCTGACCGACAACCATCGCGCTCACATCGCGCCGGCCCTGGCCGCCCGGGTTCCCGGGACCGGCTGGTGGGCGCTTCACGTCCTGCTGCCGCAGGATGCGCTTGTGAGCTACCGGATCGTTGTGACTCATGACGCCCTGCCTGACGACGCCGGGGCCCGACGCGAGTGCTGGAAGCGCGTTCACGCACTGGGACGGCCCGATCCCCTCAATCCCGACCGGCTGCATGACGGCTTCGGTCTGGTGTCCTCGCTATGGGCGGGCCCCAAGGCCATGCTGCACCCGGATTGGATGATCGGCTCGGGCGCTTCGGCAGAGGGGGCGTGGCAGCCGCTGAGCCGTCCCCAGGATGAACACGACAGGTACGTCCTCCGGTTCGACCTGGAGAACGAGGTGCTCACAGACTTTGATGAGCCGGGAGACCCCGGACGGCGAGTCACACTGTGGTGCGGGGGCCGTGTCCAGGAGGGCTCCTGCGGGCACAGTGAGCGGGGTCTGCTGATCCTGCTCGACGGAAACATCTGGCGTGGTAACCATGCCGTCGATCACCTGGCCCCCAGATCCCGCCAATGGGATGTGCTGCTCATCGAGTCCGGCAGCCTGGCCATGCGCTCACGCGACCTGGGGGATCCGCGACGCAGCAGAGAACTGCTCCGTAGGTGTCTGCAGGCGGCACATCGGGCCGTCTGCGGACGAGGCTGCAGGATAGCTGTGTCCTCTGAGGATGGTGCTGGTTGCATGTGGCGCCCGGATCGGACCGTGGTGGCTGGGCAGTCTTTGGGAGGGGTTGCTGCGGCCGACCTGGTTCTGCGTCATCCCGAGCTGGCTACTCGTGCCATTGTCCAGTCCGGATCCTTCTGGCTCGGCTCTCAGCGCCGAGGAGAGGGTGAAGGGGAGCTGCTGCGCTGGTTGCGTCACCGCTCCGAGGCCCGGAGCCTGCAACGCCCAAGAAGCGACCAGCATCCTCATGATGGTCAGGGGCTGGGGGCGCGACTGGTGGTCCAGTGCGGGGTCCATGAAGACGGCCTGCGTCAGGGGGCTCGCACCGTCTCAGAGCTTCTTGGGGTCGAAGGAGCGCTGCTCGAGTATCGCGAGGAGCGAGGAGGGCACGACTACGCCTGGTGGCGTCATGCCTTGTCCTGGGGGCTTGACGCTCATGAGCAGGACCTGGGGTCCTGCTCATGAGCCACCTGAGGTGCTCCGTGTGCGGCTATCGGCAGTGCTGGGCACGCCGCAGGGGCCGGATCTGCGGCGCAAATAAAACCGTGACACAAAAGAAATCTTGGCTACAAAGGGGTTACGTATCCCAATTTATCGTTACCAATGCTCGAGTTTCCTCAAGCCTGCCGGTTCTGAATGGTCTCAACCCGACCGATTGACGGGTTACCGCTGTGTATACTAAACCCGGAATCGACAACGCGGACGATGTTCTCGGGTGATAGCGGATTCTTAGAAGGGAGGCGTCCGTCTATCATCGTTCGCGAAAGGCAGTCGCGCCTGCTTCACGGTGCGTCCTTTCCTCGTGCATCTCGGTTGTCCGCCATGTGCTGTACGAGTAAGTCCATCTGCCCCCGCCCATGAACGAGACCACGTCATGCAATATGCTCAGCGGCTGCTTGCCACCCTCCCTGTGACCAGGGCGGGCCTGCGCGCGATTCTTGCTGTTCTGACAGCCTTCGGCATTGTTCTAGCCACTGCCGGTGTGGCCGCCATGCCCCTCCTGAATGCAGGCAATGTCGTTGAGGACTATGAGAGCGGCTCGGAATGCCACCCTATCGCCAGAATGGTCTACCCCGAGGGGCAGTCGGCGCCCGAGTACGTGATGCCGGTCTATGAGACCGGATTCGGCGTGGGGGTCGATTCGATCCTGTTGAACTGGTGCAGTACCGCAGGGGAGGTCCTGGAGGACCCCACCATCACGCTCAACGTCGTCGAGGGGAAGACCGTCACTCCCTACCTGCTCCCCGGCATCAAGGCCGAGCTCGAGCGTCCCGCTCCCGCCAACGGCAAGCAGGAGGTGTTCATCCCAACGGACTACCTCGTCAAGGGGATGCGTCAGGCCACCGGTGATAGTGGCTGGGAGGTCGGTACGAAGGTCTTCAGCCTTACCTACACCAGTGGAACGGTGAGTGCGACGACGGGCCTGTTCTCCTTCGTCAAGCAGGACCCGAATGTCATCAACCCTCCGACCCCCGAGCCGACGCCGGAGCCGACTGCCGAACCCTCTGCGGAGCCCACCGCAGAACCGAGCGCTGCACCCGGTCCGGTGCCGACTGCTGAACCGACGACCGCACCCACTGCGGAACCGGCTCCTGATGCCACGACTGAGCCGTCGCCGACACCCTCGGCAACTCCCTCACCGACTCCTTCCGGGTCCCCCAGCCCGTCGGCATCCCCGTCACCGAGTCCCTCCGCGGCACCCAGCCCGACGGCGAGTCCTTCCGCGACTGCCTCACCCAGCTCATCGCCCTCGCCTTCAAGGTCTCCCAAGCCCAAACCGGCTGCCTCGGCTCAGCCGAGTGCCTCCCCGAGCGCCACCGTCAAGACATGCCAGGTCAAGCCCGCCATCCAGGTGCTCGGCTCCGATGGCTCCGACCCCCAGGGGAGCGAGCCCACCTATGACCCGGAGACCGCCGTCAGGGTCCGCGGCACGGGCTGGTGCTCCCAGGGGGAGATGCTCGACGGCGACAAGTCGGTCGAGATCAAGGTGGCGGCCTACGGCGGATACGTGGTTCCGGGAACGCTCTCGGTTCCCGTCACCTTCCATCACGGGTCTTTCGAGGCTCAGCTCAACCTGTCGGCCCTCTACACCGGGGGGAACGTGGACAAGGGCCGCTACTACCTGCAGCTCTCGCCCATCGATTCCGGGCTGACCGCCGCCACCAACATCTTCGCCCTCAACAAGGCCGTCGCCCCACAGCCCAAGCCGTCCCCCGCGCCGAGCCCGGCTCCTACCGCGACCGCGGAGCCCTCGGCCACTGCGGAGCCCACCAGCGAACCCGCACCGGAGCCGACGGGTTCGCCCGCCAGCCCTGGTCCCACACCCTCCGCTGCGCCGTCGTCGCAGCCCTCCGCCTCGGCGGTCCCCTCGGCCCGCCCCTCTGAGTCGGCGTCGGCGGCTCCCGCACCGCAGACCATCGAACCCGATCAGAACGCTCCGAAGCCGATTCCGGATGACGGCGGACGGCCCGGAACGGACAACGCCCCCGGGAACAACCCAGGTAGTAAGACGGGCAACTCGGACGACACAAGCAACTCTGGCGACCATGGCTCCGGCGCGGGTACAGACACAGGCGGCCAGGCCGACTCCTCCGCGCCGCAGGCACCCGGTGCCGGATCGGAGACCGGCTCCTCGACCTCCCAGGACGGCTCCGCCCAGCAGCATGCGAACGCAGGAGGCGCGCCTGCCCCGAACGCCGGAGGCTCAGGAGGCGAGAACGCCCATGCCTCTGAAGGCTCCGCGGCCTCGGCACAGGCCTCACCTGAGGCTGACGCGAGCTCACAGCGCACCGTCCGTCCCGACCGGAGCCCGGTGGCCCCGGTGACCAGCGCGGCTCACCTGAGTGCGGAAAACGCCGGCTCCCTGTCCGGATCCCGTCAGGGCAACATCGTCAACCTCGTCCTGCCCAAGTCCAAGGCGCAGGCGGGCGAGTGGGTCTCGGTGTTCGTCTTCCCCGGAGCCACCACCAAGGGCTGGGTGCAGGTTGATTCCGCCAACAGCGTCTCCATCGACATCTCAACATTCGACTCCGGCTCCTACGAGCTGGCGGTGGCCGATCGTGACAACAGCCTCCTGGGGTGGGCGAAGCTGGAGATCTCCTCAGCCTCCTCCGACCCACGCAGTCCGGCCCAGGCTCAGCTGCTGACCTTCCCGGACAACGTGGCTGAGCCCACCAAGAAGGGACTCAGTGCCAACGACATGCTCCTGGGAAGCGCTGGAGGACTGCTGGTCGTCGGAGCCGTGAGCCTTCTGGTCGCCGCGTTCTCAGGGATGCCGCTGCGCGCACCACGAACCTCCCCGCGGCTGCGGCTTCCGCGCAGGCATTGAGACGGTGTGGCAGGAGAGCGTCAATGACATCGTCAAGGGGCCTGAGCACGCGGCCGTGGAAAGGAGGTGGAAGCAGATGATCCGGACGTCCCGGACAGTTGAGCGCGTACGGCGTGATCGACGTCCTGCACTGGCTCGGCATCGGATTGGCGTGAGGTGCCTCCAGGGATCACCGCGGATGCTCGTCATCGTCTGCTCCGTCCTCCTCGCCTGCCTGGTGGCGGTGGTCTCCACGAGCCCCGTCGCCAGCGCGGACACCAAGACCGGTCCCTCCACCACAGGAACCGCCTCAACGGTCAGCCCCTCGACGGTCGCCGTCGGAGGAACGATCATGTACACGCTCTCAGGATTCCCCAGTGATGTGACGGTCCAGGTCCTCGTCGACGACGGCGCGCTGGTCGCCTCGCGACCCTCGGAGTCCGAGGTGGTCACCACGATCACCGTCAAGAAGGACGGCACCGCCGCAGGCTCCTTCGAGCTTCCCGAGTACGTCGAGCAGGGAAACCACTGGCTGCGATTCCGGGTCATCGGGGCTCAGGGGGAGAGCGGCCAGGAGGGCGACGCGGCGGACTACACCAACAAGAGCCCCTACTTCACAGTATCGGGTGTCACGGTCATAGGCGGGTCCGCCCCTCCCACCGTTCCACCGGCTCCCACGCCGCCGCCCCGCCAGGTCACGACCATGGGACGGTCCAACGCAGCCGCCGCCTCCGGCATCCAGGCCGCGGGGCCCGGTGGTGAGTCAACTGGTTTTCCGATCATCGGTGCCTTCGTCCTCGGGCTCAGCGTGATCCTGGTCGTTCTGTCGGTACTCGTGGCGATTAACCGTCGCAGGATGGCTGCCTACCAACGTCGTCGGGCCATGGCCTGAGGACTGAGACCCGAGCTCCTTGTAAACTGCCGCCGGCGCCCACCCGTCTCGTGGTGCGCCCCGACGGGCACCGGCTCAGTGCCCCACACGGAAGGAACTCAGCACCGTGCTGCGAACCCGAACCGCAGGCTCCCTGCGCGCCTCAGACATCGGCCAGGTCGTCACCCTCACCGGAT
>ERZ773026.1479-NODE-1479-length-11856-cov-2.523261_pt1 | contig 11856 bp, 10 predicted proteins | sample MGYA00580838_ERZ773026 | MGnify/ENA primary metagenome ERZ773026 (study PRJEB29015, sample SAMEA2738006) | human oral metagenome | biome: human oral; feature: human-associated habitat; material: dental | place: China | collected 2055 ... | reverse complement strand
AGGCAAGATAGAATGGTTTGTCACGATCTTGAACAGCAATTTTCGGTTCTTTAGCGAGAAATAAGGTCATAAACAAACCGAATAGCATACAAAGTGCGGTCAATAAAAAAACAGTTTCCCAAGGGAGGCGGGTGGCGAGATAAAGAGACAGCCCACCGGGGATTAAGCCCGCGACACGATAAGCATTAATGTGGATGGTGTTGCCCAAGCCAAGTTCTTTATCCGTTAAAATTTCACGTCGATAGGCATCAAGTACAATATCTTGGGTTGCTGAGAAGAAAGCAATGAGAAAAGCGATATTCGCCACAATAGTTAATTGTGAACTTGGATCGAATTGGCTAATGGCATAGAGCAAAATCAGTAAAATGATTTGTGAAATAAGCAACCAACTCCGCCGCCGCCCTAGAAAGTTTGGAAAATAGCGATCCAATAAGGGGGCCCATAAAAATTTTAAACCGTAGGGGAGGGTGACCCCCGTCACTACGCCGATCAGTTCAACGGAAAGCCCTTTATCCGTCAGCCATACCGGCAACATTTGCAATAAAACAAATAGAGGGAGACCTGAGCTAAAGCCGGTAAAAACACAAATCAGCATGTTACGGCTGAAAATTTGGCTTGCAAGGGTTGGGTTAGAGGCTGGAGTTGTCATAGGTTATTCAACGGCAATTTCTTTGATTCGTAGTTCATCGCCACTTTGGCGTTGCAAATGTACACCGCCGCAATTTGGGCAAGTACTGTTATTGGCTTGAATTTCAACGAATTGTTTGCAATTCCAACACCAAGCCTTAGCCGAGATAGGAATGAAATGCAGTTTGCAATTTTCCGCAGGAGTGCCTTTAGCGGTCATTTCAAAACTAAATTCCAAGGCGCTCGGTTCAATGCAAGAAAGTGCGCCGACCTCAAGCCAGAGGTCGGTCACTTTGTTGACATTATGCTGTTTGCATTGTTGCTCAACAATTTCAATGATGTTTTGGCACAAAGAGAGCTCGTGCATGGCGATTAATCTCTATAACCTTTCGGGTTATTTTTTTGCCAATTCCATGTATCTTTCATCATTTCTGTTAATCCTCGTTCCGCTTTCCAGCCTAATTCTTTCGCTGCTAAACTCGGATCGGAATAACAAGTGGCAATGTCGCCCGGACGGCGATCAACCAATTTATACGGAATTTGAATATCGTTCGCCTGTTCAAAGGCGTTTACCATATCCAACACGGAATAACCCATACCGGTGCCCAAGTTATAAATGTGCAAACCGGCATCGTCTTGATGGTGATCCAGCGCTTTTAAGTGACCGATAGCCAAATCCACAACGTGAATATAATCGCGCACACCTGTGCCGTCATGAGTGTCATAATCGCTACCAAAGACGGAAAGTTGTGGTAACTTGCCGATTGCCACTTGGCTGATGTAAGGCAAGAGATTATTCGGAATGCCATTTGGGTCCTCGCCGATTAAGCCGCTTGCATGCGCGCCCACGGGATTGAAATAGCGCAAAATGGTCATGCTGAATTTTGGTTCCGCTTTGGCAATGTCGCGCAGGATTTGTTCTACCATAAACTTGGACGTGCCATACGGGTTGGTAGTGCCGCCTACTTTGCAGCTTTCTGTAATCGGGATAATTTCAGGATCGCCATAAACGGTGGCGGAAGAGCTGAATACAAAATTCCACACGCCGGCTTTTTTCATTTCTTGTACCAACACGAGGGAGCCGATTACGTTGTTTAAATAATATTCGGCAGGTTTTTGTACACTTTCGCCAACTGCTTTTAAGCCGGCGAAATGAATGACGGAATGAATGGTATTTTCGGCAAAGATTTTTTGTAACAATGCACGATCCAACACGTCCCCTTCATAAAATTTCACAGTCTTTCCTGTAATTTCTTTAACCCGCTCTAACGATTTCGGTGAGGAGTTGCAAAGGTTGTCTAAAACTACCACTTCTTTGCCCGCATTTAATAATTCAACGACTGTGTGTGAACCGATATAGCCGGCACCGCCTGTTACTAAAATAGTCATTATATTTCCTTTTAAATAATGAAGATTAAATTGCCCGTCAGTATAGCACCGATTGATTTTAATCAGAAAAAAATTATCCCTATCCAAGGCATACAAGTCTTTTGGACTACAATGGTTTGCGAACGTTTCGAAATAACGTAAATTTTATGCAAAATATTTGCGCAAACGTTTACTTCTCGCCTGCTTTCGGTAAAATACGGCCTCCTTAATCTTCCCTTCATTTTAAAGGTAATTTTCATGTCATCTTCACAATCCAGTGCGTTAGAACAACGTTTTGAGTTGACTAAACGCGACTCCACCGTGCGCAAAGAAATTGTTGCCGGTTTAACCACTTTTCTTGCTATGGTGTATTCCGTTATTGTCGTGCCGAATATGTTAAGTGCGGCGGGATTTCCGGCGGAATCCGTCTTTATCGCCACCTGTTTGGTTGCGGGCCTTGGCTCCATTTTAATCGGCTTTTGGGCAAATGCGCCGATGGCAATCGGTTGTGCCATTTCTCTTACTGCATTTACGGCTTTTAGTTTGGTTATTGGGCAAAAAGTCAGTATTCCGGTGGCGTTAGGTGCGGTCTTTTTAATGGGTGTTTTTTTCACTCTGATTTCCGCGACGGGGATTCGTGCTTGGATTTTGCGTAATTTACCGATAGGCATTGCACATGGTGCGGGCATTGGTATTGGTTTGTTCTTGCTTTTAATCGCCGCTAATGGCGTAGGCTTAGTGGTTGGCAATCAAAATGGTTTGCCGGTGAAATTAGGTAACTTCACCGCATTTCCTGTCATGATGTCATTAATTGGTTTAGCGTTGATTATTGGGTTGGAAAAAAGAAAAGTTAAAGGTGGTATTTTATGGGTAATTATTGCCATTACCATTATTGGTTTAATTTTTGATCCGAATGTGACTTTTGACGGTAAAATTTTTAAAATGCCATCGTTTGGTGATGAATCCTTATTCTTAAAATTAGATGTGCTTGGCGCGTTACAACCGGCAATTTTACCTGTCGTATTCGCCCTCGTGATGACTGCTGTTTTTGACGCTACCGGCACCATTCGTGCGGTAGCAGGCCAGGCAGGTTTGTTAGATAAAAGCGGTCAAATTATCAATGGCGGAAAAGCCTTGACCTCCGATTCCATAAGCAGCTTATTTTCCGGTATTTTCGGCACGGCGCCCGCCGCAGTTTATATTGAATCTGCCGCGGGCACTGCCGCAGGCGGCAAAACCGGCATTACCGCTATCGTGGTCGGCGTATTGTTCCTGTTAATGTTGTTTTTCCAACCGTTAGCCTTTTTAGTCCCAAATTACGCTACCGCACCGGCGTTGATGTATGTGGGGTTACTCATGTTAAGTAACGTGAGCAAGTTAAACTTTGATGATATTGTCGGCGCCATGAGCGGTTTAATTTGCGCGGTGTTCATCGTATTAACCGCCAATATTGTCACCGGTATTATGTTAGGTTTTGCAACGTTGGTTATCGGTCGAATTGTGAGTGGCGATGCGAAACGCTTAAATGTCGGCACAGTGGTGATCGCCGTTGTTTTAGTGGCATTCTACGCTTGTGGTTGGGCGATTTAAGTCATTTGATAAAGACAACAAAGGCGCATGAGTATGCGCCTTTTTGTTTGCCTTAATCTTGGGAAACGGTAAAAAAACCGACCGCACTTTGCAACTTATCATCGTAGAAAATCAGAGGAATCCGTTGGCGCTGCCAAGGCGGCACGTTCAAATTCTGCCACACTTTTTTAATATCCTGATTCATACCCTTTGGGGTTAATTTCACTTTGCCCGAATAACCAAAACGAATCCAAACTTTCGTTTCCTCTAACGGTAACGCTAAGGTTCCTTTATATATGTTGCCGTTTTCATCATGCCAAAGTGCGGTCATTTTCTGCGGTGTTTTGTGCAACCGAAGCGTTCCAAGATTATCGGGCAACGCCATGGGTTTATCCAATTCCGCTTCAATATCGTTTGATGAAATATCGGCGAAAATCGGTGTGAGAAACAGCTTGTGTTGATACCGACGCACAATGTTATTTTCTAATCGAAATTGTGGCTGTGTATCAGGCTTAGCAAAAATTACATCGGAAATTAGGTGTTCTAATTGCACTAATGACGGCATGGCAACGCCGCATTCTTGTAGCCACAAGCGCAACAGGGCACGTTGTTTAATCGCCGAATAATCGGCAAAGTGTTGCACTTTAAAAGTGCGGTCAGTTTTATCAACGTTTTTTTGATATTCCTCTGCCAGTAATTCATTTAACAGTTGCTGTTGTTCGTAACAATGTTGTGCACAACGTTGCACGGCCGAATCAAAATGCCCCCAACGTTGACGTAAATCGGGCAGAATTTGATTGCGTAAGAAATTGCGATCGTATTGATTGTCGGCGTTGCTTTCATCTTCGATCCACGTGATCCCTTGTTGTTGCACAAAATTGAGCAGTTGCTGACGACTAAAAGATAACAGCGGACGAAAAATTGGTACGTTGTAAACCGTGCTTTGGGCTTGCATTGCGCTTAAGCCTTGCAACCCGCTACCGCGTTTTAAGGCAAGAAAAAAAGTTTCCGTCTGATCTTGCAGATGATGTGCTGTGGCCAACCACTCTTGGGGCAAAATATGTTGTGCAATGGCTTCATAACGCGCCTGACGGGCACCGGCTTCAATGCCGTTCGCCATATTCACGTTGACCCGTTGGATCAACAACGGTATTTGGAATTGTTGGCAGAGATTTTCACAATGAGTTGCCCAAGCATCGGCGTTTGAACTTAGCCCGTGATGAATATGAATGGCGCGCAACTGAAAGTGCGGTTGATTTTCACGGAGTTTTGCGAATAAGGCGAGGAGTGCAGTGGAATCCAGTCCTCCACTGAAACCGATAAGAAATTGTGTTTGGTTCGGGGCAAGTTGCTGGAGTCGCTGTGAGAATTGTTCAAGAAGCATAGGCGGATAAAATTTCCTCCCGTGGAACGGGAGGAAGTTGAGCGTTACGCGATTTTTTGTGCTTTGTAATGACTACGCGGGTTGATGATGAGATCTCGGGCGGCAATGATTTGTAATTCATATTCGCCACGTTCTAACGTGGTTTGCATGACTTCATTGACTGCGTTTGCCATGTGCTCAAAAGCGTCCACATCTGATTTTCCGTTCAGCAAATTGGCTAAGAATAAACCGGCGGTTAAATCGCCCACGCCTACCGGCTCACGATCAAACGGGTGTAATGGACGGGAAAGATGCCATACGCCTTGAGGGGTTGCCAATAGCATTTCAAATTGAGACGCGTCTTTGCCTACTTTACTCAAATGTTTCACTAACACTTTTTTCGGACCTTTCGCCAAGATGGCTTGAACGGCTGTCAGTGCCTGTTCAAAATTTTCTACCGATAAACCGCTTAATTCACGTAGCTCTACCAAGTTCGGCGTAATGATATCGGCTTCCGATACGATGTTGATTAAGCCTTCGCGCACCCCATCGGCAACGATACAACCTTTATCCGGATGCCCCATAACAGGATCGCATAAATAAAGTGCATTAGGATTGATGGCTTTAATTTTATGCACGGCTTTGATGATTTCATCGATTTGTTCTGCAGAGCCTAAATAGCCGGACACTACCGCATCACATCTTTTCAACGCATCAATTTCATCGATGCCACGCACAATTTCTGCAATTTGTTCTTTCGGAATGACGATCCCCGTCCATTTGCCGTATTGCGTATGATTAGAAAATTGCACGGTGTTTAATGCCCAAACATCTACACCAAGGAGCTGCATTGGGAATGTTGCCGACTTATTACCGGCATAGCCGTAAACCACATGAGACTGAATTGAAAGTACGTTTTTCATTGTTATTTTCTCCTTTTAAATCCCTTTAAAAACAGCAAATACGGTTTATTTTTTATTATTTTCTATACGTAACCGTAGCCCATTAAACGTTGATAACGACGATCCAACAGATTTTCGGCATCTAAGACTTCCAGATCTTCTAAATCAGCAAGCAGACGTTTTTTCAGATTTTGTGCCATTTCTGCATAATTGCGATGAGCACCGCCTAGCGGTTCGGTAACGATATTATCAATAAGACCTAATTCTTTTAGGCGTTCGGCAGTTAACCCCATCACTTCGGCTGCGGTTGATGCTTTGTCGGCACTTTTCCATAAAATAGATGCACAGCCTTCAGGCGAAATAACGGAGTAGGTGGAATATTGCAACATATTGACTTTATCGCCCACACCAATAGCCAATGCCCCACCGGAACCGCCTTCGCCGATCACAGTACAGATTATAGGCACTTTTAACATGGACATTTCGCGCAAGTTGCGGGCGATTGCCTCAGATTGGCCGCGTTCTTCCGCACCCACACCCGGATAAGCTCCCGGGGTATCGATAAAGGTAATAATTGGCAATTTGAAACGTTCAGCCATTTGCATTAAGCGCAATGCTTTGCGATAACCTTCCGGTGCCGGCATACCAAAGTTGCGTTTCACTTTGTCTTTTACCGTGCGACCTTTTTGGTGGCCGATAACCATTACCGGTTTGCCATCTAAACGGGCCAAACCGCCGACAATGGCTTTATCATCGGCAAAGGCGCGATCGCCGGCAAGTTCTTCAAATTCGGTAAAAATATGTTCAATATAGTCAAGAGTATAAGGACGGTTTGGATGGCGGGACATTTTTGAAACTTGCCACGCATCTAAATTTGCAAAGGTTTTTTCTGTTAATTCAATACTTTTTTTCTGTAAGCGGGCAATTTCATCATCAAGATTAATTTCGTTATCTTGGTCAACTACGGAGCGTAAGGATTCAATTTTCGCTTCGAGTTCGGCAATGGGTAATTCAAAATCTAAGTATTCTTGACTCATGTGTGATTCCTAATTTTGTGAAAAATTTGTACCGCACTTTAACAAGATTTCAAAGGCGGTGCAATTAGACCGATTATTTTATGTGTTTTTTTTATAAAAGTCATAAAAATTCATCTGGTTACACCAGGTAACTCTCTGTAATCACAGTAATTTATTGTTATTATTCAAAAAATAAACTATGAAAAAAATTAACAAAATATATGTTAAAGCGCAGATTGACAATCGGCTAAAACGATTTTATGATGTAGTTGCTTTTAAAGTAAGATGTTTGAAAGTCAGGATTGGTCTCCTGAAATAAGCGGCTAAAGGTATAAAACGCTTTTGGTATGAGTTTTATGTCGCAAACTACAAACCATCATCCTCTATCAATGGTGGACTAGGTAGAAACCCGCAGGGATGCGACGCAGTGAACCGCTTACTGTTAAGACCAATTCTGCTTAGTTCACCACCTAATTCTAAGTCTCATTTTTCCCCCTTGTTTTTGATGTCTACCTTAATATTTATTTTTTGTTGTGCCATAAATTAAATAGGCACGTTTCCGCGCCTATTTAAATTTAGATTAATTTGTTATTTAGCTCCATTGTTTGGCATTTGGATAAAAGGAACCGTGCTGTTTGGAAGCATAGTTTCCGGGAGCTTGCCGTCCCATCTTTCCGCCGCAGTGAGGGAGACAAGCTGTTGATTTTCTCTTAGCGCTTCCCCTTTCGCTTTAATCGCTTGTGCTTCCGCTTCACCTTGTAATTTTACTTTTTCTGCTTCTGCACGAGCTTGAATGATTTGTGCATCGGCTTCTGCTTGAGCTTGTGTGCGAATAATTTCCGCTTCTTTTTGGGCAATGGTTAATTGACGTTCTTTTGTTTGAATTTCAATATTTTTCTGCATAGATAATTCAATGCCTTTTTCATAAGCATCAGAATATTTAATCTCGGAAAGCTGTACGCTGTTTACACTGATAGGCTGACCTTCTAAGGCCTTTCTAATGTTATTTTGCAAGGTGTCGGACAGTCTGGCTCGCTCGGTAATGCTGGTTTGTACGGTAAATTGCCCAAATGTTGTTTCAACTTGGGAACGTACACGCGGCTCAATAATTTGAGTTACCATATTTTCAATAGTGCGATAGCGATCGTAAACACCAATAGGATCCGTGACATTATAAGTTATGGTTAAAGCGGCATTTACTGATTGTTGATCTCGTGTATAAGCATTTAAACCGTGGCCCACTTCACCATCTTTACGGCGAGTACCAAATGACAATGATTGGTCGCGGGTAGAAATTGTAATAAGACTATCAACAACAGGAATTTTGAATCCCAAACCGGCGTCAACTACCCGAATGGTTTCGCCAAAACGGCGAATAACGCCTTTTTCACCGGCATCTACGGTAAAATAGGAATTTAACGCCACGATAATAGCCATTGCTCCTAAAGCAACAAAACCGTATTTTTTTACAAATGCTTTTGAGTTTTCGACAGGGTTAGGTTTTAACATACTGATTCCTTAGTGAATAAATTGAAATAGAGTAGATTTTATTGTGCGAATCTTATTCAATAACAGATTCGGTGTAAATAACTTGGATTATGCATTTTATATAAAAGAACCCCTGAATTTTCAGGGGTTCTTTTATATGTTTATGAGCGCAAATTATTCCCACTCAATGGTCGCAGGCGGTTTGCCGCTAATGTCATAGACTACGCGGGAAATACCGTTTACTTCATTGATGATGCGGTTGGAGATTTTTCCTAACAGATCATAAGGCAAATGTGCCCAATGTGCGGTCATAAAATCAATCGTTTCTACGGCACGTAAGGAAATCACCCAGTCATATTTACGTCCGTCGCCCATCACGCCTACAGATTTCACCGGTAAGAACACGCTGAAGGCTTGGCTGGTTTTGGCATACCAACCGCTGTTGCGTAATTCTTCGATAAAGATCGCATCGGCACGGCGTAATAAATCGCAGTATTCTTTTTTCACTTCGCCGAGTACACGCACGCCTAAACCCGGGCCCGGGAATGGGTGGCGATTGATCATCTCAGCCGGTAAGCCGAGCGCTAAGCCAATTTTACGCACTTCATCTTTGAACAATTCACGCAACGGTTCGACTAAGCCAAGTTTCATATAATCAGGTAAGCCACCTACGTTATGGTGAGATTTGATGACATGGGCTTTGCCTGTTTTGCTGGCGGCAGATTCGATGACATCAGGGTAAATGGTGCCCTGTGCCAACCATTTCACTTTTGTCAGTTTTTTCGATTCATCATCGAATACATCCACGAACACTTTACCGATAATTTTACGTTTTTTCTCTGGATCACTTACGCCTTTAAGTTTTCCAAGGAATCTTTCTTTTGCATCTACTTTAATAAGGTTCATGTTGAAGCCACCATCAATTTCTTTACTGAAAGTTGACATAACGGCTTCCGCTTCACCTTTACGAAGTAAACCGTGATCGATAAACATACAGATAAGTTGGTCTCCAATTGCTTTATCTAAAAGAGCTGCTACTACAGAAGAGTCTACACCACCAGATAGGGCGCAAAGAACTTTTTGATCTCCAACTTCTGCACGAATTTCTTTGATTTTATCATCGATAAAGTTTTGGATAGTCCAGTTTTCAGTACAGTTACAAACGTTTCTAATAAAGTTTTTAAGTAGGTCATAACCGTATTCTGAGTGACGAACTTCTGGGTGGAATTGGAAGCAGTAGAATCCTTTTTCTACATTTTCAGCAGCAGCGATAGGACAGTTATCACTAGTTGCTACTACTTTGAATCCATCAGCAAGTTCAACAACTTTATCAGAGTGACTCATTAATACTTGTTGAGTAGTAGGTGTACCTTCGAATAAGTGAGATCCTTCAACTACATCAATATTATGTGCTCCGTATTCACGGCTAGTCGCTGATTCTACGCGACCTCCAAGTTTATGTTGCATTAATTGCATTCCATAGCAAATACCAAGTACAGGAATACCTAGGTTGAAAATTTCATCATCAATTGTTAGAGAATTTTCTTCATAAACAGAGTTAGGTCCTCCAGAAAGAATAATTCCCTTAGGATTCATTTTTTTAATTTCATCAATAGAAATCTCGTTATCATGTAGTTCAGAATAAACACCAAGCTCACGTACACGACGTGTGATAAGTTGGTTGTACTGACTACCGAAGTCAAGAACTAGTATAAATTCGTGTTTCACAGTTGTCCTCCTAAAATTTGCATAATAATATACTTTATTATATCAAGAACAGGCTCAGAAGTAAAACTTAAATTATGGAAATAGAGAACAAAAACGAAGTATTTGTGATTTCCGATAAAATCAAGGTTAATTATTATGAAAAATATTTAAAATCAAGGAGATTTACTAGGAAAGTACAGGTAGGTAATAAAGAAAAAAAGTTAATATATTATACAAAATAGCGATAAATGGTATAATAGGTGTTATAAATGATGAAATAATGGCTAGGAGGCTAAAATGGTAAGAGCATATATAGGAACATATACTAAAAAAGAAAGCCAAGGAATATATAAAATAGAATTATCAGAAGAAGGTAGAGTGTTAGAAGTAGCATCAGTTGCTAAAGTAGAAAATCCGACTTACTTGGCATTATCAAGTGATAATAAAAATTTATACAGTGTATCTAAAAGAGAAGGTAAAGGAGCTGTTACTAGTTTTAGAGTTTTAGAAGATGGGAGACTCGAAGAACTAACATCAGTTCAAAAAGACGGTAATCCTCCATGTTACGTCGAGGTAAGTTATGATGACAAGTACCTGCTATCAGCAAATTACCACACGGGGACAGTGGATAGTTATTCAATTACTAATGGAGCTTTAGGAACATTATTATCGACTGATACTCACGAAGGAAATGGTGTCCACCCACGTCAAGAAGAACCTCATGTTCATTTTGCAGGTTTTTCTCCAAGTGGTAATTATGTTTTCACATGTGATTTAGGTACGGATGAAATTACAACGTATAAGTTAAATGAGGGTAGATTAGAAAAAGTTCAAAATGTAAAAGTAAAAGCTGGTAGTGGGGTTCGTCATATAGTTTTTAGTTCGGATGAAACAAAAGCTTACGCTATGACGGAGCTGACAAGTGAGGTAATTGCTTTTGATTATGATGGTAATAGAAATTTAACGAATCCGGAATACTATTCGACATTATTAGAGGATTTTCCTGTTGAAAATAAAGGAAGTGCGATAAAAATTTCTAATGACAATAGGTTTATCTATGTGAGTAATCGTGGGCAGGATACTATTGTTGTCTTTGAGAATGTGAATAATAAGTTAAAAGAGATTCAAACTATTAGTACTGAGGGAGCAGATCCTAGGGATTTTGCCTTATCAAAAGATAATAAGTTTGCTGTTGCAACTAATGAAACATCGGGAACGATAACTGTATATACAGTTGATCAAGAAACTGGTGAGCTAGATGTTGTTCAATGTGGTGTTGAAGTGCCGGAAGCAGTCTGTGTAAAGTTTGTTTAGAATATAATAAAAACTATTTGATGTAAGTAACGCCAAATAGTTTTTATTTTATCGTTTTTTAACTACAAAAAAGGGTGCTCCAAAATTACAATATTCTAAAATATAATCTTCTAGATTATTGATATTTTTTGGATTGTTATTGTCTTTTGTTAGTGTGAAGCCACTAAGGCGAAGTTTGTCATGAGAAATATCGCCGACAATATAAGGTTTATTTTTTAGTACATCGACTAATTTTTCTTCGAACCATTCTTTTTGGAAGGCATCTTTAAAATTGTATATAAGCTCATAGATAATCCCATCAACTTCAAATACTAAATTATTTTGCTCCATAATTAATCCTTTCTAACAACTTTTTTCATAATGTAGAATGCCATAAATACTAATGAATAGATAGCTAAAATACCAGTAGCGAAGTACTTAGTACGATCGATAACTATAGTAGTTTTTTCCAAGTTGTCTTTTTTGTCAAAATTAATATCATTAATGAAATTTGTTTTTACTT
>ERZ773026.1475-NODE-1475-length-11880-cov-21.296068_pt1 | contig 11880 bp, 9 predicted proteins | sample MGYA00580838_ERZ773026 | MGnify/ENA primary metagenome ERZ773026 (study PRJEB29015, sample SAMEA2738006) | human oral metagenome | biome: human oral; feature: human-associated habitat; material: dental | place: China | collected 2055 ... | reverse complement strand
GGCGTGGTGTTCGTGTTGGAAGTGAACCCGCGCGCCAGCCGTACCGTGCCCTTCGTCTCCAAAGCCACCGGCGTGTCGCTCGCCAAAGTCGGCGCGCGCTGCATGGCAGGCATTTCCCTGCAAGAGCAAGGCGTGGAAAAAGAAGTCGTCCCCGATTTCTATGCCGTTAAAGAAGCCGTGTTCCCCTTCATCAAATTCCCCGGCGTGGACACCATCCTCGGCCCCGAAATGCGCTCCACCGGCGAAGTGATGGGCGTGGGCGCAAGCTTCGGCGAAGCCTACTACAAAGCCCAACTCGGTGCAGGCGAACGCCTGAACCCGACCGGCAAAATCTTCCTCGCCGTGCGCGACGAAGACAAACCGCTCATCGTCAAAACCGCGCAAAACTTCCAAGCCCTCGGCTACGGCGTCTGCGCCACACGCGGCACCGCCGAATACCTGAAAGAGCACGGCATCATCGTACAAGCGGTGAACAAAGTACAGGAAGGTCGCCCGCACATCGTGGACGCGATTAAAAACGGCGAAATCGCGCTGGTGGTCAACACCGTCAGCAGCTCGGCACAATCCATCGTCGACAGCCACAGCATCCGTCGCACCTCCCTCACCCAACGCGTGCCGCAATACACCACCATCGCCGGCGGCGAAGCCATGAGCGAAGGCGCAAAAAGCCGCGACCACTTGGGCGTGTACAGCGTACAGGAGTTGCATGGACGGTTGAAGGCACGGAAATAGGGTGTTTGGAAGCAAAGCAGCAATCAGCTTTTTGATTGTCCACTAAGCCGGCATACTTCCCGATATGCCTGATTGGCCGCATAGAGTTCAAATATCTGCAAACAGCCTGCACTCCGGTTTAACGAGTGCAGGCTGTTTTTGATAGTGAAAGGCCGTCTGAAAATCATCTTTCAGACGGCCTTTGATATTACAGGCGATATGAAGTCTTGGTCGGTTCATCATTCCAGCCTATATTTACCCGTTTATTTAGGAAATCACCAAAAATAGAATGTGTGGCAAAAAACATGCTTATGGTTCATGGGTATGCAGGTTGTGGTTTGCTGCACTACCTCTCAGTGCAGGACACTTTAAAATTCAAAGTAAAATTGCAATCTCTTCATACAATATAAAAATAGTGCGCGTTTTTTCCAATCATCACAAAAAGCAGCCTGCACTTCGATTTTTGAACGTGCAGGCTGCTTTTTATAGAGAAAAGCCGTCTGAAAATTATTTTTCAGACGGCTTTGATATTACAAGTAATATGAGGATTTCGTTGAGTCATGACCCAAGCTGCGTTTGCTGCCGACTGGATTACGGCATGGTTTGGAATCATTCGGTAGCAACAAAAACCGCGTGCGTGCGTACCGCACACACCCTACACCTTAATCTTAAGGTTTGCGTCGCCCGCAGGTAGGGTGTGTGGCGTAGCCACGCACGCGGTTGGTGGGAATGCAAGCTACGGCTTGCTGCTGTATACTATCCAGCCCAGCGTACCGCTGATTTCAAAAGGAATCGAGTCATGCACTAAACTAACTGTTGCGCTTGTCAAAAAATTAGGATTTATCCTTAAGAATTAATTCTTTAATTTTTTCCATTACCCCTTTATCTTTTAGTAGTTCGGATAATGGTGTTCCATCTTGATGATTTTTATCTAATGTTTCTGCTGGATTCAATGCAATTGCTTTAATCATGTTGCTCATCAAAATAGGAAGAAGTTTATCTCTTTCTTCTTGCTGTAATTTTTCAATCTGCTGTTTATAACTATCGTATGATTTTGCAAGCGATTCTTTGTGTGCATATTCCTGCTCCAAACGTTGAGCTTCATTACGACGTTTGGAAACAAAAAAGACAAGCCATAATGCGGGTAGAATAAACGATGATCTAAAAATCAAATTTCTAAATAAAGATAATAAATTAATTCCAATTGAATTTGAATTTTCAGATGGTGTATCAACAAAATGAAAGACTCCCCAGCTAACAAAACAGTGTGAAATAACGACACTTCCCAATAAAGCTAAAAGTGCAAAATAAAAAACTTTCCCATACCACTTTGCAGACTGGCTAAAAGTTTCTCTCATTTCTCTATATGCAGTTGACAAACCTGCTGAAGTCGCACCTGGCAAAAGATTCTCAATTTGTTGATTAAGTTCTTTATACCTTTGTTCTTGCTCACTCTTAAATTTATCTAATTGCTCTTTTCTTAGTTTTAATTCTTGTTCGAGACCACCTATCATTTCTCCATTATCATTTTTCTGTCCAAATATCTTGCGATAAAAATTATTTAATTCCTCTAGCATGTTAAAGGAATTTTTTCTTAATTCATTAATGCTATCATGCTGTTCTTCAGCATCTTCAATATACTCTTCTAGTTGTTCCTTTAAGCCATTGCTTGTAAATATTTGATTGTGAAAATCTTCCATTTCTTCAAAATTTTCACTGGACTTTCTGAATAGAGATTCAATTTTGTCCCTTAATCCATCATTATTAAATAAACTATCCCTATATTTCTCTATATTCTCTTCTTTTTCTGATAGCTCAGATAATAATAATGTTATCTTATTATTGGTTTCTTGAGATTCTAAAGCATATTTTTCAATTTCTGCTAAGTATCCTGCCGTATGTTCTCTAATTGCTTCTGAGTATTCTGTTAATGCATTTTGCAATGCTTTACTTGCTGTTCCCTTGTAAAAAACATAAGGCATTAACTCTTTTAATAAACTATCAAGATAATTGTTATTAATTGTTCGTATATAGGAAATATCTTTATATGAAGAAAAACTATTAAGGTTATTTTCAATATTTAATATGAAATTCAATGAATTATCAATAGACTGCAATGGAATCAAGTCTGCATCAATTGATTCAAGCATTTCTGAGAAGTAAGCTGTTACTTTTCTCAATCGAGCTAGTTCATCTCTTTCTTCTGAAGAAAACCCTTTAATATTTATATCTTTAACACTTGATGCAATGAGATTCCATGATGGAAGTAATTCATTATTAAATTTAGTTAACCTAATAGACATGTTTTCCTCTTTAAATTTTGACTAAATACGGTTGTTTTAAATAATGTCGCATTAAACAAGTAGGTTGGGTCGCGACCCAACCTACGGAAAACGGGGCTTTCAGACGGCCTATTGGCACAAAAGGCAGCCTGAAACTTTCAGGTTGCCTTTCTTTCCATCAAGCCAGCTTCGCGCCGACCCAATCTTTCACGCTCTCCAACACGGCGGGCAGTTTCTCTACATCGCTGCCGCCTGCCTGTGCCAAGTCAGGACGGCCACCGCCTTTGCCGCCGACTTGTTCGGCTGCAAATTTAACCAGATCGCCTGCTTTCACTTTGCCAGTCAACGGTTTGGATACGCCGGCGCATAGGGAGACTTTGCCGTCGTTGACTGCGGCGAGCAATACGATGGCTTGTTCTGATTTGCCGGTCAAGTCGGTCACGATTTCGCGCAGGGCGGCGGCATCGGCTTCGATTTGTGCGGCAACGAGTTTGGCTGAGCCTAAGTCTTTTGCATCGTCCAAGAGTTTGGCGCCTGCGTGGACGGCGAGTTCGGCTTTGGCGCGTGCCAATTCTTTTTCCAATGCTTTGGCGTGTGCCGCACCTGCTTGGATTTTCGCCAGTACGTCTTTTTCGGTTTGGGCTTTGGTTTCGGCAATAATGTCTTTCACCAAACGCTCTTGATCTTGCGCCCATTTGAGTGCGTTCAGGCCGGTGATGGCTTCGATACGGCGCATGCCTGCGGCAATACCGCCTTCGCTGATGATTTTGAAGAGGCCGATGTCGCCGGTGCGTGAAACGTGTGTACCGCCGCACAATTCGGTAGAGAAACCGCCCATTTGCAATACGCGCACTTCGTCGCCGTATTTTTCGCCGAAGAGCATCATGGCGCCGGTTTTTTGGGCATCTTCCATGCTCATAATAGCTGCGTTGACGGCAACGTTAGCCAAAATGGCTTCGTTGACGCGACGTTCGACTTCGGCGATTTCTTCGGCAGTTACTGCTTGAGGATGGGAAATGTCGAAACGGGTGGATTCGGCGGTAACCAAAGAGCCTTTTTGTTCAACGTGTTCGCCCAATACATCGCGCAGGGCTTTGTGCATCAAGTGGGTCGCGCTGTGGTTACGCATATTGGCATTGCGGATTTCGTCATCCACTTTGGCGGTAACGCTGTCGCCGACTTTCAGACGGCCTGAAGTTTGTATGCCGAATTGGCCGAATACGGCCGCTTTGATTTTTTGGGTATCGCGTACTTCAAAGCGGTTTTCGCCTGCAAAGATATAGCCGACGTCGCCAACTTGACCGCCGGATTCTGCATAGAACGGGGTAAAGTCGATAACGATGGCACCTTCATCGCCTTCGTTCAATTCGTTGACTTGCTCGCCGTCTTTGTAGAGGGCGAGGACTTTGGATTCGGTTTGGCGTTCGCTATAACCTTTAAACTCGGTGTCCTGACCGTCATAAGGCAGTTGGGCGTTGGCTTTGAAGCTTTGTGCGGCGCGTGCGCGTGCGCGTTGGGCTTCCATTTCACGGTTGAAGCCTTCTTCGTCTAATGTAATACCATATTCTCTATAAACGTCTGCTGTTAAATCATAAGGAAAGCCATATGTATCATATAGTTTAAATATTTCACTGGGAGAAATATAAACCTCGTTTGAGAATAAATATTCAACTTTTGAAGATAAAGACGAGGGTTTTACTTTTTCTAAATCTGCTTGGGTAGCATTAAAAAATGCGATATGGTTATCTAGAGAAAGTTTTTCTGCATTGTGAGGAATAAATTCATTATCAATGAAATCTTTTTGTAATTTTTCAAATACTGATTCAAGTGAAAAGTTATTTTCTTTTAGAAGCTTAAAGTCGTAAAAATAGAAATATGAACAACGATTATTCCAAATCCATTGTTTATTCCTGATTGAGTTCAGTTCTGCTGTTGATGGGGCAATTTTTAACACGTCCACGGGAGTTGTTAAGTTTGAATGCGAGGTATGTGCTAATCGTTTCTCAAATTTGGCTTGCCCATTGAGGTTTAGATTATTCCAACATTTAATATAACTTTCTTTGGTTTGTAATAAGTCCAAATATGCTTGCATAGTAATTTTGCGCAAGTGATTCATTCCGTGGAAAATTGTAGAAGAAAACTTATTTTCTTCGTCCCATAAAACATCGCTAATAATTGATTGTTTTTCTTTCAATTCAGGGTAGGCATCGCCCATCTCTTTAACCAAATCGGCCACCAGTTTGTGGAAGAATGGTTTGCTTTGACCCAGTTTGTAGCCATGACGTACGGCGCGGCGGATAATGCGGCGCAATACGTAGCCGCGGCCTTCGTTGGAAGGCAATACGCCGTCTGCAATCAGGAAGGAGCAGGAGCGGATGTGGTCGGCGATGACTTTCAGGCTTGGTTCTTCCATGCTGAAAGCTGCGCCGGTTTCGCGGGCAACGGCTTTGAGCAGGTCTTGGAACAAGTCGATTTCGTAGTTGCTGTGAACATGCTGCATGACGGCGGCCATACGCTCCAAGCCCATGCCGGTATCGACGGAAGGCTTAGGCAGCGGATTCATATTGCCTTGTTCGTCGCGGTTGAACTGCATAAATACGCAGTTCCAAATTTCAATCCAGCGGTCGCCGTCTTCTTCAGGGCTGCCCGGAATGCCTCCCCAGATTTCTTCGCCGTGGTCGTAGAAAATTTCGGAACACGGACCGCAGGGGCCGGTGTCGCCCATTTGCCAGAAGTTGTCGGACGCGTATTTTGCGCCTTTGTTGTCGCCGATACGGACGATGCGCTCGGCAGGCATACCGATTTCGTTCAGCCAGATGTTGTAGGCTTCGTCGTCTTCAGCATACACGGTCGCCAAGAGTTTTTCTTTGGGGATGTTCAGCCATTCGGGGGAAGTGAGGAATTCCCAAGCGAAGTGGATGGCGTCGCGTTTGAAGTAGTCGCCGAAGGAGAAGTTGCCCATCATTTCAAAGAAGGTGTGGTGGCGGGCGGTGTAGCCTACGTTTTCCAAGTCGTTGTGTTTTCCGCCTGCACGTACGCATTTTTGTGCGGTAGTGGCGCGGTTGTAGGGGCGTTTGTCAAAGCCGAGGAATACGTCTTTAAATTGGTTCATGCCTGCGTTGGTAAACAGCAGGGTCGGGTCGTCGTGTGGCACGAGCGAGGAAGAGCGGACGATGGTGTGGCCTTTAGATTCGAAAAATTTCAGGAATTTTTGGCGTAGTTCGGTGGTTTTCATAATGTCTCGATAAATTTTTTACAAGGATTTCAGACGGCCCGGACGGCGCGTTGCGATTAAAAACGAATGGGCGTTATCTTACCGCAAAACCATATTTCAAGCTATCGGCAGAAAGGTTTTAACGTTGCTTTCAGACGGCCTGAAAACAGGGCAATATCTTTTAACAATGAAGCCTATCCGCTCGGGCTTGCCTGCTTTATAATGCCTCTCTATTTTCAACCGGATACGCAAGGAATGATAATGACCAAACATCTGCCCCTCATCGTACTGACTGCGCTGGCACTGGCCGGCTGCGGCGGCTCGGACAAAACTTCTGCCGACAAGGCGGCTCAAACCGATAATCAAAAGGTATTGAGCATTTACAACTGGTCGGAATATGTTGATCCCGAGACGGTTGCCGCGTTTGAGAAAAAACACGGTATCGCAGTAACTTACGATGTATATGACAGCGATGAAACGCTGGAGAGCAAGGTATTGACCGGTAAGTCGGGTTACGACATCGTGGGTCCTTCCAATGCGTTTGTCGGTAGGCAGATTAAGGCAGGTGCGTATCAGAAAATCGACAAATCCCTGATTCCAAACTATAAAAACCTGAATCCTCAGTTGATGAAACTGATGGAAGGTGTCGATCCGGGGCATGAATATGCGGTGCCGTTTTATTGGGGTACCAATACTTTCGCCATCAATACCGAGCGTGTGAAAAAGGCTTTGGGCACGGATCAGCTGCCGGACAATCAATGGGATTTGGTGTTTAACCCCGAATATACGTCCAAACTCAAGCAATGCGGCATCAGCTATTTGGACAGCGCGGCGGAAATTTATCCTATGGTGTTGAACTATATGGGTAAAAATCCAAACAGCAGCGAAACGGCGGATATCAAGGCGGCTACGGAAGTCTTGAAGAAAAACCGTCCGTACATCAAGCGGTTTACCTCGTCCGGTTTTATCGATGATTTGGCGCGCGGCGATACTTGCGTAACGATTGGTTTTGGCGGCGATTTGAACATTGCCAAACGTCGTGCCGAAGAAGCAGGCGGCAAGGAAAAAATCCGTGTGATGATGCCGAAAGAAGGCGTAGGGATTTGGGTGGATTCGTTTGTGATTCCGAAAGATGCCAAACATGTGGCCAATGCCCATGCGTATATCAATGATTTCTTAGATCCTGAAGTTGCGGCGAAAAACGGCAATTTTGTTACTTATGCGCCGTCCAGCAAACCGGCTCAAGAGCTGATGGATGAAGAGTTTAGAAACGACAATACGATTTTCCCGAACGATGAGGATTTGAAAAACAGCTTTATCATGGTGCCTATCCAACCGGCGGCGTTGAAATTTATGGTCCGTCAATGGCAAAGCGTGAAAGCAGGGACATAAGCTGATTTAAACGTATTAAGGCCGTCTGAATGGTGTAACCGAAATCCTTGATTTCGTTTACGGCTGTTCAGACGGCCTTTGGTTTGTGTCAGATTGGCTTGGAAGGTTTAAAAACAAAGGGCGTGTCTATCAATCACGCCCTTTGTGTTTGTTTCAGACGGCCTTAGAATTTTACGCCTTTATGCAGGGCAACGATGCCTGCGCTCATGTTGTGGTAATCCACGCTGTCGAAACCTGCATCCAGCATCATTTGCTTCAAGGTTTCTTGGTCGGGGTGCATACGGATGGATTCGGCGAGGTATTGGTAGCTGTCGGCATCTTTGGCAATCAGTTTGCCCATAATCGGCAACAGTTTGAAAGAGTAGAGGTCGTACACGCCTTCCAAAGGTTTGTACACTTTGGAGAATTCCAACACCAGCAAGGTGCCGCCCGGTTTTAATACGCGGTACATCTCTTTCAGCGCGGCATCTTTGTGCGTCATGTTGCGCAGGCCGAATGCGACGGAAACCAGATTGAAATAGTTGTCGGGGAACGGCAATTTTTCAGCGTCTGCCAACGATACGGGCAGAATCATGCCTTCGTTGAGCAGGCGGTCGCGGCCGACCGTCAGCATGGAGGAGTTGATGTCTGTCAGCCAAACTTCGCCTTCTTTGCCCACACGTTTCGCCCAGCCTCGGGACAAATCGCCTGTACCGCCGGCGATATCCAATACTTTGTCGCCTTTTTTCAGGCGGGCGGTATTGATGGTGAAATGTTTCCAAACGCGGTGCAGACCGCCGGACATTACGTCATTCATAATGTCGTAGTTTTTTGCCACGGAGTGGAAGACTTCGGCAACTTTGCCTGCTTTTTCGTCTTCGTCAACAGTCGTGAAGCCGAAATGGGTTTTGTGGTCGCTCATAGTGTCTGCCTTCTTAAAATAATACGGATTCAGATATCGAATACGTCGAAATCGCCAACCACTTTCGACGCGGAAAATATAGTTTGTGCCTGTTGCTCCAGCATCAGGCGTTGCCCTTCTTCGGTATAACGTGCGCTGATGTGGGTCAGGTAAAGTTGTTTCACATTGGCTTGCAAAGCCAGCTTGGCTGCTCGGCTACGGTTGAATGGAACACTCGTTCCGCTGTCTCTTCATCGCCTGCCGCAAAGGTTGCTTCATGCATCAAAACGTCTGCGTTTTGTGCGGCGCGTACTGCCTGCGGACAGGCTTTGGTATCGCCGAATATAGCCACTACCCGTCCTTTTTGGGGCAGAGAGAGGAATGCTTTGCCGTCAATGATCCTGCCGTCGTCCAATGTTACGGTCTCGCCTTTTTTCAGACGGCCTTTCCGCCACAGCCGCCGCTGCCGCAGGAATGCGTGTGTTTGGGTTTCAAATCTTCGGCACTTGGCGTTCTAGATGCGCCGGCTTTTTTTAGGCGGTCGAGATAGTCTTGCCACAGCGCGTCTTGATTGTGCGCCAGTCGGTAGAGATAATCCCAATCGTAAAGGCCGCTGTCGTGGCCGTCTGAAAAAGTAATTTTCAATGCGTATTGGCCGACAGGGTCCAAATCGGTAATGCTGACTTCGGCTTTCCCTGTTTGCAAAACATCTTGACCTGGACCGTGTCCGCGCACTTCCGCGCTGGGCGAGTACACGCGCAGGTATTCGGCAGGAAGGCTTTGGGCCCCGTCAACATAGACCAAAGTCAGTACGCGCCGCTCTTGCTGGAGGCGGATTTCTTGTGGAATTTTATCGGCTTGGGTCATGTCATGCTCCGTTCTTTTTACGCAAATAGGCAACGCGTACAGAAAAAATACCGCCAAGTACGGCAAACAGCACGATTGCGTAGAGTGAAAACCGTATCAGGCTCACTTGGGTGTCTGCCGTCAGCCCCAAAGGCAGTAACATCACGGCAACGAACAGTAAAAACGCGGCCAACATGGCGGCAATGCTGGCAAAGGCATAGCGGGTATTGGCTGCTGTTTGCGGATGTTTGGTCATATTGGATAGCTTGCCGTAGGGTAGTGAGGCGGTATTTTATCAGCTTTTTGGTGCTTCATGCCGTCTGAGAACGGCTTTATTTCCATAAATAAAGTGTAATGGCGCGCCTGTCTTCGCCTTCGGGCATTAAGCGGATGCTGCTGCCTTTGCTTCCGTTGACACGGATAATGATACCGCCGGCCTGCCGCTCGATAATGTCGATTTGGGTGTCACGGTTCGTTCGGTAGTTGTAGCGTTCACATTGCTTCAAGCACCAAAAATCCTGCCAATGGATAAAATATTTTTGTCCGGATTCGATGGCCAGCGTTTCCCCGCCTTTGACGATGAAGTAAGGATAATCAGGTTTTTGTGTGCTGAATGTCCATTCGGCCGTTTTGTCTTTTCCGTTTTGACGGTATTCGAACACGGCACGGTAGTCGGTGTCGTATTCCAATGGCTGTAAAGGAAACAGCGCAAATTGGCGTTCGGTCAGGAGGCGGTTTGGGTCATTATCTTTATCTAAGATTTTGACGTCTCTGATTTCTTTTGTGTCCTGATACAGTTTGAACGAACGCATTTTGACCGGAGGCGATTGTTCTGAGAACGCGATGCTGACCGGATTGCCGGTCATTTCATAATGTGGCATAGGGTCGGGACGTTCGCCGTGGAAAACCGGCGAGGCGAAATTACCTTGCGGATAGGTGATGTAAGGCCGGAGTTTGCGGTTGGAAATTTCATCCGCATAAACAATGGCATGACCATGACAGGCATCTTGATAAAACGAGCGGCTGAGGTCGGATAGGGGGCGGTTTTTTTGGCAGATGCTGTTAAATCTGCTGTCGCCCTGATTGATGCTCAGCGCGATTTGTTTGCCTTGCGATTCAAATGCGGCTCCAGCCTCGTCGATATTTTGATCGAGTAAGGAGAGACGGTGATAAATCGCCGTCATCAGATTGTCCAGTTGATGTTGGGCAGGTAGATGGTCGTTGATTTTTTCGTTTGGTGGATGCTGGCCGGTACTGACGTTTTCATGCACGCCTTTATAAGCATAACCGGCTTTGCGTGTGCGGTCTGATGGGCGTGGGCCTGTATAAAAGGGATTGCGCGTATTGTGTTCGTCATGGCCGTCGTCGGGGTTTTGCAGCAGATAGCGGGCATGATTGCGTGCGGCGCGTTCGAGTGTGTCTGAGTGCGCCAGTGCGGGCAGATTGGCTGAGGAGCGGAGGAAGTTTAAATACGCCAAAGCGTCAAAATCGGCAACGGCAGAACGATTTTGCGGCGGTTGGGCGTAGATGAGCTGGTCTTCGGAATAGCGATGGGTTTCGTAGTATTGGAATATGCCGAGGGCGACGGCAAAACCACCCAGCCAGTAAAGAATGTGTTTCATTATATGTACTGCGTTCAGACGGCCTTGAGCTACGGCTCTTTCCCCTTGAAACTCATGCCGTTAAATGATTATTTTGATAGTGGCTTGACTTGGAATGCTTCAGGATGGGATTTGAAATATTCGACAGCGATAAATCCGCCGCCAATAATAATCAACAGGGCAATGGCCATGCCGATCATCGCTAAAATGAATTTGTCCATATTTGTCCGTTTGAATGAAGGCCGTCTGAAACACTTGAAAGCGTTCAGACGGCCTTAAGTCAGGTTAATTAACGTTCGATTTGCGATACGTCGCGTACTGCGCCTTTGTCGGCGGAAGTCGCCATCGCGCCGTAGGCACGCAGGGCTGCGGAGACGTAGCGGTCGCGGTTTTCCGGTTTCCACGCTTTGCTGCCGCGCGCTTCCATTTCGGCACGGCGTGCGGCAAGCTCTTCATCGGAAATGACAAGGTGGATGCTGCGGTTTGGAATGTCGATTTCGATGGTGTCGCCTTCGTGTACCAAACCGATTGCGCCGCCTTCTGCCGCTTCAGGAGAAGCGTGGCCGATGGATAGACCTGATGTGCCGCCGGAGAAGCGTCCGTCGGTCAGGAGGGCGCAGGCTTTGCCCAAACCTTTGGATTTCAGGTAAGAAGTCGGATACAGCATTTCTTGCATGCCCGGGCCGCCTTTAGGGCCTTCATAGCGGATGATGACGATGTCGCCGGCAACGATTTGGTTGCCCAAAATGCCTTCTACTGCGTCTTCTTGGCTTTCAAATACGCGGGCGCGGCCGGTAAATTTGAGGATGCTCTCGTCCACGCCTGCGGTTTTCACTACGCAACCGCGTTCTGCGATATTGCCGAACAATACTGCCAGGCCGCCGTCTTGCGAGTAGGCATGTTCGACGTTGCGGATGCAGCCTTTTTCGCGGTCGAGGTCGAGGGTTTTCCACA
>ERZ773026.1472-NODE-1472-length-11891-cov-3.640335_pt1 | contig 11891 bp, 9 predicted proteins | sample MGYA00580838_ERZ773026 | MGnify/ENA primary metagenome ERZ773026 (study PRJEB29015, sample SAMEA2738006) | human oral metagenome | biome: human oral; feature: human-associated habitat; material: dental | place: China | collected 2055 ... | reverse complement strand
GTTACTATTATACCATTTTTGAGAGAATTTGAAATGTGTTAAAAGAAAAAACTGTATACTGTATTTCATTAATTTTGATGGCTCTGAATTGCTCTATCACCCACTTTTTTATCCTATATGCGGGAAATCAAGAGCAAAACAAGAAGCTTATCTCTTATAACACAAAACACTAATTTTAGACCGAAGATACGACTGGAATGCTAATTAATGTATTTATAATAAATAGCCGACAACCTATGTCGCTTTTTGATTTATGAAGAACGTCGAATTCAATACGAGGATCAATAAAAGACTACCATTTGGAAAACAGTAGTCCTTATTGTTTATTTTGAATTTACATAGGCGTCTACAGCGATGATAGCTTGAGCAACATCTGAAGGCGAAATCTTAAACGGCATCTGATGGATTGTCTCACCCTCCATGGTTGCTTGTTTACCAACTTTTATTAAATCATCATATCCAACTTGATCTAAATGCATTTCTTTTAGAGTTGTTGGCATACCAATTTTTTTGTAAAACTCAATATACTTATCAAGTTCTTCTTTAGGTCTATTTTCCAATAATAGTTGTACCAAAGTTCCATAAGCTACTTTTTCACCATGTGTTAAATGATGAATGTCACCTGTCAATGCAGTAAAACCATTATGAATTGCATGCGCCGCAGCTAATCCTCCACTTTCAAAACCTAGGCCACTCAATAAAGTATTAGCTTCAACAATATTTTCTAATGCTGGTGTCACCACTTTAGCTTCACAAGCTGCCATAGCCTGTAAACCATCTGCAAACAGCGTTTCTTCACATTTCTTCGCAATTGCAACTCCAGCCAACGTTTGCTGTTGTCCCAACATAGTTTTTCCATTTGCCTGCATAACCGCACGCGCCTCAACCCAAGTTGCTAAACCATCTGCAATACCAGACGCTAATAAACGCTTAGGAGCTTGTGAAATAACTTTTGTATCAACCAAAACTAAATCTGGATTTTTAGAATAAAATAGATAATGATCAAATGCACCTTCATCTGTATAAATAACAGATAAAGCAGATACAGGTGCGTCGGTCGATGCAATTGTTGGAGCAATAATAACAGGCTTTTCAATCAAATCTGCAATAGCTTTTGCGCTATCAATCGTCTTTCCACCACCAAGCCCGATAATACTATCACAATTTTCTTTCTCAGCTAAGGCAACGACTCGATTGATTTCATTGTCAGAAGCTTCACCATTAAATAGCGTCAGAACAATATGGAAACCATACCTATGTAGGTAATCTTCAAATCGTTTTCCAACAATATCATAAACCAACTGATCGCATAATAGAATAGGACGATTTCCCAAATCCAATATTGATTTGGCATTTTCAAACAAGGCATTTTCCCCTTGAATATATCTAGAAGGGCTAGCAAAAATTCTCATATGTATTCCCTCTCTATCTAAACGGAACGACTATTTTGAATAACAAACCAATCGTCAGAAAAATCATCAACCGCCTTTTGGATAGATGGCATGGCGAAAGCTGATTCAAAAACATCTGCTCCTGCTGTAACAGCATGCGCACCTGCAGCTAAAGCATTATTTACTTGTGCTACATTTTTAAAGGATGCAGCTAAAATCTTACTAGGAGAGTTCTGTCTATCAATAGCAAGAGCTAATTGACGAATGACAGAATTTGAATCAATGTTCAGATTTTCCATTCTATTATAATATGGAGCTAGGTAATCGGCTCCTGCTTCGATAGATAATAATCCCTGAATAACTGTATAAATAGCTGTTGCAGTGATATGGTAGCCCTCTTTTTTTAGCACCTTTATTGCACGTAATCCAGCCGGAGTAACAGGTACTTTGATAAATATATCATCTCCTGCTTGTCTCCGAATTTCATGAGCATCCTTTAAGATGCCTTCAAAATCTTGAGAAATCACCTGAACATGAATAGAGGGTGCAGAGCCAATCAAGTCTCTCACATCTTTGATTCGTTCAAAAAAATTAATAGAACCCTCTCTTTTTGCAATAGTGGGATTTGAAGTTACCCCAGCTAGCGGTAAAATTTCAGACCATTTTTTAATCTCATCTAAATTTAATGTGTCAAGCATAAATTCCATAAAAAGAACCTCTTTATTTTACAATGTATGCTCAGTACGTCCTATAATATCATCTTGGGTTGCCTTAGAAAGAACATTGAAGAATGCAGAGTATCCTGCAACACGAACAATTAAATCTCTGTGTTTTTCAGGATGTTTCTGAGCGTCAATCAACGTCTCTCTGGAAACAACATTGTATTGAATATGGTACCCATGTAAACGATTAAAGAATGTTCGTAACAAAGCAATTAGTTTTAATTTATCTTCTTCTTTGGCTAACGTTTGAGGATTTACTTTCTGATTTAAGAGAACCCCACCTACGATTTCATCTGTTGGTAATTTTGAAACAGATTTTAAAACAGATGTAGGGCCGTGTTGATCCATATTATGTGATGGTGAACAACCCTCTGCTAACGGTGTACCCGCGTTGCGTCCATCTGGCGTTGCTAATGTTCCACGTCCCTGCCCTACGTTGGCTGAGATAGAAGATGTTCCTGAATAACGAATTCCTCCAATAGGACCTCTTCCATAACGTGTATTAGGATATTTAGCAATTTCATCAACATAAATGTCATAAGCAGCAGTAACCAATTTGTCAGCATAATCATCATCATTACCGTACTTAGGTGCATCATGAATCAACATTTCTTGAATGACCTTACCTTCTTCCCCGGCATAATCTGTTTCCAGTGCATGCCAAAGCTGACTTGGGCTTATACGTTCTTCCTCAAATACCAATTTTTTAATTGCAGCTAATGAATCCGACAAATTTGCAATTCCAACTTGCAAACCTGATATATAATCATATACTGCTCCACCTTCTTTAAGGTGTTTTCCACGACCAATACAATCATCAGTCAATGCTGAACATAGAATATCAGGAACTTCTCGTTCCAATGATAAATCAATAGAATTTTCAACAATAACACTCATTCGTGTCAAATATCTTAGTGTTTTATCCCAAGCATTTTCTAATTCAGAAAAGTTCTTCATATCCTTAAAATGACCAAAGCTTGGTGCAAACCGTTTCCCCGAAGCTGGATCAATTCCATCATTCATCGTGATAAGTAGAACCTTAGGGAAGTTCATATAACTCATACCTGTGCAACGATAGCCCCATTTCCCTGGAACTGCCGTTTCAACACATCCAATGGCACTGTAATCATAAGCATCATCTTCCAATACTCCTTTTGCAATAAAAGAAGGAATAATAATCTCATCATTATTAAATGCAGGCATACCAAAACCAAGTTTCATCACTTCAATACACTCATTCATGAAACGAGCATCTAAACCTGCATGGTAACGTACAGTTAGATTAGGTTGCGGTAGATGGGTTTGTGCAACTGATTTTAATACCAAATAAGATAATGGGTTAACAGCATCCTTCTTATCTCGAGTCTGTCCACCAATGGTAACATTTTGATATAAAGGACTTCCTGCTGAAGAAAATGTATGTGCTTGACTGCGAACCTTATTAATTGTAATTGTCTTAATCCAAAGATTTGTCAGACGTTCAACAATGCTATCTTCTGTTTCTTTACCACTTTCTAAATCAGCCTTCATATATGGATACATATATTGATCAAAACGACCATATGAAAGAGAGTGGCCATTAGATTCAATTTGTAAAATACATTGAATAAACCAAACTGATTGAATAGCTTCTGCAAAAGTAGTTGCCGGTTCATATGGGACTCTAGAGCAAATATCTGCAATCTCAAGTAATTCTTTCTTACGTTTAGGATTTGCATTTTCGGCTAAATTTTTAGCAAGAGCAACAAAGCGATTTGCATATACTTTAATAGCATCGATTACGATAAATATAGAGTCGTAAAAATGATATTTATCAATACTTGCTGGATCTGTTAAATCTAGAGCTGCTTTTGCTTTACGAGCTCGCTCTTCAAAACCTCTTAAACCAAATTGCAACAGTTTCTGATAGTTAACTGCTAAGTGAGCATCTCCAGAATTCATCTTACCTTCCATACCGAAGAATCCTGTTTCCATATAAACAGACACTTCTTCAGGTAACAAGGCACCAGCTCTAGCACGTAAATTATTATTTTCCCAAAACGGAGCAATACTTCTAAGTTGTTCTTTTGTTTCTTCAGTAATATAGAAAACATCTCCATCACGCTTTTCAAAAAGATCCAACTCATTGAGAACAAATTCTAGCGTATATTCTGGAAAAATAGGAGCATCTTTATTGGAAGAAGCTTGATTTCCCGCAATCATAGATTCTTCTTCGATATAGATAGTCATATTTTCCAAAATTTCTTTCAGCATATAGGCGCGTTTTAGGACATTAGGTTGTTCCTTATATCGATCATAAGCGCGTGTTGCTAGAACCGCTCTCTCAGCATCAATATAAGGTTTTTTATTTAAAACATCTTCTCGATATTTGTTCATCCTTTCAGTAAGGCTACCAAAATATTCTGTCTTAATTGTCGTTCTTGCTACTTCTTTATTTACCATAATAAGCACCTTTCTTTCGAAAATATTTTTGTTTCTTTCGAAAATATAATACCTGGTTTTTTAGAAAATTTCAAGCTTTTAACTAGAAAAACTTTAACTCTCTAATTTTTAGCACAAATGTGTGTGTTTAATGATAATACACAAATGTTTTTTTAGAATTATCATGCTTCATTCTGACAAGCTAAACGATCCTGTACTTTAAAGAATGGGAAATAAACTAATGTAGACATCGCTAATATCACCAGCTGAGTAATAACTCCTTGCCATCCACCAACCATAAATCCTGATATAATAGCTGGGGTGCTCCAAGGTAATGTAACTCCTGAAAATGGCTGCATGAAACCTGTTGCAATAGCTCCATATACTATAACAGCTGCAAGTACAGGAACAAGAATGAAAGGTACAAACATAACTGGATTCATGACAATCGGAAATCCAAATACAACTGGCTCATTTACGTTAAATATTGCTGGAAAAGCTGCTACTTTCCCTAACGCTTGGTACTGTTTAGATTTTGATGCAAAAAGCATCGCAACTACAAGTCCAAACGTAATCCCTGAACCAGATAGAATTAAAAATGAATCTAAAAATTGTTGAGTAACAATATGTGCACCATTTTCTAATGATAGATTCCCAGAGGCTAACATAGCTTTATTAGCATCAAGATTAGATAAAAGCAGAGCTGTCACTACTCCATTTACTACCGATTGTCCATGAACACCAAACCACCACAAAAATGATATAAAGAATGCAATTCCAATTGCACCATACAAAGATCCAGTTAAACCTTGCAATGGAACTTGAATAGCAGAATAAATCATTTCTATGAATGTTCCGCCATTAGTCAATGAGCTCGCTAAAATATATACAATCATAGAAAGTAAGAAAATTACAAATGCTGGAATCATTGCTTCAAACTGTTTCGCAATAGCTTGTGGAACTTGTTCTGGCATCTTAATAACAATTTTTCTCTTTATAAAGAAGGTATAAATACTTCCTACTACCAAACCTATAATGATAGCACCGATAATTCCTTGGCCTCCAAACCAAACTTTACTAATAGCGTCCCCAATCGCCTCACCTTGTTTAGGGATATAAGATGATCTTAGTAAAATAAAGAATGCAGATACAGAAAGAACCCCAGCGGGCAATGCCTCTACTCCGCTATTCTTAGCATAAGAATAGGCAATTGAAAAACAAGAAATTAGACCCATAATAGCAAAAGTTCCTGAATAGACTTGCATAAAAGGCTCTGTCCAGTCTGTCCCAAATACACTAGCAATACTTTGATTCAATCCTTCAAAGGGTAATTGCCCCATAATTAAGAACAAACTCCCAACTACTGTTAATGGTAAAATAGCCAACATACCATCTTTTAGAGCTATAATACCACGCATATTCACAAATTTCATCATTGGTGCAATGATTTTCTGAACATCCATCTTTGCCATAATAAATCTCCTTTTCTTACCCACTAATCAAAGATAGGGCCAAATCTAATACTTTTTTCCCATCTAACATACCATAGTCCATCATCGGAATAACAGCTATCGGAATATCACACTTATCACAAATTTCTTTGGATTTATCTAATGTATAAGCAACTTGTGGCCCCAATAGTGCAACATCTATATTTGGCGCATAATCAGCTAATTTAGACTGAGAAAACGCCTCTATTTCTGCTTCAACTCCACTAGATTGCGCTGCAATTTTCATATTATTTACAAGCATACCAGTAGAAAAACCTGCTGCACAAAACAAACCAATCTTCACCATTATATTTTCCTCCTCTATGTTAATAACAATGATAATACTCTAGTATTATTTTTTATCAAGTTCTTTTCTCAAACTAATAATTTCTTTGATTAGATTAATCTCCGTCATACTAGTCATGAGATGATCTTGTGAATGAACAAAGAGAGCTGTGATTTCTGTCTTTGTACCAGACGCTTCCTGTGCCAAAAATTTTGTTTGTAGATTATGGGCTTCTAATAAGGCTGCATCAGCTAACTGGATTTCTTCTTCACATCGTTCACATGTACCGTTTTTTATGTAATCTAATGCTTTATAAATATGTTGTTTCGCATCGCCAGCATATAAAATTAAACCCATGATAATTTGATCAGGAACAATAATTTCCATAAATTCCTCCTCATTTCACTATGTAAAAAGCTTTTTTCATTTGAAATTTTAAAATTTTCTTTTGTAACTCTAGAATACAACTACATAATAAAGTTGTCAATTCAAAAAACAACAGATAGACTATTTTTATTTATACAAGCACAAATGTGCAAATGGTTGAAAATAAAAAACGATAAACTGAATCAGTCTATCATTTTCACTCACATAAAATATTTCGAAAAGAAAAATCACCATCTTCTTCCAAAACTTTTAAAATTGTATTTTTATCTGTAATCAAATGATTTACTAAATTAGCACGCAAGACAGAAAGAATCGAAGATACTTTCGTATCACCGTAAGCAACAGCTAAACTTTGAGGAATATTTTTTAAATCTTCCAAAGAAATTGCTATCGTTCTTTCCTGTAAGTTTTCATATACTTCTTCACCTTTTGAATCAAAAAATCGACAACAAATTTCTCCTACAGTTTTAACTTTGGTCAATTCTTTAAAATCATCCTCTGTAAGCATGTCTAACCATTGATGTTTTCCTTTATTACTAAAATCACCAATTCCGACCACAGCTATATCTAAATCTTTCCAACTTTTTTTCAAATCTTCAAAATATCTTGATTGCAAAATACCATCTGCTAACAATTTATTTTCTTGCACAATTGTTGCATTCATAAATGTACACTCTCCATGAAATTTTCTAGACATTTCATAAATCAGTGTATTAACATGGTATTTAGCGTGTATGTGACTAGGACCACCTGCTAGAGGATAGAAGTGAACATTTCGGACACTTTTGCTGTGGATTAAATCTACTAAATTACTTAAACTTTTCCCCCAAGAAAAGCCAATTTTCATATTATCATCAATTAAATTCCTAAGGACACCTGCTGCAACTTGAGAAATTCTTTCAGATAAAATTGTTGGATTATCATCAAATTCATTTGGAATAATTTCTAAACTTTCCAGACCATATTTTTCTTTTACATAATTTTCCAACTTAAACATATTGGTATCAAAATTCTCTATTTCAATTTTAACAATTCCTGCATTCCTTGCTTCTGTTAACATTCTACTAATAGAGGTTCTATAAATTCCTAATTTTGCTGCTATTTGTGACTGATTTAAGTTTTCAATATAATACAGATAAGCAATTTTAGAGAGCAGTTTATTCCTATCTTGATTCATACACTTAACCTCTTACGAAACTACCTTAACCATTATCCCAGCATTTTCTAATGTAGCTATATTTTGTTTAGAAAGTTTTTCGTCTGTTATTACTTCATAGACTTGACTTAAAGCAAATCTTCTTACCGTACCCCTTTTATCAAATTTACTTGAGTCAGTTAGGACAATGACTTTATCCGACGCTGCTGAAATATATTGAACTACCTCACTGCGCATTAAATCTTTTCCTGTAAAGCCCATCTCTTTATCGTAGCCATCTGTCCCAACAAAAGCTTGACGCACATGAAAAGTCTGTATCATTTCTTTTAATAAAGGTCCTACGGTAACCTGTGAATCTTTCTGAAACTCTCCACCAAGAACAATAACACGACATGAATCATAACCTCTTACAAAATTTGCTATAAAAAATGAATTTGTTACAATAGTGACATTTCTTTTTTGCTTGCAAATTTCCTCAGCAAGTAAAGCACAGGTTGAACCAGATTCTATCATTATTGTTTCATTATCTGATACCAATTTTACTGCTTCTTGAACAATTTTTCTCTTAATTTCATAATTAATTGACAAGCGTACATTTAAGTCATCTCCACTATTTAACACAGCATATCCATGCTCTCTGTGTAATAAGCCTTTTGATTCTAATTTATCTAAATCTTTTCTAATCGTTACTTTCGATACATTTAATTTTTCCGATAATGTATTAACATCAATCTTTTCATATTCTGATACTAATTTAATAATTTGTTCCAATCTTTTCATTTTACACCTCCGTTTTATTCTACCAAAATAAAAAGCAAAAAACAACAAATTAAACTTTCGTTCGTAATTGTTTTTCTTTCGTTTTTGTGATAGGATAGAATTATAAAGAGGAGGAACTCTTATGGAAATATCTAAAGGAATTATTTTTAATATTCAACACTTTTCAATTCATGACGGTCCGGGTATTCGTACAACTGTTTTTTTAAAAGGATGTCCTCTGCGCTGTCCATGGTGTTCTAATCCTGAATCTCAAAGAATGAAACCTGAAAAAATGAAAGATGCTCAACGAGAAAAATTCACTTTAGTAGGTGAAGAAAAAACTGTAGAAGAAATTATTACAGAGGTATTGAAAGACAAGGAATTTTACGAAGAATCCGGTGGGGGGTTAACTTTATCTGGAGGTGAAATATTTGCTCAGTTTGAATTTGCTAAAGCTATCTTAAAATCAGCCAAAGAGCATCACATACATACTGCAATTGAAACCACTGCCTTTGTTGATCATGAAAAATTTATTGATTTAATCCAATATGTAGATTTTATCTACACAGACCTAAAACATTATAATTCTATAAAACATAAAAAAGTGACTGGGGTTTTTAATCAAATGATTATTAAAAACATTCATTATGCGTTTTCTCAACATAAAACTATCGTTTTAAGAATCCCGGTTATTCCTGATTTTAACAATAGTTTAGAGGATGCAGAAGAATTCGCTACTCTATTTAACTCATTAAATATCGACCAAGTTCAACTACTCCCTTTTCATCAATTTGGTGAAAACAAATATCGTTTATTAAATCGGAAATATGAAATGGATGGAGTCAACGCACTTCATCCTGAAGATCTTATTGATTATCAAAAGGTATTTCTGAACCATCATATTAATTGCTATTTCTAGTTTATCTCTTTGAAATGCTCTAGCTATTCGCAGATAACAAGCATCTATAATACATACTTAACTTTTCAAAAGGTTTAGCTAAAAAATTTTAGCCAAACCTTTTCTATTTTACCTTGCTCTAGAATTTTTAAACTGCTATACTTATAACAGAAAACCCTTCCAAGGAGGTAGCGGATGTCTCATTCCTTTAAAAAATCTCTCCAAAAAGAAATTCTCCATAGAAGCTCTATCGCAGCCTTTGTGACCTCACTCTTACTACTCATTTTACTTTTTGGTTTTTCCTATTTTTTACAAAAGCAACAACTCTCCAAAGATACGAGACAGATTGTCAAACAGGTTCAAGAAATGAAAGAAGCAAATAATGAACTCCTGACTACTATGAACCATAAAATGATTCCTGGATTTTTGGATGGTAAACACACAGAACGAGAAGTCTTTAGCTTATTTTACGAGACAAAAGCTAAATTAAAACTTAGTTCTGACCTCATTATCCTAAGTGATACAGGTGAATTACTATTTAGTACCAATCGAAATCATCAAGAAAGTATTTTATCTCCCTACTACCTAAAACTACTCATTCAAAATCCTTCTCAAGAAAAAGTGACAGAAAAAATTGCACTCTCTTCAGACAAGCAACACTACACACTCTTTATCAAACCACTACTTCAAAACCAACGAGTTAAGGCCTATACTATTGCTTTCGTAAATGAGAATGATTTCATCTCAAGTTTCCCAATGATCAATTCCAAATACATCATTACCGATAGCTTTGGAAATATGTTTTCTAACAATACAAATCAGTTCACTCGCTCCACTCTTGAAAAATTTGATGAAAAACTCCTACACTCTCGCACCCACTGGTATGCGAATGAACCGCTTATTGTTCAAAAAGAAAAAGTCGGTGCTATTTTTTCAATCTATACTTTTCAATCCTTCTTTCCCATTCCTAGCTTACTCGGCCTAGCCTCCGTCCTCACCTTATGTATATTCTTCCTCTACTTCTGGCAAGCAAGGCGAATTGCTCATAAAATTGCCACACACAATGCTGTTCCTATTGAAAGTTTGGTTTACCAACTTCAAGAAATTCCTAAACAAGCAGAAAAAAGGCTTTCTCTACAAACAGGTGATGAGTTTGAGTTTATGGCAGAAAAAATAAACAATATGTTGTACGAATTAGATCAACTTCATCAGAAAATGTTGACCATAGAAAAAGAAAAGTGGATTTTTGAAAGAAAAATGCTAGAAGCTCAGTTCAATCCTCATTTTCTCTACAATACACTTGAGACGATTAAAATCACTTCTTTAATGGATGCCGCTCTCACACAAGACCTGATTCAAAACCTCACGCGCATTCTTCGCTACAGTATCACCGATTTAGAAAAAGAAACAACCATTTGTCAGGATTTAAAGATTATAGAGGATTACCTTACAATCCATAAGATTCGTTTTGAGCACTTTTCTTATGATATTGTCTGTCCAGAAACTGTCGACAATCAGCCTATCCCTAAGCTTTTCTTGCTTCCACTAGTAGAAAATGCTATAAAATATGGGATGCAATACCGTATTGATCTTCATATAGATATCCACATTACCTTGGAAGTAGATTCTCTGACTTTTTTGGTCAAGGATAATGCTGGAGGGCTCACAAAACAAGAGAGACTCGCTATTTTAGACTCTTTAGAAAGCCCACATACCCAGCATGGTATCGTTAACAGCTACAAACGATTGAGCAATTTCTTTTCTGATGTCCAGCTAGATTTAGGAGTCAATCGCCAAGGAGAAACTTGGGTAAAATTTGTAACGAAAGGACTAACTCATGTTTAAGCTCATCATCGTAGAAGATGAACACCTCATTCGAAAATGGCTAGAGATTGCCGTAGACTACTCTGCCTTAGGTATCCAAGTCGTAGGAACTGCCAGTCACGGTCAAGAGGGAATGAAACTCATCCAAGAAAAAGAACCTCATATTGTCTTAACAGACATCACAATGCCAATTATGGATGCTTTTATGATGTTCGAAGCCACTCGTACCCTTTCTTATGAAAAAGTTATCTTATCAGGTTATAACGATTTTCAAAATGCCAAAAAAGCCATGCAATATGGAGCAGTTGATTTCTTATCCAAACCAATTGATACCAAGGAGTTGACAGAATGTCTTCAAAAAATTGTTTTGCGATTACGAGTTAGCACTTATCAAGAAACTCCTTTTTTAGAAGAATATCAAACTTTACTCACCTCCATCCAACAAATTGATACACAAAACCAAATCATTCAGCAAATTCTTGAATTTGTGCATCAACACTACTACATGCACTTTACCATTTCTACCATTGCAGAGAATCTTGGATACAGTGAAAGCT
>ERZ773026.1471-NODE-1471-length-11891-cov-13.056100_pt1 | contig 11891 bp, 8 predicted proteins | sample MGYA00580838_ERZ773026 | MGnify/ENA primary metagenome ERZ773026 (study PRJEB29015, sample SAMEA2738006) | human oral metagenome | biome: human oral; feature: human-associated habitat; material: dental | place: China | collected 2055 ... | reverse complement strand
CAGGTGAAACTCTTGAAGCTGCATACGTATCTGCAACTGCAACTATCGGAGAAAAAATCTCATTCCGTCGTTTTGCTTTGGTTGAAAAGACTGATGCTCAACACTTCGGTGCTTACCAACACAATGGTGGCCGTATCGGTGTTGTGTCAGTAATTGACGGTGGCGATGACGCTCTTGCGAAACAAATTTCTATGCACATCGCTGCTATGAAACCAACTGTTCTTTCATATAAAGAATTGGATGAGCAATTTGTTAAAGATGAATTGGCACAATTGAACCATGCTATCGATCAAGACAATGAAAGCCGCGCTATGGTTGATAAGCCAGCACTTCCACACTTGAAGTATGGTTCTAAAGCTCAATTGACGGACGAAGTGATTGCACAAGCTGAAGCTGACATCAAAGCTGAGTTGGCTGCAGAAGGTAAACCAGAAAAAATCTGGGACAAAATCATCCCAGGTAAAATGGATCGCTTCTTGCTTGACAACACTAAAGTTGACCAAGCTTACACACTTCTTGCCCAAGTGTACATCATGGATGACAGCAAGACAGTTGAAGCCTACCTTGAATCAGTGAATGCTTCAGTAGTTGAGTTTGTTCGCTTTGAAGTTGGTGAAGGTATTGAAAAAGCAGCTAACGACTTCGAATCAGAAGTTGCAGCAACAATGGCAGCTGCTCTTGGCCAAAACTAATCTAAGTTTAAAACAAAAAAGATTGAAGAGAAAATAATTTCTTTTCAATCTTTTTATTATGCTGGCCTGAATAGTTCTTCTTTTAAATTGAGAAGAACTGGCCTACGAGATAGGTGACAGTCATGGTCAAAAGTCCGATAGTGAGGTTACGGATCATGGCATTTTTAATGGGTGCCTGTCCCAATTTTGCACTAGTATAGCCGGTTCCCAAGAGGGAAAGAGCTACAACAAGGACGGTTGCTGGAATCCGATAGGCAGCCGGAAGCAGAACGATGGTCAGCATAGGGAAAATTGTACCTACGGCAAAGGCTAGAAAGCTGGACATAGCTGCATGCTAAGGATTAGTGAATTCTTCGACCTCAATTCCGTACTTTTCTTCCACCAAGACCTTGAGCGGATCCTGCAAGAAGGCGCGATTGGTCAAGAGTTGGGAAATGGCTGTGTTAAACTTGAGTTCCTCAATCTGCTCTGTGACAGACTTGCTTGTTTCATGGTAGTCTTCATTATCAAAAACCGCTCAGTCTTAGATGGCTAACTAATAAAAAAACATTTTATAAAAATTATTCAGTTAACTGTTGCCTTTTCACTATGAACACAAATACTTAACGGGAACCACTTTTTTATACTCTTCGATACAGCTTGATAGAAACCGTCTAGCTTTTAGATAGTGTAGAAAAGTAGTATGATATTAGTGAGGCAAGCCATTAGTATACACTAATCTATTAGAAAGGAATTTCCCAATGTTAGCTAAAATAACTCCAAACGACTACCTACATACCTACTACAAACAATGGATTACTATTTACAAAGAAGGAGCCATCCGAAATGTAACTTTACAAAAATACAATATGACCCTGCACTGGCTACAAGAACTAGCACCTGATCTAAAACTATGCGATGTAAATCGTATCGTGTATCAACAATTACTCAATAACTATGCAAAAGAGCATGAACGTGTCACGACAATGGATTTTCACCATCAGCTTAAAAGTGCGATTATGGACGCTGTAGATGAAGGGTTAATCACTCACGATCCTACTCGTAAGGCGATTATTAAAGGGAAAAATCCTCGAGAAAAGAAGCCAAAATACCTCAATCAGTTTGAACTTCATACACTCTTAACCCATTTGAAGCTATCTAATCATCTCAACTGGGATTGGCTCATATTACTAACAGCTAAGACTGGAATTCGTTTTTCTGAAGCTCTGGGCATCACACCCGCTGACTTTGACTTCCCTCATCAACTACTCAGTATCAATAAAACTTGGAATTATAAAGAAGCTGGAGAATTTGCACCAACGAAAAATCGTTCTTCTGTCCGAAAAATTCAATTAGATTGGCAAACGGTCATCCAATTTGCCGAACTAACGCGTGATCTCCCTTCAGAACAACCTATCTTTGTTCATGGGAAAATCTACAATTCTACTGTAAACAACACCTTAGAGAAGAGATGCAAGGAAGCAAATGTTCCTGTGATTACTTTGCACGGTCTAAGACATACCCATGCATCACTTCTGCTCTTTGCTGGTGTTTCAATTGCTAGTGTTGCTAGACGTCTGGGACATGCTAGCATGACCACCACTCAAAAAACATACCTCCATATTATCCAAGAACTTGAAAACCAAGATATTGATTTGATTATGCGATCACTATCTAGCCTCAATTAAGTAGGAATCACTCACGCTGTTGAAGGGTAATAAGCTGATCCAACTCTTGGAAGAAGGAACCAATGGCAGTTTGCTCGGGGAAGGAGGGGAAAATGACATCACCTTTTAAAACATTTTCATCAGTGACTTTCATGTCATTTTTTGCTCCTTTATTAACTAATGGTTTCAAATATTTATTTAATCGTAAATTGTCATCAAAATAATACTCCACAAATATTCCATTTGAACCATTATTAACTTTATAAACAGCATACAATGTGGAAACAATTCCATTTTTACCATGGTTCGTTTTTATAATCCCATACGGATTAGCTTTTAAAGGACTCTTTGTATAAACAACATCTCCAGTTTCTACAATACCATACGGTAAGACAGAAGCACCTGCAAATGACCTACCTTGAAACTTAATCTGATTAACAATCCCATAATCACCTGAAACAGATAAAACATCACTTTTATCATACTCACCATCTACATTTCTATTTCTTGAAACAGTAAGGTAAGCCCCCAACTTCCGCTGTTCCCAAGCGTTAGTAAATATTCTATTATTTAGAAAAGAGGTTTCTAGATACATTTTTGTAATAAAAAAATATTACAAAAAATATTTGAAAAATTATTTGTTTAGGTGTAGAATAAAAGAAACAATTACGAGAGGAGAATTTGATGGACTATTGTCAATTAGGAGATCTGCTTTCCTTTACAGCTGGTGTTAATCCGACTAGGTTTGAGAAGCAGAACCAGGAGTCTCTTCGTTTTTATGATCAGGCTTCGTTTGAGTCAGATTTAGAACAAAAGTCGCATACGTTAGCGACTGATAAATGTTATGAAACTTCGCTGTCTCTCGTTGCAGGAGATGTAGTTATCAGTAGTCCATTGCGATTAGCGACGATTATTGGGAAAGATAATGAAGGGAAAATTCTAACTTTAAATTTTATCAAAGTGAACATAAAGGGAAGGTTGGATAAATTTTACTTTCTCTATCTTTTTAATCAATCTCGGGATATTCAACGTCAAAAGGAACGTGAGCTACAAGGAACAGGTACATCTATGAGAATACCTGTTAAGTCATTGGAGAGGATCCGTATTCCCCTACCTCCAATAGAGGAGCAAAAAAAAATAGGTCAAGCCTATAAACAGCTGTTACTATTGCAAACACAGCTTAGAAAATATAGTCAATTACTGGAAGCAACTGTCCAAACTAGCCTCGAACAAATATTAAGGAGCCAATCACATGAGTGAAAATAAAAATAAATCAGAATTAGCTTTTGAAAAAGAAGTCATTACTTATCTAACAAATATTGGGGGAGTGAAGCAGTGGGAGTATCTGGAAAATGTGAAAAATACGGAAGCTCTTTGGGATAATTTCAAAAATATTCTAGAGCAGAACAATCGTGGGAAACTAAGTGGATCATTATCTCGAACAGAGTTCGCACAAGTAAAAAAACAAATCACAGACTTAAAGACTCCCTACCAAGCAGGACAGTTCCTTTATGGTGTTAATGGCTACTCTGAAATTGAAGTGGATCTAGATAGTGGAGAGCATGTCTTTTTAACAGTATTTGATCAAGATCAGGTTGGCGGAGGAAACACTGTTTATCAAGTGGTGAATCAGATTAGTCGTCCTAAGATAGTCGACGGTAAACAGGATCGCCGTTTTGATATTACTCTCCTTATCAATGGTCTTCCGATTATTCAAATTGAGTTGAAGAAGGCATTACATCGAACGAAAGAATCTTTTAACCAGATGAAGCAATATATAGCAGAAAAGCAATATGGTGACATTTTTTCGACTCTTCAAATTTTAGTAGCCATGACTCCTTATGAAACGCGCTACATGGCTAATAGTACTCTGGAAAGTTTCAATCAGGCTTTTGCGTTTAACTGGCAGAATGAAGAAGATGCTAAGCCAGTACGTCGTTGGCAGGAATTTGCAGACAAAGTGTTGTCCATCCCGATGGCACATAATTTAGCAACCCAATACATGATCCTTGATGGGACCAAGAATAAAGAGAGTATTAAAGTCATGCGTCCCTATCAAGTGTATGCTACGAAGCGCGTGATTGATAAAGTGCGTAAACATGATTTTAGTTATTCAGATGGTAAACTAGGCTACATTTGGCATACGACAGGTAGTGGGAAGACCATTACAAGCTTTAAGACAGCTTGGCTGGCTAGTCGCTTACCGAATGTTAGTAAAGTTATCTTTTTGGTTGACCGTATCGCACTGACAGAACAAACAGTTTCAGCTTACCAAGCCTATGATCCAGTTGCTGGTTTTGAAAGCAAAGATGGTATCGTTACAGATACTGCTAATATTTCGGCTTTACATCGGAAGCTGACGGTCAAAAGTGATAAAAATATCATTGTGACTAGTATTCAAAAAATGTCTCGTTATGTCTCTAGAGATGATTTTAAGCCTATTAAAGACAATATTCTCTTTATTGTGGATGAAGCACACAGGTCCACTGGAGATGGCAGTGACAATGATAATATGCTTGAGAAAATCCGTCAAGCACTACCTCAGGCAGCTTGGGTAGGATATACGGGGACGCCTAAGTTCCCAATTACAAAAGAAATTTTTGGAGAACTTCTTCATGCCTACACGATTAAAGAAGCGATTGCTGATCGAAATGTTTTGGGGTTTAATGTTGAGTTTAAAGAAACAATTGCAACACCCGAAAATCCAACAGCAGATGATATTGATGATAATGTAAAAGCCAGTGTCTATGACACCAGTGAGGAACATGTAAATCTGGTGGTAAAGGATATCTTTGACAACTGGAACGAACGTTCAAATAAAGGTAAGTATAATGCGATGTTCACGGTTCATGTTGGTGGGAACAAGGCTTCAACACCTCGGGCCATGGAATACTTTGACAAGTTTGAAGAAATCAATCAGACCAAGCCAGCTGAACAACGTTTGAAAGTAGCGATTAGTTTTTCAGCAGATACTTCAAATGGCGATCAACAGCTTCAGACTAACGAAAATTTGCATCGTGCAATTAGGCACTATAATAGTCTTTTCCATACAGAATTTGATATGAAGACCGTGAAAGACTACACTGAAAATCTCCGTACACGACTAAATAAAACGGCGGACGATGGACAATACCTAGATCTCGTTATCGTTGTGGATCAACTATTGACAGGTTTTGATGCCCCAGGACTGAATACTCTCTATGTGGATCGTACTCTAAAAGGTGCGAGTCTCATTCAGGCCTATTCACGGACAAATCGTCTGCATAATATGATTGATAAACCTTTTGGGAATGTCGTCAACTATCGCTGGCCAGAGCAAAATGAATTTGAAATGAATAAGGCTTTCTATCTGTACTCCAATCGCCATTCTGCAGACGAACAAACAGAGTTGGATCTTGATGAAATGAAAGGAAAAAACCAAGAGTCTGGCATCACAACCAAACCTTTCAGCACAATACAAGAGGAGCTCAAATCTGTAGTCGAAGACCTCCGTGTTCTGACAGATAGCTTTATTCAATTGCCACCGAGTGAAAAAGCGCAGGACGATCTCTTCGAGAAGCTACAAACCTATAATAGATTATTGAGTCAGCTTAAGCAATACACTGAGGATAATGAAGGAAATCCTGTATCTGCTTATGATGATCCAGAAAACTTTTATAAAGGGATTGGGCTTTCCGAAGATGAAGAAGTCATGTTGACAACAGTCCTAGCAGGTGAACTCCGAGAGAGACGGGCTAAAAAAGAAAATATTGATATTTCACAAATTATGCTAGAGATGGTTCATATCCATGATGTAACAATCAATTATGACTACCTCATTGAACTCATCGCACAGATGGCAGATGAAATTCATACTGGAGAAGTGGCTAAGGCTGAAAAAACTAAGGAAGATATCTCAATCGAGTTAGCCAAATCTGACAATATCAAGGAGAAAGAGCGTGTTACTCGTTTTGTAAATCAGGTTTACAATGGAACTTACGTATTTGAACGTTATCCTGCTCCTCGAGATATCGACAGTATGACCAGAGCGATGGAACAGGCTCAGTCAGCAAGTTGCCTTCAACAGTTGACTGCCTTCATCCGCACGTGGGGTCTGGATAATAGTGTTAAGCCTAAGGAACTAGAAGACTTGATTCAGAAACATCGTATCGGCCAAGAAGATCTGGATAAACAAGGAGAAGTCACAAAAATCATGAACGATGCTAGAAGTGACTATACAGTACTTGCAGCAGAAGAAATCGCTAGTTTACCTTGGGTCAAGTATCGTAATGCTCTACGTAAGGCTCTTTATGCATTGGCAGATCAATTGAAAAAGTTAGAGGGGTAGGTTATGAGAGATATTAAAGAGCAACTGATTGGGAAATCAATAGAAGCTTTTATCTTGGGGTTAGAGATTTACAATAAGCCGACCATTCGTTATAGGATTGAGGGTTTTAGTTTTTTATATGTAATGCTTGGGAACTAATGTTGAAGGCAGAAATGATGAATCGACAGGAGTCTATTTATTTTAAGGATAGTCCTGATCGAACATTGAGCCTTGAAGCGGTTGTTAAAAAAATCTACTCTGATGTAAATACGCGTGTTCGCTTGAATTTGGAACGGATTATCGAACTGAGAAATATCAGTACGCATTTCATTACTGAAGACTATGAGCTGAAGTATGCTCCACTTTTTCAAGCTTGTGTCTTAAATTTTATAAATGAAATGCAAAGATTTCATCAAGTTGTTATAACGGACTCAATTGCGCAAAACTTCTTAACCATATCAGCTACATATGAACCTCTTACGAATGAAGAAATTCGGCTGAAATATCCACCCGAAATCGCTGAAAAATTTATTCAGCAGGCAAATGAAATCGATGTGCTAACAGAGGAGTATAGCTCTGATAAGTTTGCGATTGAGATCAAACAGAATCTTTATATTACTAAGAAGAAGGAAGAAGCTGATTTTGTTGTATCCCTTAAAAACAATGCCCCAAGTGAAGTTGCCATTGTGAAAGAACTAAAAGACCCTTCTGTTAGTCACAAATATTCATATAATAGTGTCATCTCGGCTGTTCGTGATCGTTTGAGTAAGAGAAATCTTAAACTAGGGTATAAGAATGGATTTAATCAGTATGTATTAAGTCTTATTATCGATTTTTATCATATCAAACAGAATGAAAATTATGCCTACTGTCATAAAATAGGGAATACAGAACAATATACATATTCGCAACAACTTGTAGATTTCATTGTATCAGAGATTCAAAAAGACCCTCAACGTTTTGTTGAGAGCCTTAGAAGAAAGTAAAAAAGATAACCCCAGGCACATAGGAAATGCTCAGTACTATAGTACCTACCCCATTCTGGGACCCAGCGTTTATCCTTCACAAGTTATCTTTAATTACATTATACAAGTTTTTCTAGATATTGTAAAGAACTAGGGGCTGTAGAGGAGTGAATCCTTTTATGAAAACAAATGTAAGAAAATTTCAAAATAACAAAACATGGAAAACAGCTCAAAGGAGGGCTTTATGAGCAAGCAAGAAGAAAAAAGACCAAGTATCAGATTTAAGGGTTACACTGAACCTTGGGAACAGCGGAAGTTGGGGGAGATATCTGAGAAGGTTAAGGAAAAAAACTCTGATAATCTTTATAGTATTGTTTTGACTAACTCTGCTGAGTTCGGAATAATTCCACAGCGCGATTTTTTTGATAAGGACATAGCTAATGAAAAAAGTCTCAATGGATACTATATAGTTAAACAAGATGACTTTGTATACAATCCACGAATTTCAAATCATGCGCCTGTTGGACCTATAAAACGTAATCAGCTCAATGAAGTTGGAGTTATGTCGCCATTATATTACGTATTTAGAACTCATGATATCGAAAATTCTTATCTAGCTACATATTTCGATACAACGTATTGGCATAAATTTATGAAATTAAATGGTGATAGTGGTGCCAGAGCTGATAGATTTTCAATTAAAGATAGTCTTTTCATTGAGATGCCTATTCCTTGTCCCACCCTCCCTGAACAAACAGCCATCGGCTCCTTCTTTCAAGAATTAGATCAGCTCATTACCCTTCAACAGCGTGAGTTGGATTTGATAAAAGAAGGAAAAAAGACTCTGCTTTCAAAAATGTTTCCAAAGGACGGAGAAAATTTCCCGGAAATCCGTTTTCCTGATTTTACTAACGCTTGGGAACAGCGGAAGTTAGGGGAGGTTGCAGAACGGGTAACGAGAAAGAATAAAAATTTGGAATCTGAATTACCTTTGACTATTTCCGCTCAACATGGATTAATTAACCAAGAAACTTTCTTTAATAAGAAGGTTGCTAGTAAGGATGTTAGCGGATATTATCTATTGAAAAAAGGGGAATTTGCGTATAATAAATCTTATTCGTCAGATTATCCATGGGGTGCAGTTAAAAGATTGGATAATTATGAAATGGGAGTATTATCAACATTATATATTGTTTTTAGACCCAATTCTATAGATTCAGATTTTTTAGCTGTATATTATGGTTCTCCAAAATGGCATAGGGGAGTTTCTATGAGAGCAGCAGAAGGAGCAAGAAATCATGGGCTTTTAAATATTTCCCCCCAAGATTTCTTTGATACGGAGCTAATATTTCCTGTTAATCGCCCCGAACAAGCCGCCATCGGCTCCTTCTTTCAAGAATTAGATCAGCTCATTACCCTTCAACAGCATGAGCTGGAGATACTGAAAACCATGAAATCAACATTACTGAAAGCGATGTTTGCATAATAGAAAGGATACAAAATTCGTATGAGTACTGCAAATGATATTACAACAAAACTTTGGGCAATGGCCAATAAACTACGTGGGACGATGGACGCTAGTGAGTATAAAAATTATATCCTTCCTTTTATGTTCTATCGTTATCTATCTGAAAACCAAGATGTCTATTTGGCTCAAAATGGTCTGGAAGAGTTTTACGATGTGACAGACGAAGAAGAGCAAGAAGACTACTTAGAAGATATTAGTAGTAATCTTGGTTATGCGATTAAACCAGAATACACTTGGGGACGTTTGGTAGCGAAAATCGAAAACCATCGGATCAAGGCGAGCGATTTCCAAGATATGTTTGACTCTTTTGAGACACAAGCTAAGCGTAATCCTATGGCTGAGCAAGATTTTGCAAATGTCTTTTCAGATATCAATCTTGGAGATACCCGATTGGGTTCGAGCACTAACGAGCGCGCCAAGGCACTTAACGACATTGTTCTCATGATTCATGAGTTTAGCTTCAAGGATGAGTCTGGACGCGATATTTTGGGAGATGTGTATGAGTATCTTATCGGTCAATTTGCGGCTAATGCTGGGAAAAAAGGCGGTGAGTTTTATACGCCACATGAGGTCAGCCAAATCTTAGCAAAACTTGTCACAGCGGATGCGAAGGAAAATGATGATCAGTTTCGAGTGTATGATCCTACTATGGGTTCAGGTTCCTTACTCTTAACAGTACAAAAAGAGTTGCCAAAAGGGGAGCGTGAAGGTAGTGTTGACTTTTACGGTCAAGAACTCAATACCACTACCTATAACCTTGCGCGTATGAACCTAATGATGCATGGTGTTAACTATCGCAATATGAATCTCAAACGGGGAGATACACTAGATACGGATTGGCCTTTTGCTGAAAAAGATGGTATTCAACTTCCGCTTAAGTTTGACGCTGTTGTAGCCAATCCACCATATTCGCAAAAGTGGGAGATTAAGAGTATCGATCGTTCTAAAGATTCACGTTTCAAGTTTGGTGTTGCTCCTGCTTCTAAGGCGGATTATGCTTTTATCTTGCATGGCCTTTACCATTTGGAAAGTACTGGAACGATGGCGATTGTGCTTCCGCATGGTGTTCTCTTTAGGGGAGCAGCTGAAGGGAAGATTCGCCAAAAGATTATTGATGAGAATCTTCTCCACGCTGTTATTGGTCTGCCTGCCAATCTCTTCTATGGAACTAGTATTCCGACTTGTGTGCTTGTTTTTAAAGGTCGTAAAGCACGTGGTGAGTGCTCTGATGTTTTGTTTATCGATGCGTCCAGTGATTTTGAAAAAGGAAAAAACCAAAACAAGCTGACAGCAGATAACATAACTAAAATCATTGAGACTTATCATGAACGTGAACATGTCGATAAGTATGCTCATGTGGCTAGTCTTGAGGAAATCAAGGAGAACGACTATAATCTCAATATTCCCCGTTATGTAGATACTTTTGAAGAGGAAGAAGTAGTTCCTCTGTCAGAAGTTGCACAAGAATTAACCCAAGTCCGAGCTGAAATAGAAGCGACCTCAGCTAGTCTCTTCAAACTTTTAGGAGAACTGGAAGGGACAACTGAGGAAGCAAAAAACGAACTAGCAAAATTTGTAGAGCTCCTCAAAGGATAAAAAATTCTGAACTGCTTCCTATCGAAGCAGTTTTTTGTTGGAACCAAGGACAGATGAACGCTTGGGAACAGCGGAAGTTGGGGGATGTGGGAGAAACTTTTACAGGATTATCAGGTAAAACCAAAGAAGATTTTGGTCATGGTGAGGCAAAATTCATAACATATGTTAACGTATTCAATAATGCAATAGCTGATCTAAAAGGTTTGGATAGTATTGAGATAGACACTAAACAATCTGTTGTTAATTATGGAGACGTTTTATTTACTACTTCGTCAGAAACTCCTAAAGAAGTCGGAATGAGTTCAATATGGTTAGGAAAAGAAGATAACATATATTTGAATAGCTTCTGTTTTGGCTATCGTCCAGAGAAAAACGTATTTAATCTATATTATTTAGCATTCATGTTGCGTTCTTCAAAAATTAGAAAAGAATTCATATTGCTTGCTCAAGGGATTTCTAGATTTAATATCTCTAAAACAAAGGTAATGGAAATTTCTATTCCTATCCCCACCCTTCCCGAACAAAGGGCCATCGGTTCCTTCTTCCAAGAGCTGGACCAGCTCATTACCCTTCAACAGCGTGAGTGATTGCAAATAAAAAAGAACAACAAATTTTTCTGTCAGCCCATTGATGAATAATATATTATAAGTCAAATATTTTGGAAACCAATTATATTATTTGACATTTCTAATGACTAACAAAAGACCCCAAGAGTATGTTCTCGAGGTCTCTTTTGATAATAATGAGCTCAAACATATGAGCAAGGTGCTCATAATGTACTTTGCAGCTTATATCCGTTACACCAAAGAGTGATTTATTTCACCACGATATTAACAAGTTTATTCGGCACGGTAATGACTTTCACGACTTCTTTGCCGGCAATTTCAGACTTGATTTTCTCATCTGCCAGAGCGATTTCTTGCAGTTCCTCACGGCTCAGGTCTTTGACTACAACTAACTTAGCACGAACCTTACCCTTGATTTGAACGACGATTTCGACCTCTGCCTCAACTAGTTTGCTTTCATCATAAGTTGGCCAAGCTACGTAGGAAATGCTCTCGCCAGTTTGAGCGACTGCCTGCCAGAGTTCTTCAGCCAAGTGAGGTGCAAAAGGCGCAAGCAATTGAATGAAACCTTTAGCATATTCGACATAGAGTT
>ERZ773026.1464-NODE-1464-length-11929-cov-6.909466_pt1 | contig 11929 bp, 23 predicted proteins | sample MGYA00580838_ERZ773026 | MGnify/ENA primary metagenome ERZ773026 (study PRJEB29015, sample SAMEA2738006) | human oral metagenome | biome: human oral; feature: human-associated habitat; material: dental | place: China | collected 2055 ... | reverse complement strand
GCGAAGAATTGCAAGAAATTGCTCTTGCTGACGAAAAAGTCAAAGCAGAGATTGATGGTAAGGAAATCGTCAAGGTGATTGCGGTACCGAACAAACTTGTCAACATTGTTGTAAAATAATTGTAGACTATAGTTGATAAAAAAAAAGAAACAATTTTTTGTTCACTTTTTAGGAGAGATTAATGATGAATCAAAGTCATAAGAAGATTGTTGATGGATATTCTGATTCACGGGGGAGTTATGAAGATTGCTTAAATTATGTAGAGAATACTGTAAAGAATATTATTAAAAGTCAATCTATTAACGTTCATGAAATAATTGGGAGAGTAAAGACTGTAGAGTCTCTTGAAGGCAAAGTAAAAAGGAAAAATTATTCTAATTTAGCTGAGATTACCGATTTATGCGGTATTCGTATCATAACGTACTTTAGTGATGATGTTGATAAGATTGCTTCTATAATTAATCAAGAATTCGAAGTTGATATTGCTAATACTATAGATAAACGTAAGAGTGAAGATCCTACTAAATTTGGTTATGTCTCACTACATTATGTTATTAGTTTAAAAGAAGATAGAAGTCCTAAATTATTATATGACAAATTTAAAGATATAAAGTTGGAAATACAAATTAGAACAGTAATGCAACATGCTTGGGCTGAAATTGAACATGATCTAGGATATAAAAGTAAGGAAGATATACCCGATAAATATATAAGGCAGTTTTCAATATTGGCAGGATTAATTGAATTAGCTGACGATAATTTTGTACAGTTAAAAAATAATATTGTTAACTATGAGAAAGAGGCAAAAGAAAAATTAGCTAATTTAAAAGCAGAATTGCCAATAGATCGTACTACACTTGAAACTTATATAAAAGAAGATCAGTTTTATGCTGATTGCTTGAGTGAGGTAATTCAAGCATTGAATAGTATAAAGTGTAATACTACTATTAATATCGCTTTACTATCTTCCCTAATTCAGAGGTTGAAAGAATTAGGTCTGAGGACTATTGATGATGTGGATGAATTACTAAAAAGATATATTGATGTCTATATAAGAACATTGAAAAAGCGAGATATTTCAGATTTGAAAGCTATTTCGATATTAACTCCATTATTAACAATCACTAGTGTGCTAATATCCGCTGATAGTGTAAGAATTTCTGATGGAGAATTTGAGGAACTATCGGTTGAAATATATTAGGAAGCGTTTTTCGAGTTCAAATCAATCCGATGATTAAAAACAACACAAGAGTTCGCTTTGTTTATATTATTAGATTGATATTAATTAGAAAGAAAGTGCTTATCTTGTGATTGTATAGAGAAATGGATTTTTTAGACAAAAATAACTACGTTATTCACTCGTTTGCAAACTCAAACAGTGCCCCAAACTGTTTGAGCCAACTAAACTCGTTAATATCGTTGTGAAATAAGATAGGAATCCTTCAGAGTAGAATCTGGAGGATTTTTTGAATCTTCTTATGAAAGTATGATATACTATGGGCAACTATAAAGTTTGAAAAGTAAAACAAGGAGAAAACGATGCCAGTAAATGAATATGGTCAGATAATTGGTGAGCCAATGAAAGGTTATACACCAGGTGAATTGCCTTCCATTGATTTCTTAGAAGGGCGCTACGCTCGGATAGAGGCTCTTTCGGTGGAAAAGCATGCGGAGGATTTACTAGCTGTTTATGGTCCAGATACTCCTCGGGAGATGTGGACCTACCTCTTTCAGGAACCAGTGGCAGATATGGAGGAACTGGTCAGCCTTTTAAACCAGATGTTGACTCGTAAGGACCGTTTTTTCTATGCTATCTTGGATAGGGAGACGGGTAAGGCCTTGGGAACCTTTTCTCTCATGCGCATTGATCAGAATAACCGAGTAATAGAAGTTGGTGCCGTCACTTTTTCGCCTGCTCTTAAGGGTACGAGGATAGGGACAGAGGCTCAATATCTCCTAGCTAGCTATGTTTTTGAGGAGCTTAACTATCGTCGCTATGAGTGGAAATGTGATTCTCTAAATTTGCCATCAAGACGAGCAGCGGAACGTTTGGGCTTTGTCTATGAAGGAACCTTCCGCCAGGCAGTCGTTTATAAGGGGCGTACGAGGGATACGGATTGGCTCTCTATGATTGATAAGGACTGGCCTCGAGTTAAAGCTCGTTTGGAAGCATGGCTGGCTCCTGAAAATTTTGATAAAAATGGACGACAGTACAAGAGCTTGAGAGAACTTTAAGAGGTGTTGACATGATCACTATTAAAAAGCAAGAAATTGTCAAGTTAGAGGATGTTTTGCATCTCTATCAGGCTGTCGGTTGGACAAATTATACCCATCAACCAGAGATGCTGGAGCAGGCCTTATCTCATTCATTAGCGATTTATGTGGCGCTTGATGGCGATGCTGTGGTGGGCTTGATTCGTTTGGTTGGAGATGGATTCTCATCAGTACTGGTTCAGGATTTAATCGTTTTACCTATCTATCAGCGTCAAGGGATTGGTAGTGCCCTAATGAAAGAGGCTTTAGAGGATTACAAAGATGTCTATCAAGTCCAGCTGGTGACAGAAGAGACAGAAAGAACCTTGAGATTTTATCGTTCTATGGGTTTTGAAATCTTATCCACCTATGGCTGTACAGGAATGACTTGGGTGAATCGAGAAAAATAATAAAACTTGTTTTTCTTAAGCAAAGTTTAAGGATGGTCTAGTATTATATAACCATTAAATAAAGACCTCCTAACTTTATTTAATGAAATCCTAAACTTTTTTCATCATAATCTCCTAATGAAGTCACCCAATCAGGTGGCTTTTTTGTGGGGTGAGGTGATGGTAATAGAAATTTTTTGAAAAGTGGTAGAATTTGAGAAAAGTTAAGCTAGTTTTAAGCTTCATCTTGTATCATATAGTTATTAAATAAAGACCTCCTAACTTTATTTAATAAAATCCTAAACTTTTCTTTTTCATAATAATCTCCCTTAACTCCACCCAATCAGGTGGAGTTTTTTTGCTTTATTTCAAGCTTTTAGAGAGTTACCTAGATATTACTTTCCGATAAATTTCGGTAGTTTTTGGGATTTGGTCGGGGAGTTGTCGGGAAATTTTTGAGGAATTGTCGGGGACTTTTTAGCGAATATGACTTAAGAATAAATCTGTCGTTGCTTCAGCAAGTTCGTCCTCAACTTGGTTATAACGATCTGTCATATAAACCTTTGTATGGCCTAGCGCCTGACTCAATTGCTCAAGCGGGACTCCTGCAATGATACTTTGAGTCGTGAAGAAGTGGCGCATCATGTGAGGTGTTACATGCAACCCTGTAGCTTCATTGACTAGATTGAAATTTCTATTTAGTTGGTTAGGATTGATGAGCGTTCCTTTTTCATTAATCGTAATGTAATCTTTTTGCTGATCTTTGATAATCCCTAATCTCCTTTTAACCTTAGCAGCTTCATCAATCAGATAGTAGATCAGGTTTGTTCCGATATCATCAAGGCAGATGTAGCGCTCAGATTCCTTCGTTTTAAGCCCTCCTTTCCCTTTTAAGGTCTGGTTGCTTCGACTATCTCTAAGATGCAGTATAGCCCGACCACTGTCATTCTGAGCGACATCCATTGGACGCAATCCAAAAACCTCCCCCCTCCTCAATCCAAAAATGGTAAGATATGTGAGAGCGTAAAATTCTTTTGGCATGATTTCTTCAGCTTTAGAAATCCAAACCTTGAACTCTTTCAGTGAAATTTTCTTATTTGTAGCAGGGATATCGCTTTGGCCAATAAAGACACCTTTCAAGCGATTTGAGAGCAGATTTCCATTTTTCACGGCATCGTTTAGCAATGCCATGAAGCTGGAATTGAGGGTTTGAACAGTGTATCTGGTATGGTTCTTTAGTTTTTCAGAAATAAATAGCTCATACTCATTTCTATCTAGACCTTTAAGCTGGATAGAACCAAATTTGGGTTTAATATGGTTCTTGTAGAGATTTTCATTGAGGTAGTATGAAGTGTCATTCCATCGTCCAGTTGACAATCTTTTTTCAGAATAAATATCCCAATACTGATCGAGTGTTAGATTCGTATTAATACCTAATTCCAATTCTTGGATTTGTTGCTCAATCTCTGTCAAGGCTGCACGAGCTTGTGGAAGAGTTGTAAGACCACTTTTAGTAATCTCTTTCTTTTTACCATGAAAATAGAAAGAGCGTCTGATATAATATCTCTTGCCTTTAGCAATCTCATAGTAATAGATATTTGGGTATTTTGTTTTATTATATTTCATTGTATTCTCCTTGTTTATCGGCTTCTGGACAAGGTCTAAACATTGAGAATATTGACATCACCCCTTTCATGGTGTAAAATAGGGTATAGAAAAGAGGCCTTTTTAATGGCTGATTTCTTATAAGGCTAAGCTTCACAATCAAACTTTGGCGAGGGCGATTGTGGGGCTTTTTTTATTCATTTAATTTTTCAATAGCTTTCAGGGCTTGTTCCTCAGTAAACTGAGCATTTTCATCTGTCAAACTTTTAAGTATCTCTTGATCAGTCTTACCTTCACTTCTTTCTTCTTTTGCAATATCGAGCGCCTCATTAACCCAAACATCACCAATATTCTCAACAGCATATTGAGCAGCTTTCTTTGAATACTTGTGACTAGCACTTTCTGTTAAATACCAAAGAAGTGTTTTTTCAGAAAACGACGCTTTACTTTCGACAAGTTCTTGAGCTGTTTTAAGCGCACTCGCTTTTTCTTCGTCTGCTTTGCTTGACGTTTGTTTCGTAAGAGCATTTGAACCACCGATAGCTAAGATAGCTACCAATATCCAAAACCAAACTTTTTTATAAAAAGGTTTTGAATTAGAACTTTTTTCCTTTTTCATAACATCTCCTTAAATTATATTTGCTAAATTATAATATTCCTCTTTTACCATGATTTCATAAGTCATGGTTTTTAAATTATAGTAATCCATGAATTTTGTAATGTCAAAGTCAGATGGATCTTCTAGTCTGATTAGTGCATCTTTTACAAGATAATGAATCATCATTCTATCAGCTTCGTTTTCACAGCGTAAGCGAGCGTTCTGGTACTCTGAGCGTGTGTGGTCCTTGTGTCCTAATTCATGAAGTAGGACCTTAACCCTCTCTTTTTTGCTGAGTTTGCTCGACAAGAAAGCTGTATTGGTTTCTTTTTCGTAAAATCCAAGTTCATCAGGCATCAAATCTCCATCAAAATCGATAATACGAATCTGAAAATGACTTATAATTTCTTTTTCAGTCACTAAGCAATACCTCTAATCACCAGCTTCTTTGAGATAGCCTTCAATGATAGACTGGATGATTTTCTTCTTTTCATCTGTTAATTCTCGACCGCCAAACATCATGACATTCGATGCCATTTCTTCAACATTTAGAACCTTCCCTTGCCATGAATATACCTTGGTATCATCTGCAATATTAGGATTTTCAGTGCGACCTAATAAGTAGTCTGTACTAACACCAAAATAATCGGCTATTTCTTGTAGTCTATCAGATTTTGGGTTACCTTTTTTTAGACTATAAAGATAATTTGTACTATACCCTAACTTTTCTTCTAAAATATTTAAAGAAATTTTCTGTTTATCAGCCAATTCTTTAATTCTGTCGAATGCTAAGAACATTGATATTTCAACCTTTCTAAGCATTACGAAAAAATATTTTAAAATTAGTTATAAAAATCCTTGACAAAATCTAAAACTAGTTTTAAAATAGTATTCGTAAGCTAAAGAGTTAGCGAACAAGATAACTAAAAAATAAAGCCTAATGAAACTGATTGGCGTCCGTTTTATAGGTAGAACCTTACTTTTAGTGGGTCTTTTCTCTATGTCTATATTCTAAAACTAGTTTTAGAATTTGTCAAGTAGTTCGCTAACTTTTTAGATAATTTTTTAAAAAAGGAGGTTGGGAAAATGGCAAATGCAAATGTTAAAGTCTCTTATTCACTAATTTGCAAAGACTTGAACGAAGCAATCGATGCAAAAAATAAAATCATCGCCAACACACTTGACGATGAAACTGTCGAGATAAAAATTGAATTCTTACGTGATGTATGAACTGTAAAATCATTCGGAGATGGGGCTATCGTAGATCGCGTAATAAAGCCATGGTCGATTGTCTGATAGCTGTTGCAGGAGAGTCGCTACTATCGCTCTCGTTTACAGTGTAGAACATTGTAGATGCCAAGTTAGCATCAAGTACAAACTTATCTGTATATTTGTGTTTCTTGCTATCAGAGTATGTAATCGTCAGTGTGATACGTTCTTTATAACCTGGTTCTATTGACGATGTAAACTTTTGTCCTGGAGCAATCATATTTCCGATGAGTGAGCCGAAGCGGTGTATTGAGTTCAATGAATCCAATTCTCCATCTATCTGAATATTATCGATATATGCTGGAGTTTTGCCAAAGTTTTTAAAAACATAGGCACGTTGTTGATTTTTAACTGCATAGGCATCCACGTAGACATTAATATAAGGCTTTGCCATATCCTCTGTTGCTTTCTTCGTTTGCCAGAGCGAAATGGTATTTAATATAAAACCTATTATAGCAATAATCACTGTGACATAGAGTGTCCAGATTTGGACATTTTCATTAGTAATTGGCGACATGAAATTCACCTCCTTTCTGCTTTTATTATAGCAAAAAGGAGAGAGAAATAGAGAGGAGAGAATATGAGCCAACAACATAAAAAATGGATTCAACTTGTCAAAGACAAATTGAATTTAGAAGGAATGACACAAACACACCTTGCTCGTGCTTGTGGAGTGAAGAAATCTACCATTTCAGAATTATTGAAATACGGTAAAGGTAGCGACAAATTAAAGAACCGAGTTTGCGACGTTTTAAGAATTGACGAAACTTGGGTTGAGTTAGGAGAGTAGTATATGAACGAAAAGAAACAAAATAATGATCTCATCAAAGAAATCATTGAGAAACATTTTGAAAATATGGTTGACGATGTTTTGGCACACACAGAAACCTATTATGAGGCTTTGGGTGCTATTGGTTCCATCAAGGGATGCAATATTCCTGACATGATTCACCTATCTGATTGTTTGAGGAAAGCTATCAGAAAACGTGCTATGCAACAAAAAACACCTAATCATAAAAATTAGGTGCAGAAAGATTACGCATTTGAACGAATGTGTACTACATAATCAAGATTGACTAGATGTCGAAAATCTGTTTTAACTTCGACAAGAACTATATGATTCGCAGTGTCAGAGCAATCATCATATACTTGGAAAAAATCAATCTTATCACCATTTGAGAAAGTGATTGTGATTGAATCATTCTCATCACTCTCATCAAAACAATCTTTGATGAATTGTTTCATATTCTCACCTCCTTTCTGCTTATATTATAGCAAAAGGAGAGAGCGTAGAAAGGAATATTATGAACGAAATTTTTAATTTTCACGGGCAGGAAGTCCGTACTTTGACAATTGATGGCGAACCTTGGTTCGTTGGGAAGGATGTTGCAGATATCTTAGGATATAGCAAGGCTAGAAATGCGATTGCTCTTCATGTTGATGAAGAGGACGCCCTAAAACAGGGCATCCCTACTAGTGGTGGAACACAAGATATGTTGATCATCAATGAATCTGGTCTCTACTCTCTCATTCTTTCAAGTAAGCTTCCACAAGCTAGAGAGTTTAAGCGTTGGGTGACATCAGAGGTCTTGCCAGCCATTCGCAAGCAGGGCGGTTTCATCCGTGAGGACCTAGACGAGGATGCCTTTATTGCTTTATTTACTGGACAGAAGAAATTGCGTGAGCAACAGGCTACTATGCTGGAAGATATTGACTATCTCAAGAGTGAGCAACCAATTCATCCAAGCTACGCTCAGTCGCTACTGAAGAAGCGCAAGGCTCGAGTAGTTGCTTGCCTTGGTGGTATCGATAGCCCAGCTTATGCGGATAAGATTTTTGCTCAGTCGGTATTTAGACAAGCTGAGATTGACTTTAAAGACCACTTCAATATCAGTCGCTATGATTTGCTACCGAAGAAGTTTGCAGAAGCCGCATTGGCCTATTGGATGACATGGGAGCCAAGTACCAATACTAAGATGAAAATCATGAAATTGAACTCATTTGACGAAGTGTAGGAAGGGGAAGAAGATGGACAATGTTCTACTTTCACTGTCTGAGTGGATTAAATCTATTATCAAGGACACAATCACAAGGCTAGTCGAAATAGAAAAAGATAGTGACCACTTTCCAGAGCTGATGGATGTGAGCACTACCTGTGATTTTCTAGGAATCAACTATGACACATTTTCAAATAATTATCGTTACATGAAGGGATTTCCTAAAGAACTCCCTGGTAAGAAATGGTCAAAGAGAGCCATCAAAGAATGGCTCTCTAATCAACTATAATAACTTTACTAAAAGGCTTCTGGACAAGGTCTTAGCAAAATTATTTGACTATATTATAGCATAAAAAGAGGATAAAAAACATGAACAATTTACAAATTATCGCAGTAGGCACACTAGTATCAGTAGTATTGATTGAATCGCTGATGTTGAATATCAAGCTTAAAATGGCCATGAGACCGAAGAAGATCCAATTTCAAGCGCCACAAGTTGAAAAAGGGTTTATCGACTTTAAAACAGGTCGCCGTGTGGACATTGATCCCGTGACACGAAAAGAAACATTTGTGGATTAAAACGGAGGGGAGTAATGTCTGAAATCAAATGGATTAAGATTACGACTGACATTTTTGACGATGAAAAGATTTGTCTAATTGATGCCTTGCCTGATCGTGATGCAATTATTGTAATCTGGATCAAACTTATAACACTAGCAGGAAAATTGAATAGAAAAGGCGTACTAGCAATTTCTAAAAACATTGTATACACCGATGAAATGCTTGCACAAACGTTCCATCGTCCGTTGAATACAGTTCGTATGGCTCTTGAGATTTTTGAAAAGTTTGAGATGGTTGAAAAAATCGATGGAGTGATAATGTTACCCAATTGGGAGAAACATCAGAATATTGACGGCATGGAAAAAATAAAAGAGCAAAATCGAAATAGAGCTGCACGTCACCGGCAAAAACAGAAATTACTTACACAGAACAACGAAAGTAACGTTATGGATAACGTTACGGATAACGTTACAGTAACGCACGGTAACGCACTAGATAAAGAATTAGATAAAGATAAAGAATTAGATAAAGATATAGAGATAATTAATAATAAGGTGATGATTAGTTCCAGTCTCTCTGAAAATTTGAAACATAGCGGAATCCATCTAACTGATAAGTCACATCAACAGTTACTTGATTATGTGGGACTTGATGGAATGAGTTTTGATATGTTGAACCGTGCGGTCGAGAAAACTTCCGGATCACACAAACCTAGTTTCAATTATCTAATAGCCATTCTTGAAAGTTGGAAAAAGAAAGGTTTCACATCGATTGAGCAGGTGGATGAGGATGACCGTAAATATAAAGAGGGTAAGAACTTCAACCAATCAGGACAAGCAAAATCAAATGTTCCTGAATGGTCTCAACCTAACTATGTGAATACTACGAGTGAGGAGACCAAGAAGGACCTTGAGCAGAAGAAGAAAGAAATGTTAGAAAGGCTTGAGAAAGGAAGAAACTGATGTTTATTTTGAAACATGGAACAAAAGAAGAAAAACCGTACTTAATGTCTGCTAGTATCGGCGTGACTGGAATCGATATCTCATTTTCAGAAGAGAGGGGAGCGATTCGGTTTGTCTCTCGTGCGGTCGCAATGCAGGTGGCTAAGGCACTTAGATCATTTGGGAATTTCTATGTGATTCAGGTGAAGGGATGATAAATCTATACTTCATTTACAACGGACACCGCAAGATACTCATTGGGAGTTTTGGCCACATACATAGCGCAATCAATGAATTAAAGAAACATCAAGCTAGTTACTCAGCTATCAACCATCCACGATTTCGGAAAAGCATGAGTGGAGACAATATCAGGATTGACTACGGAGCAGCTGATTGCTACTACTTGATTACGAAGAAAACGGAGGAAAAGTAAGATGAATACGAAAATGAATTTGGAAGAAAAGGTTCAGCAGTGGTTTGTTGACCGAAATTTACATGAAGCAAATCCAGTTAAGCAGTTCTTGAAGTTGATGGAAGAATCAGGAGAATTGTTTGAAGGCATTGCAAAGGACAAATCCGAGCTGATCTATGATGCGCTTGGTGATATTCAAGTAGTCTTGATTGGACTTGAGCAACAGATTAAGAATAGTGCTCAGATTTCAGCTAATCAACAGGAACTGGAATTGTTGCTGATGGTTTCTAGTTTAGGGAATATAGCTCAAAAACTATACGCTCATATCTGTCATAACGAGACACAAATTCCGTTAATCAAAGCAGACTTGATGTTTCTTGATAGCGTGATTAGTACAGTTTCATTTTGCAATGGAACTACAGCTGAAAGTTGTTTAGAAGAAGCTTATGAAGTCATCAAGGACCGCAAAGGTAAGATGATTGACGGGGTGTTTGTCAAAGAGGAGGATTTATAAAATGAAAAAACTAGGAATTATTATTATTGGTGTATTAATCGTAACAATTGTCTCACCGTTTGTTGTTCAATTTGGTTGGAATGAGATTGTAACGACAATCCTTCCTGTCGGAAAGATTTCGTTTTGGCAAGCTTTGGGAGTAGATGCTTTAATAACCTTCATAAATCCAACAATCTATAGTGATGAAGAAATTTCAAAAAAACTTACTCAGGCCATTTCAAAGATTATATATTTTGCATTTGTTCTTTGGCTAGCTAGTTTGTTCATCTAAGGAGGATTTGCCAGATGATTGAAATAAACGGGAAAAGTCACGAAGCCCATAAAGTGAAACTCACAAAAAATGATTTAAAAAACTTGAAAAAAGGCGAAGCTCTTATTTTTATCTGCAAAGAAGATAACAAAGCCATAATTATTTGCATGGAGGATAAGGAATGAGATGCTTTAAAATCCTATGTGTTGTTTTACTCGTGTCCTTACTCGTAGCATGTCACCAGATTTCGAGTGGGACAGTGGTAGATAAGTACATTGATGAACCTCACACAACGTTCATACCTGTTATGAATGGTAAAAGTTCGGTACTTGTGCCAACCAGAACCAAAAGAAAATACATTCTGGTTGTTTCAGGATGTGCAGGTAATAAGCACGTTGAAGAAACATTTGAAGTGACAGCTGAGGAATACAAGTACTATGAAATTGGCAACACTTTTACAAAGGAACTTTTGGAGGGTAAGGAATGACAAAATTTGTTCAACTAATTCCATTTAAACATGGTGAGATGAAAGAGCCTATTACAATTAATATTGATTGTATACAAAATGTTTTGAAACACGATATTTATCTTAGTAAAGTATTTGTAAGTGATGAGATGATAGAACATCTAAAGGATCAACTAACTGCTGATAAGTTCTTGTATGTAATCGAGCCAACATACGAAAAGCTTGTAGCTATTTTAACTCAGGAAGAGGAAGATAATGGACTATGAAAAACCTTTAACAAAGAGACAGTGTGAATTATTCGCTTTCATGCTAAAACAAAAGAGGATTGATAACAAGGTTACTTTGAAAGAGTTAGGAAGTAAGCTAGGCTACTCAATCGCAACAATCTCGAATTGGGAGAATTTAAAATCCGCTCCTGATATGTATAATGTTGAAGATGTAGCGACTTATTTCAATCTGCCGATGGATATCTTTTTAGGAGAGAGGTGATAGGGTGCAAAGAGCTATTGAAAAAGAGCTTAAAAAACTAAAATTTAAGAATGTAAAAATACAATCTCTACATTGTGAAATTATCAATCTGAGGTCTGGTATCATGAAAGGTCAGGTTTTTGACAGTATGCCGAAATCTCAGAACAATGATAATCGCACCGAAGAAATGAACATCAAGGCTATTG
>ERZ773026.1463-NODE-1463-length-11933-cov-5.795252_pt1 | contig 11933 bp, 14 predicted proteins | sample MGYA00580838_ERZ773026 | MGnify/ENA primary metagenome ERZ773026 (study PRJEB29015, sample SAMEA2738006) | human oral metagenome | biome: human oral; feature: human-associated habitat; material: dental | place: China | collected 2055 ... | reverse complement strand
TTCAGTTTTATGCAAAGACTCTACATACCACTCATTAAAATCATTTTTAGCTGCTGTTTCTGAAAGTGGAGGTGCCACAGAAGCTTTAACAATACTAAATGCAGCATCTATTTTATCATAAGACACTCATAAAATCGTAAAATTCTGGTGATTTTAATAGGAATTATTCGATATAAGTAACCTAATAAAAAACAGATTGTTGAATAAATCTAATCAAATATCTACTGTATAAAGAAAATATAATGAATTATAATAAACCATTATCCATCAGTAACCCCAACAAAGCAAATATAGCAAAAACTAAGAGGATACTTAAAATAATCCTTACTATACGTCTCACTATAGGCTTAGCCGGAGTGAAAGATTCTATACTATCATGATTACCGATTAACTCAGGGATACAAATAAATGCAATTAAAAATCCTATAGCCTGAATTGTACCTCTAACCTCATAATTAGTATTATATAAGTTCAGTAAAGACATGATAAAATCCATATAATTTTACCTCTTAGTATAATAGTAATATTTCTCCATAAGCTCACTATAATATAACCACCTGCAAGATCTTTTATCCCTAATACAGCTTCATCTTAAAAAGTCATATAATCAAATTAATTATCGATTCTATATCTCGTTTATAAATGTTAATAATAGTAAATACCGAAAACAGATTGACTTGCTCCGTTTACATACTGTAACACATCAACACACTTGGTATTCAATACATCAATATTGTCACGACCCTGCTTAATGGTTCAATTGTATCTCCATTGTAGATAATAGCCATAGTTGTTGAAGTATTCATGCCTTTTTATTCTAACATATAACACTCATAAAATTTTAAAAATTGGGTAATTTAATAAGAAGTCACCATAGAATCGGATACTTTACCTATCATCTTATTACTTGTAATAGCTTGTAATGGCGGAATAACTAGTTCAGCAGTCTTCGCTTCTGAAAGACTCGATTTAAAGTGGATATGATTTCCCCAGCCACCACCTTTAATACGACCACCTACACCTATTTCAGTAATCTCTAGTTGGTCATTATTTTGTATTATATCTTTACCAACCATAATAAGATTATCGACTCGTTCACGATGAAACGGTCGTTGCATCGAATCTCTAATATTGAACATTACAAAAAGAATAGCAGTCATTACTAAAACTTATATAACTAATATCTTATTTTGAATCTACATAATATAGTAAACCGTCTGATTTATAGAAATCGATATCAGCCTCAATCTTCTCCTTAGTAACAGAGACAAAATACACTCTAAGTTTAATACTAATTTTCTTTAAAAATAACTGTTGCCGTTTAGGATTAAATCTATTCTCACGGAAATCAATTATATCAAAAAGCTCAATCGCCTCTTCAAATGACTCAGAATATTTATAGCCTAAACTTTTAATCTTATTTAAAACTTTATCCTTAAATGATAACAACGCCTGAGAAAGCCCTTCATCAATTTCTATTAGCAATAATGTATATCCTAACATAAATATCATCATATTAAACTCAAAGTTTACTAATGAAACATAGTCTATATCTAAACTTAAGTTAGCACCATCTACTGGTTCAAACAGTTTGAAGTCAGTTAAGCAAGAATAATATTTAGGATCCATTAACAACGTCTTACAATCTATCTCAATAGCATCTATTGTATCAACTAACAACATGCTTGGGAAAAACCCTTTAACCCACGCTTCAACATCTTCTAGTCCCATACCATGTAAAACAATTTCTTCTAAGTCCAAAGACAAATTATTCTTATCTATGATCTTCAACATTTTCATTCGATAAATTAATGATTCTAATGTGTCTAAATCAATACAATTATATTTATATGCCTGTAAGGTACCTAGAGCAATTAATAAAAAATAAAATTCAATATTTCTTTTTTCTTTAAGAGTTATTTTCATATTTATCTGCCATTACAATAACGGAATATTTTAATAAAAAAGTATTGGTTCTAATATTACAATATGATACTTTAAGTCTTCATACGATAACTATAAGGATACCTCCCCCTTAGAGGTCAGTGTATACACTAAACTAGAAACATTTAACATAACAGCTACTGTTCTGTTACTTTAACAATGATAGAACGATTTGGGTATCTCATCTTCTTTTCTTTCAAACGATTATAAATAGCCTGTTCCTCAGTAGTTAGATCTGCCTTACTAGTTAAAATATGTGTGTGTATTGGTTTCTGTTCTTTTTCTAACTCTTTTTTCTCTATTAAATAGTTGTTTAAAGTATATTTTTTATAATTTTCATCAGTTTCCTCATCAAATAAATAATATATTTGATCTAAATTTAAATCGATTTTTAAAAAACCTGTTTTTCCATAACTATATAGATAGTTTAATTGTGATTCGTAAGAGTATCCATTATATTCTAATGTGGACCCAGTTTTATTATCTAATATATAATTTTCACCCTTGGAATATCCCAAAAAATAACGAGGTTCATATTTATATGAATTAGATTCACCGATATAGATTATTGAGCATACTGCTAAACTCAAAATACTTACCAAAATAATTAATATATATTTCATCTCTACTATGCTCTCACTTCAGCTTAAATAACAGTATCAATTTGAATTCCATATTTAAAAGGCTTTATAATTCCAGCTCTCTGTTCTAAATATGCAATAAACGCACATTTACTAAAATCTCATCCATATTATTATTAATAGAATTTACTTTTTCAGTACTACAATTGTATAATAAATCACCATAATTAATTATTGACCCTGCTGGAGTCTTTACATAATAATATGCTGAAGTCATTGTGCCGGTTTCCGTACTATCAAAATATAAATAAGCCTTATACCAATGTTCAGGCATACAATCAATAAGTAAATCTCTTATTTTATTAATATATCTATCCATATATCCTCACATTAATTATTAGGAATTTCGTCGGAAAATCTTCTATTCCTCTTACATCATCATTAGTAATGATTTGATGTTTATCTAAATCAAGAAATGTTAGTTCATAACCTAAATAATACCAGCAATTATTGTTAGTATTTAGCATCATGGTCTGAGTTCATTAGCATTTTTCTAACGTTATATAAAGCCTCTTTTGAAAAGTCTTCTAGCTTAGTTTTCTTAAATAATAATCATAAGTATATATACAACTTAAAAATCTTCTAGAATCTATAATCCTAAGTCTATAAACTTCCCTGAAACTTTGATCTGCCAAAACATCCCTTTAGTGGCTTTTAAATCAATGCCTGTTTCTAACTTGTCAGAACTCATACCATAAAATGGTAATAATACCTGTAATGATGCTAATTTTGCTTTCATAGTAATTAAATCTTTACTTAATTGCCCGGATATATTAGTATCGGCTATCTCCTGTAAATTGGAAATACATGCTTGAAGATCTTCATTCTGAATACGTTCACACGTATATATTTCAGACAAATAGGTCTGTTTAATACAACTTAAGATTGATTCAGAAATGAATTCTGGTTTTTGTAAGACTTCATACAATCCTAACAAAAACAACGCCCAAAATATCTCCTCTACATAATCGGTAAAGAAATAGATACCGAACTTCTTTTCATCATGTGTAGAAATCTTTAACGCTTCAGATAAAGTATTACCCTCTAACTCCCGTTCTATTAAAGCAATCCAACTACTGTATTCAATATCATCTAACGTATCATTTAATGCTGGTATAGGGATTCTACGAGCCATCCACTCATCAACATCTTCTAAACTCATCCCATCACCAATTATATTTAACAGTTTATCGGACAGATGTGCTTTTCTACACATTAATCGAATTAACATACTAAATATGTAATATTCTAGAATGGTCAAGTCAATATAATTTCGTCTATATGCCTTAACAGCACCCAATATAAAGACCATTAAAAATGTATCTAAGCTTTTTTTATTATTAAAATAGATCATATTTATTCCTCTATCCACTAATTTATTCTAACTTAAAATCTATACGTTCATCATTAACCCGTTTTACTTAGTGAATTATAATAGTCCATTATCCATCAGCACCCCCAACAAATTAAATATTGCAAAAAATAAGAGGATACTTAAAATAATCCTCACTACACGTCTCACTACAGGCTTAGCGGGAGTAAAAGATTCTATACTATCATGATTACCAATCAACTCAGGAATACAAATAAATGCAATTAAAAATCCTATAGCCTTAATTGCACCGCTAACCTCATAATTTGTATTATATAAATTCAAAAAAGAATCAAAGAACTCCATCGATCTACTAAATCTCCTTATAATTAAGATAATACATACTAAATAGAATATTTACATTCCTATCTTTTTCAAAACTAACAACTCCATCAAATCAACTCGTTAAAGTACTCTCAATTTTTACTACACAATATTATGAATATAAATATAATGTATTACTACTTTTTATTAACATAATTATCTCTTAATTGTAACAAGATGGTCCGTTCGTCTTTCCCAATTTCATCAAGACTATTTAATATGGTTAGATAATCGCCATAGTTATATTTCAACATAGTAATTAAAGAGTCTCTAACCTTTTTACCAGCAATACTTTCATCAAAATATACTTGTATATTATTTGTTTCTTTATCAATGATAATAAAACCACTAGCATTAAATATTAAGATTTTAGTAGGAGTCTCTTTTATTCCTCTTACGTCATTTGTAATAATTAGATGCTTATCTAAGTCGAGAAATGTGGCTTCATAGCCTGAATGATACCATCGTTTATTATAATATTTAGCACCACGTTCTGAGTTCATCAGCAATTTTTCAAAGTTATCTAAAGTCTCTTTTGAAAAATCTTCTAACTTAGATTTCTTATTAACGATCATCTTTGATCTTGGATGATATAATTTGTGCTGTTCGGTTTCATCACCATAAATTGTAAATTCCCAAACATCTAATTTATGATTTTTGATATCGTACCGACCTATTCCATCATAGCCTAAATAATAATAGAAAGGCTCATCAAAATATACAGCTAAAATACGATTAGAAATCGATTCATTGATTAAAGTATCTACTAGCTCATGAGACTCATCCATAATAACTATATTATTAGGAGAACCATCATGATAATAATACTTATAAATAGCGGTACTAATAATTGCTATAACGATCAGTATTAAAGAACAAATTTTTTTCATACCAAACTACCTAAGCTATATAATCAAATAGCTTTATACAAAACACCAACATCTTTTAATAATATCAAATATCATATCTAATTAATAAATATTTATTCCCCTTCTATAATTCAATTATATGTTAAACTAGCGTATACCACCAACGAATATTTTGTTATGTTGCGGCAAAAAAAGTACCATCTATCAAGGGACGACTTATGTGTCGTTTAGCTACCCAAATAGATGGTACTTTTTATAATTAAGTTAATTAAATTGTTCAAATAAACATGTCTCACTCAATCTACAATGTTAGTATATTGCACTACTTTATATTCCGTCGTGCTGCTAAACTACCAGCACTGCTAGCTAGGCCCGCTCGATTGATATGAGGGTTCCCATGTTTGTACGTTTTTGGCTTGCTACTTTTATCTTCTACTTTTGATTTCTCAAATTTAGTAAATAGATTATCTAGCTCGCGCAAGAGCGCACGTTTTTGTGAGTCTTTCAACTCAAATACATCACCTTTATAGGCGATGTATTTATTTTTGAGTACAGGACTGAGATCATAGATGGGCTCGTGTTCTTCTCCATTTACATCCAACAGCTCATCCAAGGTCAATCCATAATAGCGAGACAAGGCACAGAGTGTATCTAAATCTGGTTCGCGATACCCTGTTTCGTAATTTGAAAGCGCCGCATTACTGATACCTACGGCCTTTGCTACTTCGATTTGGCTTTTGCCCATGCGCACGCGAGCACGCTTTAAGTTCTTGTAAAACTGCATGTTCATCACCTGTATCGATACATAAACAACTACAAACTATAACTTCTTATAATAATGTATCACTGATTTTTTTGAAAGCTTCATCAGCAACTGCTAATGTGCGTTCCACTTCACTGCTCTTATGGCAGATAGATACGAAATTACTTTCATAAGGACTTGGCGCATAGTAGATACCATGGCTCAAGTTATGATGGAAGAACATTTTAAATTGTTCTTCGTTGCAAGCTGAAGCATCTTCAAAGTTCTTAACCGGTTTGTCAGTAAAGAAAATGGTGAACATGGAGCCTACTCGTTGCACAACAACAGGTACATTGTATTGTGCCGCCAATCTTTCAAAGCCTTCGCAAAGGGCAATCGTCGTATCTTCTACTTGTTTAAACACCGTTGGATCACGTTGCAGAATGGAAAGCGTTGCCAAACCAGAGGTAACGGCAATTGGGTTGCCACTCAATGTACCGGCTTGGTAGATAGGACCAGCTGGTGCAATTTGGTTCATAATCTCGCGAGAGCCACCAAACACGGCAAGTGGCATGCCACCGCCAACGATTTTACCAAGGCATGTAAGATCTGGTTTAATCTTGTAACGTTTTTGAGCACCGCCACTACTAGCGCGGAAGCCACACATAACTTCGTCAAAAATCAGTACAGCACCGTGAGCCTTAGTTACTTCGCGCAAGGTTTCGAGGAAACCTGGTACTGGAGGCACACAGCCCATATTACCTGCTACAGGTTCCACGATGATAGCCGCAATAGTATCGCCGATCTCGTCAAATAATTTACGAACCGCATCAGAATCATTGTACGGCAATGTTATGGTATTCTCTGCTACGCCTTGAGGAACGCCAGGGCTATCCGGCACGCCAAAAGTAGCAAGGCCAGAGCCAGCTTTCACCAAGAGCGCATCACTATGACCATGGTAACAGCCTACAAATTTTACGATACGATCGCGACCAGTATAGCCACGAGCTACGCGCAAGGCACTCATGGTAGCCTCTGTACCAGAGTTTACGAGGCGGATAACCTCCATAGATGGCATGAAGGCTTGTATCTTTTTAGCCAATTCTGTTTCCAGTAATGTAGGCGCACCATAGCTAGTACCACGAGGAATCGCCTCTTGCAAGCTAGCAATAACTTCAGGGTTCGCATGGCCCAAAATCATAGGGCCCCAGCTCAACACATAGTCGATGTATTCGTTGTTATCGATATCATAAATGCGGCTGCCGCTGGCACTGCTGATAAACGGAGGGTTAGAACCTACGCTACGGTAGGAACGAACCGGACTGTTTACGCCGCCCGGCATATAACGTTTAGCCTCTTCAAAGGCCTTTTCAGATTTACCGAGTTGGAACATAGTTCCTCCTTATTGTTGTAACCATTTAGCAATATCTAAGGCATGGTACGTAATGATGATTTTAGCACCAGCACGCTTCATGGAAAGCATTGTTTCCATAACGAGGCGTTCTTCATCGATGAGACCAGCCGCAGCAGCAGATTTAACCATCGCATATTCGCCGGATACATTGTATACCGCTACAGGCAATTCATAGCGGTCACGCGTTTCACGAACGATGTCCAAGTAGGACAAGGCCGGTTTAATCATGATAATATCTGCACCTTCAGCGATGTCGAGTTCGATTTCTCTAAAAGCTTCCAAGCGATTAGCCGGGTCCATTTGATAAGATTTGCGGTCACCAAATTTTGGCGCAGAATTAACAGCTCCGCGGAACGGACCATAGTAAGCAGATGCGTATTTTGCCGCATAGCTCATGATAGATACATTGGTATAACCTGCCGCATCAAGGGCTTCACGAATAGCACCTACACGGCCGTCCATCATATCGGATGGAGCCACCATATGGGCACCTGCTTCTGCTTGGCTTACCGCTACTTTACAAAGCAATGGCAATGTTTCATCATTTAAGATTTCATGGTCATCAATCATGCCGCAATGTCCTGTTGTTGTGTATTGGCACAAGCAAACATCAGCTACCACCAATAGATTTGGCACAGCTGCACGGATGGCTTTGATAGCTTGTTGCACTGGTTGGGACATATCCCACGCAGAGGAACCTTGTTCATCCTTATAGGTAGGAATGCCAAAGATTTCCACGCCGCGCACACCAAGATCATAGGCTTCTTGCGCTACTTTCACAGCCTCGTCAACAGACAAGTGATATTGACCTGGCAATGTATCGATTTCTTTTTTGATACCTTCACCAGGCACGATAAATAATGGATAAATCAAATCAGTTACGTCGAGTGTCGTTTCGCGTACCAAATCACGCATTTCTGGATTGATACGCAAGCGGCGAGGACGGTATGTTAAATCGTACATGTAATCCTCCTAAATATCCTTTATAATAGCATTTACTAAGCCATCTGTTGTATATACATCGCTGATGATAGCCGGTTTAAGACCTGCACTCATAGCCGTAGCAGCCGTAATTGGACCGATGCAAGCCACTTTAGTTTTGCCTAATAGCTCTAATGCATTGTCGCCCAATAATTGAATTGTATTTGTTACAGTAGAAGAACTTGTAAATGTAATGTAATCTACATTGCCTTCTGTTAAAGCATTTACTAAAGCTTCTTGTTGAGATGTATCTTGTGTAGTTTCGTATAAACGCAAGATATCTACACTCATATCGCGGTGACGCAAGCAACGTGGAATCACATCGCGTGCTACCTTTGGTTGAATCAACAGTACAGAATCCCCTGCATTGAGTTCTTCTTCAAGAGCCTCTACAGCAGATTCAGCCTTGTAGTCTACAGGAATAATATCTGGTACAATGCCATATTTACGAAGCTCACGAGCCGTAGCACAGCCGATAGCCGCCACTTTAGAATTACCTAAAGCACGTGTATCTTTGCCTTCTTTATATAGAGCATCAAAGAAGTAGCGAACCCCTTCACCAGATGTAAATACGATACATTGGTATTCTTTTGTATTGTTGATGATGCGTTTATCTTCCTCAAACAATTCCAATGGAGATGTTTTAATTGCTGCTGCTTCCACTACATTAGCACCTTGAGCCGCTAATTTTTCGCGGAATGCACTTGCTTGGGAGCGAGCGCGTGTGACTACGACAGTTTTACCGAATAAAGGTTTATTATCAAACCATTGTAATTTTTCACGAAGGTTGACTACATCGCCTACTACGATGATAGCTGGCGCTTTTAATTGCGCCTTCTCTACATCTTCCACAACATGTTCAAGGGTAGAAACCAATACCTCTTGTACTGGTTTTGTGCCCCATCGAACAAGCGCAACGGGTGTAGATGGCGCACGACCATGAGTCATCAATTTTTCCGCAATGACAGGCAAGTTACCAACACCCATTACAAAGCAAAGTGTATCTACCGCCGTAGCAAGGCCTTCCCAATGGATACCGGATACCGCTTTTGTAGGATCTTCATGACCTGTTACCACCGCAAAGGATGTAGCCATAGCGCGTTGTGTTACAGGGATACCCGCATAAGCAGGCGCTGCAATTGGAGATGTTACACCTGGCACGAACTCAAATGGCACACCGGCTTCGCCAAGAGCCATCGCTTCTTCACCACCACGACCAAATACGAGTGGATCACCGCCTTTTAATCGTGCTACGATTTTGCCTTCTTTACCTTTTTGGACTAATAGCTCATTGATTTCCCATTGATGCATTGTGTGATCTTTACACTGCTTACCAGCGTAAATTAATTCCGCATCTGGGCGTGCCCACTCTAACAGATGGGCATCCGCTAAATAGTCATATACAATTACATCTGCTTTTTCGATGCATTCACGACCTTTTACAGTGATGAGTTTAACATCGCCAGGGCCTGCACCGATTAGATATACCATACCTGTCATTTTATGATTCCTTCCTCTATGAGAGCATCCACAATATGTTTGCCCCCTTCTTCGTATAAGGCTTTTGCAAGGTTTTTACCAAGAATCTCTCCTTTTTTAGCAGGACCAGAGATTTCCCCTTCGTACACAGTTTTTCCATCGAGGGATGCAATCATAGCCTTTAAAGTCAATTGACCTTTATTGATGGTACCATGTACGCCCATTGGCACTTGGCAACCACCATTTAATTGACGTAAGAAACTGCGCTCCCCTTCAACGGCATAGCGCGTTGCTTCGTCGTTGATAGGATCCAACATGTCAAGCATTTCCGTATCGTCGGCACGACACTCGATAGCGAGTGCCCCTTGTCCAACGGCAGGAATCATTTCGTCGGCCTTGAAGACTTGTGTAATTTGGTCTTCTAAACCCAATCGCTTAAGGCCTGCTTGAGCCAAGATAACACCGTCTAGCTTTTCCATTTCAATTTTGCTCAAACGAGTCTGCACATTACCGCGAATAACCTCTACCTTTAGGTCAGGTCGGACATGTAATAGCTGTGCTTGCCGGCGTAAACTACTAGTGCCAACGCGAGCGCCTTGTGGCAATTTGTCTAGTGTTTTATACACGGGACTCACTAGTGCATCATACGGCACTTCACGAGCGGAGATGGCACCAAGAGTAAGGCCTTCTGGCAACTCTGTAGGCATATCCTTTAAGCTATGTACGGCGATGTCGATGTCGCCTGCATGCATAGCCTCTTCTAATTCAGCAGTAAATAAACCTTTACCACCAACTTGAGCCAGTGGTTTCTCTAGGATACGGTCACCTTTTGTATTAAAGTGAACCAGCTCTACCGTAATATTTGGGTACAGACGTTGTAATTCTGCACTAATATGTTCAGCCTGCCACAGGGCAAGGGCACTTTTTCGCGTGCCGATTCGAATATGATCTCTCATGGCATTAGCCTTCTTTCTCAAGATTAAACATATCTTTGAATAAATCCCAGTACAAGCCTTCTTCCTCTGTACCAGCGATTTCGTTGAAGTGAATCATCGGTTCACGCAACATTTTGCGAATGATCATGCGACTCATCGAGTCCATAACACGGCGCTCTTTATCGGAAATATCTGGTAATTTAGCTAATGCGCGATGTAATTCACGACGGCGAATACGCTCCGCTTTTTCTGTAAGCAATGCCATCATCGGACGCACTGTTAAATAGCTTAATTTATCCAATAGCTCTTCAATAGCATCGTGAATAATAGGTTCTGCCCGACGAGCTTCCTCTTCGCGCTGCGCCTTATTTTCTTCTACTACACTTTCAAGAGAGTCAATATTAAATAGGTAAATACCGTCCAAATCTGCCACTGCAGGATCGATATCACGAGGTACCGCTATATCGATCATAACGATTGGTTCACCCTTGCGAAGAGTCGTAATTTTCTTCGCTTCTTTTTCAGTAATAATATAATGCGGTGCCCCTGTAGATGTGATAAGAATATCCGCATCTTTAGCATACTCTACAAAGTTATCGAGCTTAACAGCTTTACCATTAAAGCGTTCCGCTAACATTTCAGCCTTAGCAAAGGTTCTATTAGATACGAAAATCGTTTTTACACCCTTCGCTTGTAAATGAGTAGCTGTCAATTCACTCATCGTACCAGCACCCAAAATAAGTACTGTAGCTTCGGATAATGGCTTATCTAAACTGTCCTCCGCAAGATTAACCGCCGTGTAACTAACAGATACAGGCGTATTAGCAATGCCCGTATTAGTACGTACCTTTTTACCAACGCTAATAGCTCGTTGGAATAAAATATTAAAAATTGTTCCCGTACAGCCTGCGCTATAAGCCTGAATATAAGCCCCTTTTAATTGGCTCAAGATTTGGCCTTCCCCTAACACAAGGGAATCAAGACTAGCAGACACGCGGAATAGATGTTCAATACAATCTCGTTCTTCGTAGAAAAAGAATGCATCTGCATCAATATGATCCGCTCCTTTTAAGTCTTTTAACACTGCCAACATGTAATCCTTCGGGAATTCTACACCTTCTAAAGCAGCGTAAATTTCCGTTCTATTACAAGTAGACAATATAACGCATTCTGATACACAGTCAAATTCATAGAGGCGGTTTAGTGCGGCAACTACCTCGTCTTTATCAAAC
>ERZ773026.1461-NODE-1461-length-11934-cov-3.061706_pt1 | contig 11934 bp, 12 predicted proteins | sample MGYA00580838_ERZ773026 | MGnify/ENA primary metagenome ERZ773026 (study PRJEB29015, sample SAMEA2738006) | human oral metagenome | biome: human oral; feature: human-associated habitat; material: dental | place: China | collected 2055 ... | reverse complement strand
CCCACACGGCTATTTTCACCAGCAGGAATATACAGTCCTATCTGTGCCATCAATTGAATGACACCGACCGTCTTCAAGAGAATGGTTTTCCCACCCGTATTCGGACCTGTAATAACAATCGCTTGATACTCTTCTCCAAGAATAATATCGTTTGCTACAGCCTTTTCACGGTCTAATAGTGGATGCCACGCTTGCCAGAGAGCAACGTAATTATTCGCATCGATAATCGGTTCTGTCGCCTTCAATTCATGGGCATATAAGGCTTTGGCGTTCACCACATCCAGACGTGCCAATACATAATGGTTTTGATGTAATGAATTCGTATATGGCATGAGTTTTTGAGACAATTCCCAAAGAATCCGTTCTACTTCACGCTTCTCTTGAATTTGATACTCACGAAGCTTGTTATTTAAATTCACGACTGCTTGCGGCTCCATAAAGAGTGTTTGACCCGTTGCACTTTGGTCATGGACCGTACCGCCAAAGACAGATTTATACTCTGCCTTTACAGGAAGTACATAACGGTCATTCCGAATCGTGATAATGGTGTCGCTTAAATACTGTGCATTCTTTCCTGTTAGGTATTGATCCATTTGACGACGAATCTCTTGTTCTGTCTTTTGAATCCCCACACGAACGCCATGTAAAGTTGGAGACGCGCTATCTAAGACATACCCATCTTCACGAATAGAGGCTTCTAGTTCATGCGTCACTTCTGGGATACTTTCGAGTTTTTCGACAAGACGCGGTACACGTTTCAATGCGATTTCCTCTTCTTCGACTTTTTCAAAGAAACGCTCCACCTCATGTGTTGTCGCGAGCACTCGTAAAATATCACTTAATTCGCGTCCATTAAGCCCTGCTTCTAGTTCCAGACGTTTTAGGGCAAAACTAATATCTTTCAACCTTGGAATTGGAATCCCTTGTTTCAATCGTAAGAGCTCCACTCCATCTGTTGTTTCTTCAATCTTATTTTGAATGGCCTTTGCTTCGACTTCGATTGGAAGTTCCTTAATCATTTGCTTTCCTTTTTCGGAAGTCGCATATTCGGCTAGTTGTGTTCTAATTTTTGAAAATTCTAAAACCTTTTCGATTTTCGAATTCATAACAGTCCTTCTTTCTTAAAAAACGTGGAACAAGTTTGTTCCACGCTTCGAGGTTTTATTTAGGTAGTAACCAACTTGAAACGATTTGCGTCACAATTGGTGTTTTTGTGATGATGAAGTTTGGCAATCCGCCTTCAACAATCTTTTGCGCTGGCGCCATTGGAATCATCGCTACTGCGTATAATACAAAGAATATGAATAAGTAATTCATCAAAAATCCAAGTGCTGCTCCGCCAATGGTATTGAATTGTTTCAATAACGGTAAGAATGTTAATTCACTAGCAACATATCCTAAGAAACGAACCACTAACCATCCAATAATCATAATGATTAAAAATGCTATCAAATTATAAAATGATTGGTCGAGTGACATCGCTTGTGCTTCTGTGAAAATTACTAAGTGATTTCCTGGAATGTATGATGGATATGGAATGTACACGGATAAGAACTTCGCCAATCCTTTATAGGTTGCCATCGCTACGAGGAATGTGATGAAGTATCCTGCGATATACACGAGTTCTAAAGTTAACCCTCGACGCATCCCGGTATACACACCGACCAATAAATAAAATAAAATAATTAATGTTACCATTGAAACCTACCTTCTCAACAAATCTTGTTGTAATTCAAATTGTTTTTCTAATTCTTGTTTTCTAGTCGCATCAATCGAAGGGCGTTTATGTTGAATGGTGCGCAATTCTTTTTCTAATTGCTCCACACGTTTCTTTAACGCGACCACTTCTTCTTGCTTTTCAAATTGATTCGAGATGGCATTGATGGCTGCAAGAAGCGCCACTTCTTCCGTCGACAATTTGTCAGATACTCGAGTGATTTGATCTAATTGTTCTTGTAAGACACGCACAATACTTTGCATTTCTTGTTGCGACTTACAACCAATAATCGTATAAGATTTCCCTGAAATCGTCGCTTTTACTCTTGTTTTTGGTTGATTCACAAAAGACCCTCTCACTTTCTCCATAATATCACCTTATTTTACCATTTTTTATTTAAAAATACACTAAAAATCCACTTTTTTAGAGAGTGGACGGATGAATTTTGTCGTGGTATGCTAAAAAGAAAAGGGGGAACGACATGAATTCATTAACATTAATTTTATCACCTGAGCAAATTGCAACACTAGGAGAAAACTATGCTTCCTACACGCAATCTCCTCCACCACACGCAACATTGCGTCTAAAGATCGACGGTTTATCGATTACGGCCTATAAATCAGGCAAGGTTCTCTTCCAAGGAAAAGGTATCGAAGACTTTATCCAACAAAACCAACTCGAACAATCGATGGACGCAACTACAAAGAAAGCTCTCGAAGAGTCTACTCTTCCAGAAGGTTTTGCGACTTGGAGCGTCATCGGAAGCGATGAAGTCGGTAACGGCGCTTACTTTGGACCACTGACTGTTGCGGCAACCTTTGTTTCAAAAGAAAATATCGCAACCTTAAAAGCGATGGGCGTTCGCGATTCTAAAGACATGACGGACGACCAAATTAAGGCTCTCGTTCCAAAAATCAAAGAAGCTGTGCCTTATAAGTTATTAACGCTTTGGCCAGAGAAATATAACGAAGTCCAACAAGTGAAAAATCTAAACGAGATGAAGGCGTTGCTTCATAACCAAGCTCTTCGTATCTTAACCGAGAAACTCGCTCCTGAAGTTCCAGAAGCGTACTTAATCGACCAATTCTGTAAACCAGACTTGTACTACCGTTATCTCAAAGGCCAAGACCTTGTCGATAAGAAAAAAACATACTTTATTACAAAAGGCGAAAGCCACCATATCGCAGTTGCGGCCGCTTCTATGATTGCTAGATGTGCCTTCCTCGATGGCCTTGATTCACTAAGCGCCGAATATGGATATGAACTTCCAAGCGGTGCAGGCGCCAACGTCGATAAAGCAGCAGCCAACATTTTAAAACACGGCGGCATGGAACTCCTTGGCAAAGTAGCCAAACTCCACTTCGCCAATACCGAAAAAGCTAAGAAACTCCTCTAACCTTTCCATCACCAAACGAGGTTAGATAGGTCTCCTATTCTCAGATTTCCAAAAACACTCCTACTGGATAGGAAGTAGTTTTTTTACGTGCTTACCCAGCAAATGATTACGGAGAATCTTGTGGATTTTATTGTAGCAGTAACGTGAAAAAGCATTAAAACGAATTAACGGGCGTAGGAATATATTCCGTACGCCCGTTTTGAGGCTTTAAAGGCGCAAGACCAAGGCTTGCGCTGGTGCAACGTTACAGCTACAATAAACAAATCCGCAAGGATTCGAAGTAATCATATATCTGAGCACAAATAAAAACCTAGCACATAACCAAAAACACCTTCCTATCCAGTAGGAAGGTGTTTTTGGTTAATCTTTCATAATGCGCTTGATAATCTGCGACACGCCTATCCAACCGAATGCGATAATCAAAAGAATGATCGCCCAGCCATGTCTAAACTCCGTAAATGGAATCTGCACATTCATCCCAAAGAATCCCGTCACAATATCCGGAATCGTCATTAAAATCGAGATGACCGTTAAGAATTTCATCGTGTCGTTCAAGTTATTATTCAATACATTGTTATACGTGCTTGCGATTTGATGCAAGATTTGAAGATGTAACTCCGTCATCGCTACTAATTGATTCGCTTCGATGATGTTATCTTCCAACTGCTCTCTTTCAGAATCGTCGAGCGCCTTGAAGGCTTGCTGCGTCTTCAATTGCTCGAGTACAACCGCATTTTGCTTCGTTGCTGAAACTAAATACATTCCCTCAATCTCCATGTCGGACAAACGGAATAAATTATCCTTTGTCGTTTTCTTTCGAAGCAATTTACTAATATTTTGTTGTTCTTTATTTAATGTCTCAATAATTGGAAAATAGTTTTCCGAAATTGTAAATAAACTATGCAATAAGAAATTAAAAACGCTCCAATGCATATTTTCTTCCAACTCTTCAAGAATTTGATCAATAATATATTCATTTTGCGCATTGGAAATCGTAACGATTTGATTTTGCCGTACGATAAACGTCAATGGAATCGTATCGTAATGATTCTCTTCACGCGTTAAATTGAGGACATTATAAATGACCACCAATGTCTTCGTTCGGCGATTATACTCCATATGCGCGCGTTCGTTTTTATCAAGCGCGTATTCAATCATTTCGTCATCGATGTCATACGTATCGTAAATGGATGAATATTCACTGATTAAATCTGAATTAATGTTAATCCAAGTATTGTTTTCGCCAAAATGCATGACTGTCATTTAAATCCCTCCTTCAACTAGAATGCTGTCTTAGTATACCATAAATACAAAGAAACCACCTATTCCTAGCAACAAAAAACACGTAAACCTTCAATGAAAAGATTTACGTGTTTAAAAGTTCTATTGTTCAACAGTTGTCGCTTCTTCAGTAGTAGCGACTTCGGTTGTTGCCGTTGTTTCCTCTGCTGTCTCTACAGAAGCGGTCGTACTTTCTGTCGTTTCAGTCGTTTCGCTTTGTGTCGTTGTAGTCTCTTCGGCTGGTTTTTCCTCTGAAGGTTTCACCTCTAGGATAGAGCTCTTTGGAGTACTATTATCTTTATCCGATTCATCTAGCGCCATTTCAGCGAAGTCTTTTGCCTCTTGGAAAATACTTTGTTCTTCTTCAGAAGCCGGCGTTAAAATCTCTTTCAGATTCTTTCCGATTGTCGCATCGACTTTTCCATCGAATTTCGCGTGAGATTCTTTAATCGCCAATTTCGCACGATAAGACTCGATGATGAGTGATTCAACAGGTGTTGAAGCAAAGTTCAATCGTGAACCCATATAACGCTTAATTAAGCTTGCCACTTCTTCACGAAGCGATGCAGGTAATTCTTGGTCTAAAACGTGTTGTGTTAAGAAGTATAAGTAACTCATTCCTTCAATACTAATACGGTCGTTTGCATCACGTAATGCTTGTACTAATGCACGAATCGCGTTTACTTGCTCGTCTTTATTGGATTCACGTGCTTTTGAAGCTAAATCTTTCAACTCGTCAGCCGTCACGCCATAGTCTTGTAAGTTCAACTCACCAACCATACGAACCGTTTCTTCGTGGGTCGCGTTCATCTTTTGTTCTTCAGGACTTACTTCTTCAGTAGCTACAGTCTCGTGATTAATCGTTTGCGCCTCGAAGCGTTCTAATCCTTTGACGAATCCTTCCGTTGAGTTCCCTTTTAATTGCACTAACCCTTTATATTCGTTCAAGGCTACTAAAATACGGTTCAATGCCACAGGATCATCTTTATATTTTTCACTAGCACGCGCTTTGACGTCATCAATTTTGGCAAAAACAGCATCCACATTCACATCTCCTGCCACAAATGGAGGAACGATGACTGGAAGTTTATTTTTCTCATAGGCTTCGATACCGTCTTTGTTGACGATATTCATGGAGTGACTATGGTCGCCGTGCGGAATATCGAAGCGTCCATTCACAATACGAATCGCCGTACGAGAAATCCCCATACGTCTTGCGATTAAATCAATCTCTTGGGAAAGTCGCACTTCTGCAGGAATCGATGGGTCAGAGTTTGGCACTTCAAATCGTTTCAATGGAATAACCCAAGGATGGATATGGTTTTTATCTTGTCCTTGTTCCATGTTTTGGAACGCGAAAACTTTACCGACATACTCACCTTTGTCGTTTGTTACAGATTCAAACTTAATCGTATCTCGTTCCACGCCGTAAGCATAGACGATGTAGTCTAAATATTTTTGAATCTCTGGCGATTGCAATGTCCACTCCTCAGCTTGCGGTGTCGCAATATCTGTTGCAGGAGGCGTTACAGGTTGTGTGTTTGCGGTACTTGGTCTTGTTGGTGAAACAGACCCAATTGTACTAGCCACTCCTGTTTGGCTTCCACCAGTGGACGGTCTTGAAGTTGGTTCATCGTCAAATGTATAAGAAGCACTACCATCTCCGCAGTCTAACACATCGTGGAAATGGTCTCCATGTGGGATGCGTAATAATTTACACGTTCTCTTCTTGCCATTTTCATCTTCTCTTGTTACTGTTTGCGCGTTTGCTAATTGTGAACGGTAAATAAAATGAAAGTGATCTCCATGACGAACAACGAAGCCTAATTCATTTTCACTCACGATATCGTTTGGATTAAAAACGTAATTGTCTTCTACTGTACTCGTTGTTGCCCCTGGTTTTTTCTGTTCATAAATGGCATCTGCTGGCGGCGCACCATATACAAAGTGATAATGGTCTCCGTGTTTTTTCAAATATCCATTCTCGAAGACTTCTCCGACAATCGTCTTTGGTTTATTGTCTTTAATTTCTTTTGCTGCCTGTTCGTATTTCGCCATACGCTCAGCATCAATTGTTGTTTCCTCAGTTGTTGTCTCCGTTGTTTGGGCTTGTTGCTGGGATAATACGGCACCTGATGCAAATAGCAAGCCTAGCGCAACTGCCCCTCCTAAAATAACCTTTTCTTTCTTGTTCATAATCCTCTCACTTTCTAAATCGTAAGTTTTACGTTTTAGAGTATACTCTTTGATAGAGCCCTTGTCAACAAAATTCTTCAATTTTTTTCAAACCCAAAAAAAAGCCTTCCCAAACACTGTTGGAAAGGCATCCTATTAAGCATCTACTAATGAACTTAAAAGATAAGCATCGACTAACTGTTGCGTTGCTTCAACCGAATCAAGATGCGTTCTTTCATAAGAGTGGCTTGATTCAATTCCTGCACCGAGTAAGGCGTGTTTCACTTCTGCTCCAGCACGCATCGCTGCTGAGGCATCACTACCATAATAAGGATAAATATCTAATTTAAATGGAATATTCTTTTCCTTACATAGAGAAACAAGATGTTGACGGAAATCAAAGTTATAAGGCCCAGAACCATCTTTCACACAGACAGAAACGGTGTATTCGTCTGTTTGTTGGTCATCCCCCATCGCACCCATATCCACGGCCAAGAATTCGACCGCTTTTACTGGAATGCTACTGTTGGCTCCCGCTCCAGTTTCTTCAATACAACTGAACATGAAATGCGTTGTCACTGGTAATGTGATTCCTTCTGATTTGTATTTCTTTAATAAGGTTAATAAAATTGCTGCACTCACTTTATCATCTAAGAAACGGCTCTTAATAAATCCTGTTGGTGTGATGATAAATCGTGGATCAAACGATACAAAGTCCCCGACTTCAATTCCTAATGCACGCGTTTCGGCTTCGTTTGTCACTTTTGCATCTAAACGAACTTCCATATTATCTTGGCTACGTTCAACCGTTCCTGCTTCACGGTATACATGCACGCTCGTTTGATGCAACAGAATCGTTCCTGAAACGGTTGTTCCATTGCTAGCAACGTGAACCGTACAGTTTTCTCCTTCAATCATATTCCAAGCAAATCCACCAATACGGTCGAGTTTTAAGCGTCCATCTGGTTTTACCGCACGAACAATTGCACCAAGTGTATCGATATGTGCCGTTACCACACGTTGTCTCTCATCCATTGCTCCAGGTACTGTTACAACCACTAATCCTTTTGCTGTACGTTTTGGCTCATATCCCATATCTGTTAAGACATCGATTAAATAGTCTTGCACATCTTTGGTATAGCCAGTTGGTGACGGAATTGCCACAAGTTCTTTCAAGAAGTTTACAGTTTGATTCATACTTTTTCCTCCATTTCACTGTAAGATTAGTATAGCACATTGCTGTTAAAATCAAACTGTTAGCAATTGTCAACCTTCATTGGCACCCATTTTTGTAAAAAGTCTTGCATATTAGAATTATTAGATTTATAATATATGTATATTACAACTTGAAAGGATGTATTTCATGAAAAAAACAATGAAATTATTCGCTGTGTTATTTACAGCATTATTCGTACTATTAGGATGTGCGAAAGAAGAATCTGCAACATTCGAACTTAAGGAAGGTCCAGTTACTACAACATTAACTTATTACTATAAAGGAGACGTCGTAACGAAGCAAACTGCTGAAACTAAATACGTTATTTCTGATTTACCAATCTCTGAAGACGAAGCAATGGAACAGCTTAAAGAAGAGAATGAGGAAGCCACTGCTATCAAAGGGATTACTGCTTCTTTAGAATCAAAAGACGGAGTAATTACTCAAACTGTAACGATTGACTATTCAGTCGCTAAAGTGGAAGATTTGAAAAAAGCTTTCCCAGACTCTTTCTCAGGAGACGGTAATGTAGTAAGTTTCAAAGCTTCTAAAGAATTGGTTGAAAAAGCAGGATTTAAAGAAAAGAAATAATTAAATAAAGAAGACCGATAAAGAGCTCTCTCTTTCCGGTTTTACGATACATAACTAACAGTTATGAGTATATTACAAACTGAAAGGATAAATTGCATGAAAAAAGCAATGAAATTATTCGCTGTGTTATTTACAGCATTATTCGTACTATTAGGATGTGCGAAAGAAGAAACTGCTACATTCGAACTAAAGCGAGAAGGTCTTGTTTCTACTTTAGTTTATTACTATAAAGGAGACGTTGTTACTAAACAAACAGCAAAATCTGAAATTGATTTAAAGAAACTTCCAATTTCAGAAGAAGAAGCACTTAAAAAATTCCAAGAAAACACTGATTCGTATAACTCAGTTAAAGGTGTAACTGCTACTCTAGAAGTTAAAGATGGCATTGCTACTCAATTTGTGACTGTAGACTACACTGTTGCTAAACTTTCTGATTTAAAGAAAGCCATCCCAAGTGATTTTTCTGGTCCAGGTGATAAAGTAAGCTTCAAAGCTTCTAAAGAAGGACTGATTAAAATTGGCTATACTGAAAAGAAATAATTAAATAAGTAAGACCGGTAAAGAGATCTCTCTTTCCGGTTTTACGATACATAACAAAAAGTGAGGTATAAATCATGAACAAAACAACAAAAGCATTCGCACTTCTATTTACAGCTGGTCTAGTATTAGCAGGTTGTGGCCAAAAGCAAGACTCAACTGCTACTACTCAAGCTCAAACAACTGTTGCTCCAACAACAGCTGCACCAACAACAGCTGCTCCAACAACTGTTGCTAAAGCAAAATCAGACATGCCAGCAGATGCTAAAAAAACAGTTTTTGAAGCTAGTGCTAAGGGTGGTACAGAAACAATGACAGTGTATTATAAAGATGATGTCATATTAAAACAAGAAACAGTAGAAGTTTATACTCTTTCACAACTAGAGGTGGAAAACGCTCTTGAAAAACTTCAAAATAATGCTACCAGAACAAAAGAAGCACTTAAAGATTTTATCGGAAAAGGGTTTGAATATAATACTGAACACAAAGGTGATATTTTCACAATTACATATTCATTCGATTACACTAAAATCGATTTGGATAAATTAAAAGAAAAGATTCCTGGATTAAATCTACGTGATGATAAAACTCTAAGCTACTCTGAATTTAAAGAGGCACTCCTTAAGGGTGGCTATAAAGAAAAACAATAGTAAAATTCTAAATTAAATAGGGAGAAGAGGGTCCTCTTCTCCCCTTTTTCAAATATGAAGGAGAATATGTATGAAGAAAGCAGTTAAAGTAACAGCACTACTCTTTACCAGCGCATTCCTATTAGGTGCGTGTGGACAAAGTAAGAAAGAAGAAACAACGGTTGCGACAACGACAGCTACTCCAACAACTGCTACTCCAACAACCGTTTATACCTTAGAGGATGCTAAAAAAGCAGTTTTTGAAATTAGTGATCGAGTTGGTACAATAACAATGACATTTTATTATAAAGATGATGTCTTATTAAAACAAGAATCTGTAGAGCGTTTTACACTGTCAAAAATTGATGCAGATAATCCTCTTGAATTGCTTAAAAATTCTTCTGCGGAAGACGAACAAAAATACAAAGATCTTATCGGTAAAGGTTTTGAGTATAAATCAGAACACAATGATGATATTTTCACTGTTACTTATTCATTCGATTACACTAAAATCGATATGAAAAAACTCAAAGAAATTGAGCCAAATTTACGACTAACTGATGACAATACGGTTAGTTACTCTGACTTTAGAGATAAACTTCTCAAGGCTGGTTATGTAGAAAAATAATCATATGGTTTCAAAATTAGGAGATTATTATGAACAAACTGACAAAAGTAACAACGCTCCTCTTTACGAGTGCATTCCTCTTAGGTGCGTGTGGACAAGAGAAAAAAGAAGAAACAACAATTGCTACAACGACTCAAGCAACAACTACACCGGCAACCACGCAAGCGACAACGACTACACAAGCAACAACGACTGCACCCGTACAAACGACCAAAGCTACACAATCAGATGCGACTGAAGAACAAGCTGTATTCGAGAATAAGATTGGAAATACAAAATCAAGAGTCACCATTACTTTTAAAGGTAAAGTTATTCAAAAACTGACGACTGATTCTATTGTAGACTTTGATACCTCTAATTTACCTGAAGCTTCAAAAGAAGCGATAAAACAAGTAATGCAAACACAAAAGGATACACTTGACAAAGCATACAATGAAGTCAAAGAACAAATTCAAGGTATGAATGGGCTTAAAATTGACATTCGAATGGAAGGAAATACTTACATTCAAACGTATGAAGTGGACTATACAATAGCAGATTTTGCAAAAATGAAAGAAATAAGTCCAGAAATGGGCACAATGAATGAAATAACCAATTACGATCTTATGAAAGAGCAACTGCTTAACGCTGGATATAAACAAATCAAATAATCAAAAACCGAATGAAAAGCGATTATATAAAAAGGAGTTCTTATGAAAAAATCAATCAAAGCGTTCGCAATGCTTATGACTACTCTCTTCTTCCTTTTCGGTTGCGGAGGGACCAAGTCTTCTAGCTATCTTCTAAAAAATGAGATGGCACAAACAACCACAACAGTAGAACATAAAGGCGACACCGTAACAAAAATTACCATTTTAAACGAATGGGATCTTAAAGCAATGGGGCCAGATTTCCCAAAACAAAGTGCTCAAGCCTTGGCACAAGCCGCTCTTAGCATATATACAAATATACCTGGTGTGACTTCTAGCATGTCTTCAACAGACGAAAAAATTATTTTCGACATTACGATAGACTTGGAAAAGGTGGATTTAGCAAAACTGAAAGAAGGATTTCCTAACGATTTCTCTATCAAAGACAATAAGCTCAGTTTCAAAGACTTCGAAAACATTTTATTCGAGGCTGGATATACTGCCAAATAACCATTAGAAAGGTATAAACACACAATGAAAACTTTAAAAACATCACTCGTATTACTATCAACTGTCTTCACCCTTGCAGCTTGCGGACAAAATAATTCAACAGGCAGCGTAGCGGAGACTACACAAGCAGCACAAACAACCACGACTGCTCCAACAACACAAGCCAATAAGAAGCAATCAGATCATCAATCATCTGATAACAAACAAAGTAACGCAAACTCTAACGAACAAAATAACAGCACCCTTCCAAAAGATGGTGAAGCTACATACAAAATTAATAACCCAGGTGGTTCAACAACACTCCAATACTTCTTCAAGGATGACATCGTCTATAAGCAAATCGGGATTTACACTTATGACCCTAAAGGATTAGGTAAGTCTGACGAAGAGGTTGTTCAATTTCTGAACAAAAACCAAGCTCTCTATGAGGGCGTGACTGGAATACAGTATACCGTTGAGAAGAAAGATGGAAAATACATTCAAACAATGACATTTGATTACCAAACGATTGACTGGAGAGAGTTATATAAACGCGCTCCAGATCGATATCCCGCAAAAGCGCCGAAACCATTGAAATTTAGTGACGCTGCAGCTAATTTAGTTAAAAACGGCTTCGTAAAACAAT
>ERZ773026.1456-NODE-1456-length-11970-cov-3.948552_pt1 | contig 11970 bp, 11 predicted proteins | sample MGYA00580838_ERZ773026 | MGnify/ENA primary metagenome ERZ773026 (study PRJEB29015, sample SAMEA2738006) | human oral metagenome | biome: human oral; feature: human-associated habitat; material: dental | place: China | collected 2055 ... | reverse complement strand
ACCGCCCTTAAATCAAAAAGAATCTGCTGACGTGTGCGTTGTCGGTGCAGGCTTTTTCGGTTTATCCACGGCATTAGAACTTGCCGAACAGGGCAAAAACGTGATCGTACTGGAAGGCGCACGGGTAGGCTTTGGCGCATCAGGGCGTAGTGGCGGTCAAGCCATTAACGGTTTTGAAGACGGCATCGATGAATATATCGAACAAGTAGGCTTGGAAACAGCCCGTAAGTTATGGCAAATGTCCTTAGAAGCCATTGATATTATTGATGAACGCATTGCGAAATACGATATTCAGTGCGATTGGAAGAAAGGCTATGCCACGTTGGCGCTCAACGAGCGTCGCATGGAAGATTTAATCGCGGTTGAAAAAGCCAGCCACGAGATTTTTGGCTATCAAAATATGCAGCTTTGGGACAAAGCCAAACTGGAACAACATCTCGGCAGTAAAATTTATTGTGGTGCGTTGTATGACAGCAATTCTGGTCATTTGCATCCGCTTAATTATTGCTTAGGTTTGGCAAAAGCTTGTTTGGATTTGGGCGTGCGTATTTATGAACAATCGCCTGTGGTGGATTTACGTGAAAAAGCAACAGACATTGAAGTCATAACAGATAAAAGCCTCGTTGTTGCCAAAGATGTGGTGTTGGCGACCAACGCCTATATTGCTTCAATGCCGAAAAGCATTCATCATGGCATTGCACGCAAAATTCTACCGGTAGAAAGTTTTATAATTGCCACCGAACCGCTGGATCAAGCTACTGCTGATTTGGTGATTAACAATGGGATGTCCGTATGCGATAGCAATTATCTACTGGATTATTACCGTTTAAGCGCCGACAATCGTTTGCTGTTTGGTAGCGATTCTAGCTCAAAGAAAAATATGATTGAGGTGATGCGCTACAATATGTTGCGCGTTTTCCCACAGTTGGAAAACGTTAAAATTGATTATGGCTGGGGCGGACCTATCGATATGACGATCAACTCCAACCCGCACTTTGGACGGATTTCACCGCATATTTATTTCGCTCAAGGCTATTCCGGGCATGGTGTAGCACTCACTGGTTTGGCAGGTCGCGTAGTCGCAGAGGCGATTTTAGGCAACGATGAACGCTTAGCCATCTTTAGTAAATTAAAAGTACCTTCAGTATTTGGTGGCAAATTAGTGAAGAACCTGGCATTAAAAATTGGTGTTAACTATTACCGTTTTTTAGATAAATATCGTTGATTAAGAAATCATCAAGTTTTATTTCTTTTAGTTATAAACTAGAGAAAACAATTATTTTGTTTCCTAAAAATTTACTGCAATAATCCACCGCACTTTTAACTTTGTTAAACAAAGGAAACTTTATGAAAAAATCTCTTTTGGCAAAAACTTTATTGTTATCCGGCTTAGTTTTAGGTATTACCACTCAAGCCATGGCAGGCGAAATTTCTGACCGTGTAGAAAAAACCAAAACCTTATTAGTGGGTACTGAAGGCACTTATGCACCGTTCACCTTCCACGATGACAGCGGCAAATTAACCGGTTTTGACGTGGAAGTGATCGAAGCCGTAGCACAACGTTTAGGCTTAACAATTCAATTTAACGAAACCCAGTGGGATTCCATGTACGCGGGTTTAAACGCTAAACGTTTCGACTTAATCGCTAACCAAACCAACCCAAGCCCGGAACGTTTGAAAAAATACCTTTACACCGCGCCATATAACTATTCCACTGCCGTTATCGTGACAAAAGAAGGCGACGACAGCATTAAAACCTTTGAAGATTTAAAAGGCAAAAAAGCGGCACAATCCTTAACCAGTAACTACGGCAAAATCGCCAAAGCCAATGGTGCAGAATTAATCGTGGTGGACGGTTTGGCACAAGCCTTAAAATTAATTACGCAAGATCGCGCTGAAACGACAGTAAACGACCAACTTGCCGTATTGGATTACTTCAAAAAACAACCAAATTCCGGTTTGAAAATTGCCGTAAAACGTGACGAAAAAGTGCCTTCGGGCTTCGCGGTATTAAAAGGTGAAGAACCTTTGGTAGAAAAAATTAACCAAGCGTTGGAAGAATTAAGAAAAGACGGTACCTTAAAACAAATTTCAATCAAATGGTTCGGCGATGACATTACTCAATAATTTCCTTGCCTCCCTCCCTTTTATGAATGCAGAAAGAGCTGATGAAATCATCAGCTCTTTTTGGCCTATGATGGAAGCCGCAATTGATAAAACTATTCCGCTGGCGGTGATTTCTTTCTTTGCCGGGGTGTTTATCGCGTTAATAGTAGCCTTGATTCGCATTGTGGAAAAGCCGAATATCGGTATTCGCTTATTGCAAATTCTTTGCCGCATTTATGTTTCCACCATTCGTGGCACGCCGATGTTGGTACAGATTTTCATTATTTTCTACGGGTTACCGGAAGTGGGCATTAAACTCAATCCCTTCCCAACGGCGATTATCGCCTTTTCCATTAACATCGGCGCTTATGCTTCGGAAACCATTCGTGCGGCGATTTTATCCATTCCGAAAGGACAGTGGGAAGCCTCCTATTCGATTGGTATGAATTATTATCAAACCTTCACCCGCACCATCATGCCACAGGCCTTGCGTGTATCCGTGCCACCGTTGGCAAATACCTTTATCAGCAACGTAAAAGACACCTCTTTGGCATCGTTGGTATTGGTGACGGAAATGTTTCGCGTAGCGCAAAACATCACAGCGGAAAACTATGAATTTATTATGATTTATAGTGAAGCAGCACTAATTTATTGGTGTATTTGTTTGGTTTTATCCTTCGCCCAAGACCGTTTGGAAAAACGGCTTTCCCGTCACTTATAAACAGGAGGTAGCATGTTAGAAGTGCGTAATCTTCACAAAACCTTCAATGGCAATCCTGTGTTGAAGGGCGTGGATTTCAATATTCAAAAAGGCGAAGTGGTCGCCATTCTCGGCCCCTCCGGCTCGGGCAAAACCACCTTTTTGCGTTGCTTAAACTTATTGGAGCGACCAGAGCTTGGTACGTTACGTTTTTGTGATGGCAGCTTAGCATTGGATTTTTCTCACAAAATCAGCAAAGCCGACGAATTAGCATTGCGTCGCCGCTCTTCTATGGTGTTTCAGCAATACAATTTGTTCCCCCATCGCACCGCACTTGAAAATGTAATGGAAGGCATGGTTGTAGTGCAAAAGAAAAGCAAGGCGGAGGCGGAACAACGCGCCGCGGCATTACTGACCAAAGTGGGATTGAAAGACAAAATGCACTTGTATCCGTCGCAACTCTCCGGCGGCCAACAACAACGTGTAGGAATTGCCCGAGCTTTGGCAGTACAACCGGACATTATTCTACTGGATGAACCCACCTCAGCATTAGATCCGGAATTGGTAGGTGAAGTGCTACAAACCCTAAAACTGCTGGCACAAGAAGGCTGGACAATGATTATCGTGACCCATGAAATGCAATTCGCCTGCGATGTGGCCGATCGCGTGATTTTGATGGCGGACGGCAACGTAGTCGAACAAAACAGCGCCCGTGAATTTTTTGAAAATCCACAACATGAACGCACTAAACAATTCTTGTTACAGGCCAAAATACCGGTGTGTGTGGAGTATCAGATTTAATCCATTTCACCTCTGTAGTAAACAGGTAAAGTCTGGCGTTTCGGATGTGTGAGCAATAAAAAATAAAGGTAATGCCCCGAAAAAAGTGCGGTCAATTTTTTGGATATTTTTACCTAAATAAAACGGTTAAAAATCTTACCGCACTTTGCATAGCATTCTTTCTTCTGTTATTTCTAAATTCCAACCAAACAAAAAGGCGTATCGAATGATACGCCTTTCTAGTCAGGTTTCTTATCAATTATTTGATAATTTTAGCTACCACACCGGCGCCTACTGTACGGCCACCTTCACGGATAGCGAAACGTAAACCTTGGTCCATCGCGATTGGGTGGATTAAGCTTACTGTCATTTTGATGTTATCACCAGGCATTACCATTTCCACGCCTTCTGGTAATTCAATTGTACCAGTTACGTCAGTTGTACGGAAATAGAATTGTGGACGGTAACCTTTGAAGAATGGAGTGTGACGACCACCTTCATCTTTTGATAATACGTAAACTTCTGATTCGAAGTCTGTGTGTGGAGTGATTGAACCTGGTTTCGCTAATACTTGACCACGTTCGATTTCTTCACGTTTGGTACCACGTAATAATGCACCGATGTTTTCACCTGCACGACCTTCGTCAAGTAATTTACGGAACATTTCAACACCGGTTACGGTAGTTTTCGCAGTCGGTTTGATACCTACGATTTCAACTTCATCACCGGTACGGATGATACCACGCTCAACACGACCTGTTACTACTGTACCACGACCGGAGATAGAGAACACGTCTTCGATTGGAAGAAGGAACGGTTGGTCGATAGCACGCTCAGGCTCAGGAATGTAAGAATCTAAGTGGCTTGCTAATTCAAGGATTTTTTCTTCCCATTCTGCTACGCCGTTTAATGCTTGTAATGCAGAACCACGTACGATTGGTGTATCGTCACCCGGGAAGTCATATTGAGAAAGAAGTTCACGAACTTCCATTTCAACTAATTCTAATAACTCTTCGTCATCTACCATGTCGCATTTGTTTAAGAACACGATGATGTAAGGAACACCTACTTGGCGACCTAATAAGATGTGCTCACGAGTTTGTGGCATAGGACCATCAGTTGCTGCTACTACTAAGATAGCACCATCCATTTGCGCCGCACCGGTAATCATGTTTTTAACATAGTCGGCGTGCCCCGGACAGTCAACGTGTGCGTAGTGACGTGTTGGAGTATCGTATTCAACGTGGGATGTGTTGATGGTGATACCACGCGCTTTTTCTTCAGGCGCGTTATCGATTTGGTCGAATGCACGAGCTGAACCACCGTAGTGTTTTGCTAATACGGTTGTGATAGCTGCTGTTAAAGTGGTTTTACCATGGTCAACGTGGCCGATTGTACCCACGTTAACGTGCGGTTTTGTACGTTCAAATTTTTCTTTAGACACGATTAAGTTTCCTCAATGTATAAGTCCACAAGCCGGAATGGCTTGTGGATTTAGTTAAACAAAATTATTTTTTACGAGCTTCAATAACTGCTTCAGCCACGTTTTTCGGTGCTTCAGCATATTTCAATGGTTCCATTGAGTAGGAAGCACGACCTTGAGTTTGGGAACGTAAGTCAGTTGCATAGCCAAACATTTCAGAAAGCGGAACTTCTGCATCGATTTTAACAACGAATTCGTTTGCTTCTTGACCGTTCACCATCGCACGACGACGGCTTAAGTCACCAATTACGTCACCTACATACTCAGGTGGGGTTTCTACTTCAACTTTCATGATTGGCTCAAGTAAAACTGGGTTTGCTTTTGCGAATGCGGCTTTAAATGCTAAAGATGCTGCAAGTTTAAACGCCAATTCAGAGGAGTCCACATCATGGTATGAACCGAAGTGTAAACGAACACCGATATCAACTACCGGGTAACCCGCTAACGGACCGGATTTAAGTTGCTCTTGAATACCTTTGTCAACTGCTGGGATGTATTCACCAGGGATTACACCACCTTTGATTTCGTTAACAAATTCATAGCCCGGGCCTTCCGGCTCTAATGGGTACAAGTCGATAACAACATGACCGTATTGACCACGACCACCAGATTGTTTTGCGTGTTTACCTTCCACATCGTTAACACGAGTACGGATAGTTTCACGGTAAGATACTTGTGGTTTACCGATATTAGCTTCCACTTTGAACTCACGTTTCATACGGTCAACGATGATGTCTAAGTGTAACTCACCCATACCAGAAATAATGGTTTCACCAGATTCTTCATCAGTGTGAACACGGAATGAAGGGTCTTCTTGTGCAAGACGACCTAATGCAAGACCCATTTTTTCTTGGTCTGCTTTCGTTTTTGGTTCTACTGCAACAGAGATTACCGGCTCTGGGAATTCCATACGCTCAAGGATAATTGGTGCTTCAATAGCACATAATGTATCACCTGTTGTCACATCTTTTAAGCCGATAGCAGCAGCGATATCGCCCGCACGAACTTCTTTGATTTCTTCACGTTTATTTGCGTGCATTTGAACGATACGACCGAAACGCTCACGTTTTTGACGTACGGAGTTCAACACGGTATCACCAGAATTAATTACACCGGAATATACACGGAAGAAGGTTAAGTTACCTACGAATGGGTCAGTTGCAATTTTGAATGCTAATGAAGAGAATGGTTCTTCATCACTTGCATGACGTTCACCTTCTGTTTCATCTAGATTGATACCCTTGATCGCAGGAATATCTGTTGGTGCCGGTAAGTATTCAACAACCGCATCAAGCATTGCTTGTACGCCTTTGTTTTTAAATGCAGAACCACAAGTTACCAAGATAATTTCATTCGCTAATACGCGTTGACGAAGACCTGACTTGATTTCTTCTTCAGTTAATTCTTCACCACCAAGGTATTTTTCCATTAGCTCTTCAGACGCTTCTGCAGCTGATTCAACAAGGTTTTGACGCCATTCTTCACAAGCGGCTTGCATATCTGCAGGAATGTCTTCATAAGTGAAGGTCATACCTTGGTCAGCTTCATTCCAGTTAATTGCTTTCATTTTGATCAAATCAACAACACCGGTAAAGTTTTCTTCGGAACCGATTGGTAGTTGAAGTGGAACTGCATTGGCACCTAAACGGGTTTTTAATTGATCAACCACGCGTAGGAAATTTGCACCGGTACGGTCCATTTTATTAACGAACGCAATGCGCGGAACTTCGTATTTGTTTGCCTGACGCCATACGGTTTCAGATTGTGGTTGAACACCACCAACCGCACAGTAAACCATCACCGCGCCATCAAGAACACGCATAGAACGTTCTACTTCAACAGTAAAGTCAACGTGTCCTGGGGTGTCGATAACGTTAATACGGTGTTGTGGGAATTGTTGTGACATACCGGACCAGAATGCGGTGGTTGCCGCAGAGGTGATGGTAATACCACGTTCTTGTTCCTGTTCCATCCAGTCCATGGTTGCGGCACCATCGTGCACTTCACCGATTTTGTGACTTACGCCGGTATAGAACAAGATACGCTCAGTAGTAGTAGTTTTACCCGCATCAATATGCGCACTGATACCAATGTTACGATATCTTTCAATAGGGGTTGTACGAGCCATTATTATTTCCTTGACGATTTCTTATTTAAAATTAAATACGAAATTTTATAAATGAATGAGGCTTCATCGCATAAAAATATGAGATGAAGCCTAAAAACGTAACTGCTAACCGAATATTACCAACGGTAGTGAGCAAACGCTTTGTTAGCTTCAGCCATACGGTGAACGTCTTCACGTTTCTTAACTGCGGCACCTTTGTTTTCAGATGCATCAGATAATTCGTTAGCTAAACGTAAAGCCATGGATTTGTCACCGCGTTTACGAGCGGCTTCAACGATCCAACGCATACCTAATGCGTTACGACGCACAGGGCGAACTTCAACCGGAACTTGGTAAGTAGAACCACCAACACGACGGGATTTTACTTCTACAGTTGGACGTACGTTTTCTAACGCAGCTTCGAAAGCTTCTAAAGCTTCTTTACCGGTACGTTGAGCTAATGTGTCTAACGCGTTATAAACGATAGATTCTGCGATAGACTTTTTACCATCTACCATGATGACATTAATAAATTTAGCAAGTAATTCTGAACCGAATTTCGGATCCGGTAAAATCTTGCGTTGTTCAATACTACGACGACGTGGCATTGCGAATTTCTCCGTTTTTATAATCTTCAGGGTATCCCAAAACTCGATAAAAATTAACCGCACTTTTATTGAAGGGGCTAATTAGATACTGGAGTTTGCGATTTAAATAAGTTTTACTAATTTAGCGTTTGGCCTTACTTAACGGAGAACCATTAAGCTTTAGGACGTTTAACGCCGTATTTAGAACGACCTTGTTTACGATCTTTCACGCCTGCGCAGTCTAATGCGCCGCGTACGGTGTGATAACGCACACCCGGTAAGTCTTTAACACGACCGCCACGGATAAGCACAACACTGTGCTCTTGAAGGTTGTGACCTTCACCGCCGATGTATGAGGTTACTTCAAAACCATTGGTTAAACGAATACGGCATACTTTACGTAATGCTGAGTTCGGTTTTTTAGGTGTAGTTGTGTATACACGTGTGCACACACCACGTTTCTGCGGGCAAGCCTCTAATGCAGGAACGTTACTTTTTACAACCTTTTTCACACGCGGTTTGCGTACTAGCTGGTTGATTGTTGCCATTAAAAAACTCCAGTTTAATAAAAATTCATTAAAGAATGTGTTTTACAAAATCTGTCCATACAAGAACAGACCGCAGATTTTAATCTCCAAACCGCTTTCTGTCAACTTATTCTACAGTTGCAACCTTGCTGATACTGACAATAAAAAGAAGAAAAAACATGACGAAAATCGACCGCACTTTTGATCATAGTTTATGTGATAAAAGCGATGTTTAAATTTCTTTAGGTTATAAGATATACAAATTCGATCTTTCCATCTGAAATTATCTTATTTTTATAATGCGTAAACGTTTACGTCTTTTGGAATGGTCATGAACTGGCAGTATATTTGGAATGTCATCCCCAGATTTGTTGATGCAACATTTATTACTTTACAACTTTCTTTCTGGGCGATTGTACTATCGCTTTTAGTGGGTTTTTTCTGCGCGGTAGTTACAACTTACAAAATTAGGATGCTCAATCCCGTGGTGAAGTTTTATATCGAACTTTCCCGTAATACGCCTTTATTAATTCAGGTTTTCTTTTTGTATTTTGGCTTATCTAAGGTGGGGATCAAACTGGATGGTTTTACTTGCGCGATCATCGGTTTGGCCTTTTTAGGCGGTAGTTATATGGCGGAAGCCATTCGTGGCGGCTTGGAAGCCATTTCTCGTGGACAGTTGGAATCCGCTTTAAGTTTAGGATTGACGCCGGTACAGGCCTTTCGTTACGTATTATTCCCTCAAGCCTTTGCTATCGCCACACCTGCCATTGGTGCGAATTGCTTATTTTTAATGAAAGAAACTTCCGTGGTGAGTGCGATTGCCATTGCCGAGTTGATGTTTATGGCAAAAGAAATTATTGGAATGGATTACAAAACGAATGAAGCTCTATTTTTATTGGTCGTGTTTTATTTAATGATTTTATTGCCGGTGTCTTTATTTGTTGCATATTTGGAACGCCGTACACGGAGAGCAAAATATGGCGCTTAATGTGTTATTTGAAGGGAGTAACTTTGAGCGATTACTGGGTGGATTATGGGTGACGGCTAAAATTGCCTTTGTTTCCGTTTTTTTTGCTTGTGTTCTTGGTGTAATTCTCGGTTTATTGATGACAAACAAGAACCGGGTCATTCGCGCCCTTTGCCGCTTTTATTTGGAATTTGTCCGCATTATTCCTTTGTTGGTCTTACTTTTTATTACCTATTTCGGCGTGGCGAAATGGTTCAACACGCATATTGATGGCGTTACCGTATGTATTTGGGTCTTCATTTTTTGGGGAGCGGCGGAAATGGGAGATTTAGTGCGGGGCGCGTTAACTTCTATTGAAAAACATCAAGTAGAATCCGCTCACGCATTAGGTTTAACGTCGCTACAGACTTTTCGTTATATTTTATTGCCACAAAGTTTAAAACGTGTCACACCAAGTGCGATCAACTTATTTACCCGCATGGTGAAAACCAGTTCTCTTGCCATGTTAATCGGTGTATTAGAGGTCATCAAAGTGGGACAACAGATTATTGAGACTTCCTTATTCACCGAGCCCTCTGCCGCTTTGTGGATTTATGGCGTGATTTTCTTGTTATATTTTGCAATTTGCTATCCGTTATCCTTACTTTCGCGTTATTTGGAAACTTATTGGGAAAAATAGAAGGTGTGTATGCCCTTGTTAGAAATTAAAAATTTAGTGAAATATTACGGTGACACCCTCGCATTAAACGATATTAATTTATCCGTTAAAAAAGGCGAAGTGGTGGTGATTTTAGGCCCGTCAGGCTGTGGCAAAAGTACCCTTCTACGTTGCATTAACGGCTTAGAAGAGATAAAGAGCGGTCAATTAATTTTGCAAAATGAAGGTGAGTTGGGTAAAAACTTGCCTTGGGTGAAAGCCCGTCAACATATCGGCATGGTGTTCCAAAGCTATGAATTATTTCCGCATATGTCGGTCATCGACAATATTTTGCTCGGTCCGCTCAAAGTGCAGAAACGCCAACGTGTCGAAGTGGAGGCACAAGCAGATATGTTGTTGAAACGGGTCGGGTTGTTTGAGCGTAAAAATGCCTATCCGCGCGAATTATCAGGCGGTCAGAAACAACGTATTGCCATCGTCCGTTCCTTGTGCATGAATCCTGACATTATGCTGTTTGACGAAGTTACTGCTGCACTTGACCCGGAAATGGTGCGCGAAGTGCTGGATGTGATTTTGGGCTTAGCGAAAGATGGCATGACTATGCTGATTGTGACACATGAAATGTCCTTTGCCCGTCAAGTGGCGAACCGCATTGTGTTTATGGATAAAGGGCAAATCGTAGAGCAGGCGACACCATCGGATTTCTTCACCAATCCGCAAACCGACCGTGCAAAAAGCTTTCTTAATATCTTAAATTACGAACCAAGAGGAGTTAACTATGAACAAAACATTTAAAAAAGTGACCGCACTTTTCGCCACCGCATTATTGGCAATGGGTTTAACTGCCTGCAACGATAAAGAAGGCAAAACGGAATCGGCAACCTCGTCAACGATTGAGCAACTCAAACAAGCCGGCAAAGTGCGTATCGGTGTCTTTAGCGACAAACCGCCATTCGGCTATGTGGACAGTCAAGGCAAAAGCCAAGGATTTGACGTGGAAATCGCCAAAGCCATCACCAAAGATTTATTGGGCGATGAAAATAAAGCGGAATATGTGTTAGTTGAAGCGGCCAACCGCGTGGAATATCTTACTTCCAATAAAGTGGATATTATTCTTGCTAATTTCACTGTCACCCCAGCGCGTGCAGAAGTAGTTGATTTTGCTAAACCTTACATGAAAGTGGCATTGGGAGTGGTGTGCAGCTGGCGCCGTATGTGGACGAAATCCGCGAAGAAATCCGCCACCTGTGCACGCTGCGCTTCAGCGAAGAAGAGCTGGACTATCTGCGCACGTTGCGCTTCATCAAGAGTGACTTTGTGGATTTTCTGGGCCTGTTCAAGCTCAACGAGAAGCAAGCCATCGACGTGAAGGGCCTCAAAGTGCTGGCGGCCAAGCTCGAAGGGGTCGATGCCAAAACCCTGCGCGACACGCTCGATAAACTCAAAGACAAACTCAAAACCGCTGCCATCGTGCTCGCCGCCGTGGATGGTGACAAAGTGCAACTGGCCGCTGGCGTGACCAAAGATGCTGTGGGCCAAGTCAAGGCAGGCGAACTCGTGAACTTCGTTGCCCAGCAAGTAGGCGGCAAAGGCGGCGGCAAGCCCGACATGGCCATGGCCGGCGGCACCAATGCCGCCGCGTTGCCCCAGGCCCTGCAAAGCGTGCAAGGCTGGGTGGCCGCCAAACTGGCTTGAGAGCCTGCTCGCATCGTGGGTGTGAAAAGCGCGGCCTCGGACGCGGCTTGCGGCGTTGCGACTCATCCCGATCCGCTCTTTCGCCCCTCACGTTCAAATCATGAACAGGTTCAGAAAGCCAGCGCCCGGGGCTGCCAGGCCCGGGCGGCAAGAGAACGGCCAGAAAGGAAAGTCAAAAGAAAAAGCCCAAAAGGAGCCAAAACAATGAGCAAAGGCCGGCGTCGATTGGGTCTTTGCGGGATCACAATTGGCACGCCTTGCGCTTGCAATGGCTCTATCAGCCATTGAACATCAAACGCTTTGTCTGCCAGCAGCGCCCCAAACTTTTGGTTCCGGATCAGTTCTTGGTCTCCTTCG
>ERZ773026.1453-NODE-1453-length-11982-cov-5.780582_pt1 | contig 11982 bp, 18 predicted proteins | sample MGYA00580838_ERZ773026 | MGnify/ENA primary metagenome ERZ773026 (study PRJEB29015, sample SAMEA2738006) | human oral metagenome | biome: human oral; feature: human-associated habitat; material: dental | place: China | collected 2055 ... | reverse complement strand
AATGAGCGAAACCCTATCCCGCAGAGTGGGCCGTCTGGTGAGCGGCGGTTTTCATGCCCTGATTGATGCGGCGGAAAACCTCGCGCCTGAAGCGGTAATGAACGAAAGCATCCGTGAAATTTGAAAATTTTTAGTACATAGTGGCCAAGTGGCCAAAACTTTGCATTTTGGACGATATATAAAATGACTATATCCTCTCTCTTCATTGATTCAAATACATATTGGTTCATGTTAGCTAGTCTGGCTGTGCTTTCACTAGGTGCTGCTTCTTGGAGGCTCAGTGCTGAAAATGTATTTGTCCAAGTTATTTCTACATTAATATTAATAGTTTCAGGTTTGTCAGCAGCCGTTTTTGTCTACTATGTAGATCACAATATGATTGTCTATGATGACCAAGTAACTATCAATTTCCAAATGGAGGAACAGCCCGATAATCTAAACGGCGCAGTTTTAACCATGCAAAAGAAGATCAAAACTAAAAGTTTATCATCTAACTGGCTGGATACACTTGATAGTAGGCTGCCTAAATTGGTAGGGAAATTGAATGATGAAGCAGAGAAACGCGATTTAACATTTTGTGTTAAAAGTTTCAAGGAGGATTTGTCCAAAGTGACAAGTATAGTTGGTGCTGATAATGAAAAAGAAATTCAACTGGATAATAAAGTCATTTCCTGCTTGAGAAAAAAGGGATATAACTTGAATTAAGGTTATTTAATTTCTAACTAAATAGGATTTAAAATTTTTATGGCATTATTATTAAAGATATTCTTTGATGATTATGGGGTTTTAAAATTCTACTATGTGTTTGCATTTCTGCTCTTTCATTTCATTTTTATTGTTGTACAAGATAAGTGGTTCAAAGGCAAATTCAACCTATCAAAGTATTGGTTGGCTATAACAGTCATTTGGTATTATGTTATGTTGGCCATGAATCCTTATAACTACATTCCAAACCACGGCACGGCAGTGCAAAGAAGCAACTTGGCCAAGTGTACGCAGGGCCAAACCGTAACGGAGGAATCCATCAAGGAAGTGATGAAGGCATGCAGAAAGGCCGGTAAAGAATGAAAACTAGTGAACGGTTGCGAAAAAAAATTAAACAGAACTTTCCGCAAATAGATTATATTGATAATGTAACGTTTTATAGGGGCTATGGAGTGCCAGACGGCGTGAAATTTTCATGGTTTGCAATCGACCATACACATGGTGCAAATCCTATGCTTTATAGTTACGACACTATGACAGATTGTCTGAAAAAACCAATCGCCGCTATCTATACCTATGAAATAGTGTCATCAACGGAAGGATGGTTGATTGGATATAATGGATGATTGGATATGAATAAGGAACAATATGAAGCCTAATAGAAAATTTGACGAGTTAATGACTCAACAACAAAACATTCAAAATTTAAATGATCCATCGAATCAGTTGAAGAAGTTGGATTTAATGGAAAAAGCCCATTTGGTTAGTTTAAAAAAAACATTGGTGTATCTTGTTTTTGCCAGTGTACTTTTCGGTGTTTCGGCATATGGGTTCTTGTCAACACAACAACCAACAATTAAAAATCAGATTGCGCTCTTTATATCGATCTATATGTTTCTGTTCCAACTTCGTCTTTTCCTGAAAGGTTACAGCTTACTGAAAGATGTGCGGAATCTTAAAAAAGAAATTAAGAATACATTGTAATGATGGTTTTTGAGGAGATAAATAATGAATGAACTTGTATTTAAAGAAGTATTCGAAAAAGAGAAGTACAGATTCAAACAGTTAGATCCACTAGAGCGTTCTGCTTATATTTTATTCATTTTAATGATTTTTGCTGGGTTACTTGCAATGTTTGGTATAGCAATAGGAATATTTTCTGTTTCGCAAGGGACAGAAGTGTTCATCTCTCGTCAAAGCATTGTTAAGATTGCAATAAATGCAAAGTTTATCTCAATTTGTCTCTTGTTGTTTATCAGATATATTTTTAACTATCCTTTTGTTCGGAAATTTGTTTGGATCACCATCTTCTGGATTATTCTGCATTACTGTATTGGACTTCCTTCACTTCTGGGTTCCGATGATGGTATAAGTTCTTTAGAACTTTGGAGTAAGCAAAATTAAAGATTGATCGGATTGTTATCAATGGTAGGCTGTATCTTGTTCAGTGTCCCTTTACTCAATAAAATCAAAAGTCTATTTAAAAAGTTCAAGAAATAGCTTCAGTATAGTTCGTCATAAAAAACGAATAAAAGCTGTTGGCAGGAAAGTTCGCATATTGATTGCAATAGCTCATATTACGAGCTATAATACACACTTGAATCATCTATTCCAATAACCAATACCATGATTACAAATTTGTATTAATGGCAGTGATGAACAAAGACTTGTAAACTTTAACCTTACTGAATCGAATACTTGTTAATTTACATAAAGGAAAAAAAATGAGACCAAGTGAAGCATTTCAAACTACAAAAGAAATTAAGTTAGAGAATTTTGTTCAGATTTGGAATTTGGGTGGTGAACGTAGTGTGGGAAATCAATTTTCCAATATGGATAAGGCCAATTATTTGGAATGTATAGATAAGTCTGCTGAGGAACAAATTGTACATCTTCAAAAAGAGCTTGACCAATTTATGGACTCTATCCCAACGATGGGTATATTTGGTTGTGGCCGTTTCGCAGAAAGGGCAGAAGACCAAAAAATTGCCGACCAAATTCGGGAAAAAATTAATGTTGCTTCTGAAAAACGACTTGTTACCAACATTAAATCTGAATTTGATGCAGGGTGGGTACTTCCCGGAATCAAGCATGGCAAATCTTTTAAAACACTGAATGTATCGCCTTTACCCGAAAATTGGGACGAGGTATGGCTTGTGTATGAGCAATATCCTCATTTTCGTAGGATTTTGGTTGCGCGGAACAATCATGATGGTACGGTTCAAGTTTTCAAATCATGATAACGAGGAAGAGAAGTAATCTATGAGAACATGACACACAATAAAGTTAACTAAGCTCATGAAAGGCATTATGTAAAACAACCCATCACACGGGGCATTGCTCAAGCCGTTGAGAGGACGGTATTTAATTTTATAGGGTCTATTGTCATTCTGATAGTTGTAAATGTGAGAAGCCTCAAGCCATAAATTACATAGGAATTAAAATGAAATCTCTACGATTAAAAGAAGATCAAGAAGAAAAAATCAGACAGTTGGCTGTATTGGTAAACAAAAAACTTATCCAGTTAGGAATGGAGCCACTTAAAGATAGTGAAGTTGCACACCGGTTACTGAATGAAGCAATTGGTAGAGCGTATGTAACAACCGATGGTCAATTAATAGTAAAAAACAAATAAAAATATTCGATTTATTCAGATTGCGATCTAAAATCCTAGTTCGCATAATTTATCTTATGTTAAATTTTATTTTCGTATATTCCCTCCTCTTGCAAAGGAATCATGGATGAGAACAGTACCCTTTTTAATAGATAGCTTTGTACGGGAAAAATTTGCTGATAAAAAAGACAAAGGCGGCCATCCGTATTATGAGCATCTTTTTAGGGTTGCTCGTAATAGTCACCTAATAATTGGTATGCTACATGATGCCATTGAAGATTTAGGTACAACAGATCAGGAATTAAAGTCCCTTGGATGTACTGAAAAAGAGATAAAACAATTGCACGTCCTGTCTAAACCAAGGTCTCTCTCATATTCAGAGTATATTGACCAAATAATCACTTATGCTCTTGAAGAAAAAGATTTAGAAGTCCTAGATGTAAAATTAGCAGACTTGATCGACAACATGTCTGTTCACCGATTACCAGAGGTATTGACGGATAAAGATTTTGCTAGGCTTCAAAAATATAGACTAGCCTACTCTAAAGTTCAAAGTGCAAGGGATAAAATCGTTGATGAACTTTACTAGATGAAATAGAAATACTCCTACCCTTCCTTTTTTCCAACGACCGCATAATGTGGTCGTTTTTTTTAGTATTGACTTGCCATATATAGTATCTGATAAAATGATTTCGTTACAGAATCAAATTAGGCGAACTAAATGGATGAACTTCCGAAGAAGCGTGGTGGGCGTAGAGAAGGTGCAGTAAGAAAAAGAAAATGCGGAGAAGCTACCGTTGTAAAGCGCATTCCAATATCCCTAGTATCTACCGTTGATGACTTGGTTGCTACTTCTAAACTACCTCAAGGTAGGCTTATACCCATCAATAGGACAACATTGAAAGTTCCCTATGCACTAGAAAAAATTCCTGCCGGTTTCCCATCTCCAGCAGAGCCTTATATTGCTGATTATCTCGACTTCAATGAATACCTGATTTCAAATCCATCATCCACATTTGCCGCCCGTTCAGGCGGCTATTCCATGCTAGATGCAGGAATTAGTAAAGACGATATTATGATTATAGATCGTTCAAAACTGCCTAAGCATGGCGATATTGTGATGGCGGATGTTGGTAATGAGTTTACTATCAAACGTCTCTACAAAGTGCCGGGACGAAAGCCAGAACTTCATTCTGAAAACTCAACTGGAGAATATCCCGACTTTATTCCTGATGATGAAGACACATGGTCTATCGTTGGCGTTGTAACCTTCGTTATCAAAGATGTTCGTCAGGGAAGCTAAAATGTTTGCCCTTATTGATGGGAACAGCTTTTACTGTTCTTGTGAAAGAGTTTTCAGGCCGGAATTGAAGAATGTTCCGATCGTCGTCTTGTCAAACAACGACGGCTGTGTGGTTGCACGATCTACCGAAGCAAAGGCTTTAGGTATTAAGATGGGGGAACCCTATTTCCGTGTGAAACACTTAGTTTCTCAAGGTCGTCTGAAAGCTTATTCGAGCAATTACGAACTCTATGCAGACCTGTCCCGGAGGATGATGGAAACTATCGCCGGTTGTGTACCGGCTGTTGAAGTCTATTCAATAGACGAATGTTTCGCAGATATGTCCGGTATTGAAAATCTTGCTGTACATGGGCATCAAATTCGCAACCGTGTTTTACAATGGGTTGGCATACCAACTTGCGTTGGCATAGCACCGACTAAGACGCTGGCCAAATTTTGCAACCACTTGGCGAAAAAATATCCCTCCCACTTTGAGGGTGTCGTTGTTTGGTCTAACTGGAGTGAATCTATACGCATGAGAGCATTACGGAGTGAAGCTGTAAATGAAATATGGGGAATTGGTAATAGAATAGCTTCCAAATTGGCAGCTCAAGGGATACTTACAGCTTTGGATTTTGTGCTTGCAGATACAGCTACTCTACGCCGTCGTTATGGAGTAACTGTTGAGAGAACACAAAGAGAAATGCAGGGTATAGCTTGTGATGGTTTACATCCAAAGCCAGCACCCAAGCAAAATCTTGTTCGTAGCCGAAGTTTTGGAACACGCATAGATACACTGGAGGCTTTAAAAGCTGCCATCACGCATCATATCAGTACAGGTGCAGAAGCATTGCGTAAAGACAAATTGACGGCCTCATCTGTTTCTGTGTTTTTACATACCGATTTTTTCAAAGAATCTGATCCTCAATATCATAACAGTCAGACAATAAGCCTAACTGTACCGACTTCCGACACCGTGCTGTTAAATCACGCAGCACAAAAGATACTAGAAACTATCTACCGCAGTGGCTACCTCTATAAAAAATGCGGGATCGAATTACAGGGTTTAATGCTCGCCGGGCAGATACAGGCGGATCTTTGGCAGTCAGCAACTACCAACCCAGTTATGGAGGCATGGGACAAAATTAATCGCCGGTACGGTAAAGGCCGTCTGAAACTTGCATCAGAACTATTGGCCGATGACTGGAAAATGAACAGAGATAGGTTGAGCCAGTGTTATACAACGCGATTTTCCGACTTACCTGTTGTGTGAGTATGTATTACCCTAATACATCATGAAAATTTTCATAAAATAAGGCCGTCTGAAGTCTAGAACGGCCTTTTTTCTTATGCTAATAGCTGAGAATCTTTGACTGGCTGGAGGAGACTCGCTAAAGGATAAGGGCAAGAGAAGGCGATACACTACTCCCCTACTCATATTGATTCAAGCTGGCTTTGAGCTTAGATTCAGGCGAACATTCCCCGAAATACTCTTTCAGAAATAAGGTCAAGTCCAGTTCATAGAGTGTCCCTGACCAGTCGTTGTAGAACTTAAGATAATAAGAGAAAGAGTCAATGGGAAAAGGTTTCACATCCAATCTTTCGTATCTTAACTTCCCTTCAAAACCGCATGAATCCGCACTACATTTTGCAGAGATGCTATGCAAAACCCCTGAGTGTTCGTTTAAAAGCCTAACAGCAGTATGGAGGGATTCAACATCAATATTGACTTCAATATTGACTTCAAGGTCAGGAACGGAAAAGTCGTACTCATCTGTCTGCCAAATCGTAGCTAATGCTTCACTATCTTTGGGAAGATTGAGGTGCAGGATATGTCTTCCGTTTACCTCTTTTAGAATAAATCTTGATTCAGATACAGGTTGAGTGCTTTCTTTGTCAATATGATTTCCTATCATATCCAATCTCACTATAAAAATTTGAAGGCGACCCTGCGATTTGTCTTCGCAGGGTGAATGGCTAAAAAGTCTAACGATAAAAGCACACTTTATTAATCATCATCATATTCGTATGAAAAGTGTTCTGCGGCGAATGCACGGACTTCTTCTTCTTTACAAGGATATTCAAATAACGCACCCTCGAAACCCTCGTATGTTCCTGCAAACCACATTCCATCTTCAAAATATTTGGCTTCAAATTCAACATCCGGAAAACGTCTGGCGATTTCATTATAGATTCCCTCCGGAGGCCCCCAAGCTGTATCACAATTTATCCAAATATCTTCCGCTCCAACAGTTACATAGGTACTGTCATCACAGACATCCCATTTACATCCCCAATTCGATATTCGCCATCCATACCAAGTTGCGTGTCCGTATTTTTCAATGTTTTCAGCAATACGATTCGCTAAATCGTGGAAATAGTAAAAACGTGAGGCAATTTCTGGATTTTCCTCGAAGTGGATAAAAATTTCACTAACAGTCAGATTTGACCAATCGAACAATTCCGAAAAATATTGCTTCATTTCTGAAAAGATATTTACCGGCATGTGATATTTGTTCTTAATTTCTTCTTCCAGTTCGATAAACTTTCTTTGAGGTTGTTTCTTAATATCAAGCCATGACTGTTGAATGTAACTAGTAGAGCTTTCTTCTATATCAAGTTCTTTTGGCATTGGAAGAAAATGCTGAAAATTGAATTTATACTCTTCCCCATCTTTAATGAGGATTTGCTTCACGACTTTATCTAAGATTTGAGGATTAGCTTTTAAGTGAATATTGTTGCTACACCAATTAGGCATAAAAGAACTCCTTTTGCCCCTGCTGTTGAAAATATTTTGGTCTGTTGGGGCGACACTGACCATATACTTATAATAGCTCATTCTGCGAGCTTTTGCAAGTTTTTTTTCAAAATTCCTTATTATATTCATATACATAACTAATTTTTTATTCTGTTGGCGTAAGCTTGATAAGAAAAACTATATTACTTGCCGGCACGCTTGCGTGCTTTTTTTATTTGAAAGGAAAGTTATGAGTATCGACAGTGTTTCCCACTATATAAAAGAACGTGCAGCTCAAGTGGTAGTGAAAAAATACCTTGATAGGAGAACTGCTACGAGTATCATGGAAGTTGGATCGGCAACACCTTATTACTCAGGGCTGCGTGATCCCCAAAACAAAAATATTTTGGAACCATATTCAGACGAAATTTATGAGCATCTGGATTTAGCTGAAGAATTGCTTAGATCAATTTTTGAAGAGCTAAACGGAGGCATTCCTTTTGGAATAAATGTTCAACTTATCCAACAATTTTCCAGTAAGGAAGAAATTTTGGAATTTGAACTTATGAATAAAGTTCTGAAACAGGCCGGAAATGAAGAAGTTTCAGAGGAAACGGTGGAGAAATATTGCAAACATTTTCCTGAAAGTGTTGGTAATTTGTTTCTTAGCCTAGCAGATACTTCAGAGACTTTTTCTGATTGTTATTTAAAACAGAAGAAGATTTTGTTGGCCAAAGCAGTTATGACGACCTTGAAAAATGGAAAATCATCGTATCCCCAATATATACTGCAATGGTGTGATATTGTTTTAAATTAATAAGTGGAAAGAAGCCTTCGGGCTTCTTTTTTTATATTTGTTGCCAATACATTTTGTATTTAATTTATTTGATTTGAAAGGAATTGTATGTTTATTTGTTCTTACTTGGTTGGGAATCAAAATCTTCGTTACTTTGCTGTTCCAAAGGAAAAGCTCTGTGATGAACTTTTACCATATTTGGATAAAGATATTCTTCAAAACGTTATTCGGTTTAATGATGATGAATACATGAAGTTTATCAAAACTCCAGTTCCATTTGTATCGGAAACGATTGAACTAGATTGGGAGTTTGTTACAAGATGGTATCCCGATTATTATCACTCTCAGAGGATTACTCTAGCAAATGATGTGTCTTGTGTTATTGATTTTGGGGATGTAAGTAAAGATGATTTAGTAAGCGAGGAAATGTATGAATCGCTTTCTGCTCAATTAGCTGATGATCCTAACGGTGATTTGTCTGAGGGGCATATTTCTTGGATACCAGATTTTATTGGTACGAATCTTACATTGGAGGAAGTAGAAACAATGCTAGATGTGGAATGTAAGGCTATTGCTTTGCATCGCTATTCTCTTGACAATGACTTGGAAAATGAGGCCATTAAATCTTGGTTATCATATGCCAAGGCATGTTTAGAAGCACAGAATATCTACTACGAGGAGATCTATGATTGTTAATTTTAAAGACTGCTTCGGCAGTCTTTTTATTGCCTAAATTTTAAGCAATATCATGAAATTACCTAATCATCGTATTTATACGTTTTGGTTCTTTAAATTTCCTCAAGTTATTCACAAAAAATGTGGAAAACTCAAAAAGCAGGAAATATATTGATTGTAAGCACTTTTGTGTTTTTTTATTTGAAAGGAAAATCCATGTCTATTTCTGCACCTAATAACCACCCTGCCCGTTCAGTATCCTTTGGTGAGCCTATTCAGGCTATCAAAGCATTTGGAAATTCTTCTGGATTTCCAGAAGAATTTTTCTTCCCAACGAATCCTATGGGTTCAGATGTGATAATCAATCATGATTACCTATTTGATAAAGAACTGCTCAAAGGAATTTGGGCTTGGCTTATAGGGCTAGGTGGGGGGTTCAAAAACCTGCTAATAACAGGAGATACCGCTACTGGTAAATCCTCATTGATAGAACAAGTGTCGGCCCGATTAGGGTGGCCATTGTTTGACGTTGCGTCAAGTGGAAGTCTTGAAGTTGATGACTTGATGTACACGCGAAGTATAAAAGAAGGTAATGTTATTTGGGAGGAAGGCCCTGCTATTCAGGCTATGCGTGTCGGGGGGATTCTTCTTCTTGATGAAGGCAATGCTTTAGATCCAAATCAGCTTGTTGGTTTACACAAGCTTTTAGATCATCGTGGATTTATCGGAAAAGATGGTGTCCGTGTCATGCCTCACCCTAATTTTCGTATTGCGATGATCGGTAATGCAATCAATGGATGTAACAGTTCTTCGTATGCTGGTATTAATCGACATATGAATATTGCTACGAAGTCTCGGTTTTCCGTATGCTTGGAGGTAGATTATTTATCACCAGTTCAAGAGATTGAGATGCTATCTTTTATGTTCCCTTCTGTTGAAAGTGATTCCATTAAAGTTTTAGTGGAATTTGCCAATGGGACAAGGGAAAGTTTTCGGTCTGGAAATTTGCCGGAACCTGTTTCAACGAGAACGATGATAGATATTCTTCGTTTTGTTGAAATGACTGGGGATATGGCACTAGGGTTACGATTATGCTTTGTCAATAGAATTGATAAACGTTTTCATAACGATGTTATCAGTTCTTTTGATAAAATCTGTTCAATCGTTCCATTTTAACCAAAAAGACTGCTTCGGCAGTCTTTTTTTTGTTCATTACTGATAAAATACACAAGCTTATTTTTACAAAGTACATTCATATGCTAGAACAAACTTCACTCGTAACGATAGATGAGATATACCGAGAACGATTAAAATTATTGATAGACCAATATGGTTCAGGTTCACAGGCAAAATTTGCGAAATTGATTGGCCGGAGTCCAGCGTTAGTTTCACAATGGCGTATTGGTGCGGTTGATGCCGCCACGGGTAAAACTAGAAAAATGGGTGTGGAAACTGCTCGTGATATTGAAGAAAAACTCAATTTGCCAAGAGGTTGGTTTGATCAACCATTGGAATCAACTTTGACAAAATCGTGTGAGTTATCTGGAAAAAGTGATTTCAATACGTTAAAGTCCAATGTTTCTTCTGGAAAAGAGATGCATACAAAGGCTATGCCGTTGTTAGATCTGGAAGGAGGTGTTGATTTTGCGATTAGTCCTCAAGAGTATTTTCAAAAAAACAATGTTAGAGGGTATAAGCGCATTCTTACGGAATTGAATAACCGGTTCACATTTGCAATAACGATGACTTATGACATTACCAAAGAAATTATTGGTGAAAATATAGCTAAAAACGATATTTTAGTCATAGAGCCTAATATGGAGCCAAGACACGGAGATTTAGTTTTAGTTGGGATAAACTACCAGTCAGCAAATAGAAGAGGATTGATAGCCAGATGTGAGCTTGGTTTAGATAACTCATATAGTATCAAATACAATGATATGTATCCTATAAGTTTGCCTTCAGGTTCTTTAATTTGTGGTGTAGTTGTTGAAATCAGAAGACGTATCGTGACTATTGATGATTTTGATGATCGAGTGAACAACTCATGGAATATACTTGAAACTTTAGTTGATTAATCAAGGCTAAACGAACGCATTGATATTCAACACACATATACACTTTTGCTTGCAAAGGTGTATTTTTTTAAATATAATTATATTTTAAAAATATCTATTAGGTTAATAATATATAGTTTACTATTTCTATAATTACTTTCTATATGTTTATTTTTAGTTAAGTAACTATTTGCATTTAACAGAAGATGTTTAAGTGTATGGAAAAAATGCAACATAGGGGAAAACCAAAACCGAAAATTATCTATTTTGCTTATTTATTTTTATTCTTCTTGTATAATTGCTTTTTTATTTTTTTAGATGGATTAAGTTGGATTTTGTATTTGATACAAAGATAAAGGTATGGAAATGATAAATGTTGAAGAACTTTTGCCGGAACAGATTGAAATCGGCAAAAACACACAGATAGAGGTGCTTAGTAATATCATTGAGGATATAAAGCATAACGGTGAGCTGGATGGATTAATTGTTATGCCCTTTAGAAAAGGTGCAGAAAAAGGGCATTCGTTTGCCTTCTTGACAGATGAGGTTTTGCCAGATGCCGCACAAAGCCTTATGAATTGCGTTTATGTTCTCATAAAAAAAGATTCTTAATTTTACAAAGAAAAAGAAGCCCGAAGGCTTCTTTTTTTTTATTCACGTTTACGGGGAATAATACATTTTGCAATATTGCTCAGAACCAGAGCAATACTCAATATCCCTATTTTGAAGGTAGGTAAATGGAATGAAAATATCCATTTAATACAGTACAGCCCAATATACACCATTATGATGCTTTGGGTAATTCCAATTATTACAGAGAGATATGAAAATATTCTGTTATAGTTGGATTGTATTTTTTTTTCTTTGAGCAGGCGTTCATGATAAGAACGCTCAATCCATGAGTATGATTTCATATTTTTCCTTTCAATTAAAAAAAACGCAGATGCGTACGCATACAATATAAAATCTAATACTAGGTACTATAAACCTAGTTATCCTATGGAATTTTTCTCTACAAAAAAAAGCCAAATGCAAAAACATTTGGCCTGTCTAATAAAAAGGAAACTGGAAAATACACAAAATTACATGTGTACCTAAATTATATCATTAGAATAA